>VTLG01006230.1_pt1 | contig 19373 bp, 19 predicted proteins | sample 4694571 | NCBI WGS metagenome assembly VTLG01 (sample SAMN12604809, study PRJNA352737) | marine metagenome | biome: ENVO:00000447; feature: ENVO:00000209|ENVO:00000569|ENVO:01000036; material: ENVO:00002151; isolation source: viral sequences binned using virsorter ...
AATCTGGAACAAAATCATCCCATATGTCGCCCCAACTAAATTCTTCAACCCATGTGGTCATTGACCCAAATACATCTGGCATTTTCCAATCTGGTAAACTTGGCCATGAAAGATTACTCGCCCAAGTACTAATATCATTGAGCACTTTAGGTTTTTTCCATTTCGGCATACTTGGCCATGATAATCCATCAATCCAAGCACTAATATTACTAAACACTTTAGGCGTTTTCCAAGATGGGAAACTCGGCCATGATAATCCATCAATCCAACCGTCAATTTGACCAAATACATTCGGCATTTCCCAATCTGGGAAACTCGGCCATTCTAATTCATCGAACCAATTTTGGATTTTTGTAATCCATCCTTCTTCTCCTGTATGAAACGCAGCAGTAAATATAGCAGGTGCTGAGGGCCATTCTAAACCATCAATCCAATTTTGGATTTTTGTAATCCATCCGTCTTCTCCAGTATGAAACTCAGCAGTTAAAAATTCTGGCCAATGTGTTTCAACACCCGTTTTAAATTCACTCCACCATCTCGCTAAAGTATCTTTAATAGTATTAATTCCTTTGAGAACTGCTTTTACACCAACACTAGCAGCAGAAAAAGCATTAGCCAAAGTAAGTGCTGCGCCCGCTGCTACCATTATAGTCCCTCCTCGTTGAACCAAGCAGAGTAGTCAAGGCTTACAACATCTTTGCTTGTTGTACTACTTTTTCCTTTAGTTTCTTGCCTCATTCTTTCCCTCTCATCACTTATTGCTAATACCCATCCCAACATACGCCGCACCATATGAGGAGGCATAGCATATACCTCCATTGGAGAAATATGAAAATGTTGAGCAATTAGGATTACCCAATATTCTAAATGTAGAATGTGGTCTTCTGGGGTCGCCACCTGTCTGTGAGACAAGAATCTCTTTACTTTGTCTCGGTAGCGTTCTGAAACCCCCCTTGCATCTCCTCCACTAATTCATTAGGTTGAGGAAGCACTTTGGAGAGTTTGTCACCAACAAACCCTTTGAGATTTAAAAGTTCTTGTGGTGTCATAGGAGGGTTGGTTTTTTCTATAAAATGTTCAAAAGCATGTGACCAATAGCCTTCAAAAGAAAAATCCACTCCTCCTTCATCATTCAATTTAAGCATATTCTGTGCTGCTTTTTGAATGTCGAGAAATGTTAATTCTTTAACCCAGACTTCCATAAAGACATTGGGGTCTTCTGGGTCTGTTTCTATTTCGTGCTTTTGCACTGTTTGTTCATTTCTTATCAGTTTATTTTTATCCGCTATTCTCCTTTGACTCACTTACTTCACCTTCATTGGCTTCATTGGTAACAGCATCCTCTTGCGTGGATGGTGCTTCCTGCTCCTCCTCAGCAGCCGTTTCTTCAACGGGGGCTTCGGTGGAATCTGATGTATTTGCATCATCAAGACGCAAACGTTGGATAAGGTCGGCTTTAACGCCAGCAATAGATAATCCTCTTGCTTTTAATAATTCTTTTAATTCAGCAACAGTAAGATTATCATATTCATCTGTAATTTCTTCTATAAAAGGAGTGTCGCTTGCTTTACCTGCTTCTGGGTCAAATGTGTCAGTTGACGCTAATACTTCTTTAGCAGATTTAACCCATGATGGGTCATCTATAGATTTCATCATGTTTTGAGCAGTAGATGGATTCATGTAAATTCTAGCCATTCTGTCACCTCAATAATGATACAATGTATCAGTAGCCAAAATACGCACATGCTTTGGTGCAATTTTAAGACTGCTACGGACTACACCTTTATCTTCTGGAATTGGTAAAGGCGCTTCTGTAATAAAGAAATCATCTATAATTATTGTCATACGTTCTCTACTTGTGCCTGCTCCTTGTTTATGTAGTTTCAAAACTATACCATCTGCATTAGAGCCAGTAGCATTACTAAATTCAGTTGTAGTTCTCATATGATGCCAGAAAATTGGGTCATCTACAATAACTTCCATACCCAAATCAAAGGTTTCTTTTCCTTCAACTGCTAAAGAAGCATTACGACTACCACCAAATGGTACTTGTTCTGTAGATAAAACATGGCCTGCTGCTCCACTCATGCCTGTGCTACTAGCGGCTGGTGTACCACGAATTGTGTGATGATAAGTTACACCAGTACTTCCACTTAGAGTAAAGTTAGTTACTTGCGCTATTGCTACTCCACCAACAGTAAGTGTACCATTGTAAAAGAAATATGGTTTTTGTCCATATTGAGCAATACCAGATTCTTTACGTGCTTCTAATGTATTGGCTGTGTTTTCAAACATTCTATGTGCTTGTAATCGGTCACCACGATTACCTGCTGTTGCTTCTAGTCTACCAGTATCAGTATAACAATAAGCCGAATCAAAATTCACACTCATTTTTACTGCGGCATCTGTATCAGCAGTTAAAGACCAATCTTTTACTTTACAACCACGAAATACTCTAGTCAATATTTTAGCATCAGTTGCGCTTCCGGGTGCATTAGAAGCATCTTCTTGATTATACGCCCCTACATCACGGCTACGCAGAGATGTCTCAATTGAAAAAGACGGAATAGTATCTTTACTAAATATAAGATGGTCTACAGAATCTCCTAATTCTCCATCAGAAGTAATATTAGGACTTCTCATCCAATATAAATCATCATTATCAGCCAATATTATTTCTAACCCGCCACCTATTGTGATTGAATTAGAGGACATTGCTGTAACTTTACCTAGTATTCCACCACTAGCATTGTAAAGTGTTGTCCCAACAGCCAAAATTGTGTTAGGGTTAGTACCATCTACAGTCATAGCACCAGTATGACCTACTGCATATCCTCCACCATTATTTACATTTATACCAGTATCTGCTACAGCCGCTCTAAATTCAAGGAACGAAATAGCAGATAAATGTATAACATCATTATCCGCAACTGCTGTTCTAGTGCCCCCACCGCAAGTAAGTTGGGTATCTGTAACAGCAGTTAAAATTCCAATTTCAGCACCATTAGCCGTAAAAATAGTATCTCCTACTGCAAAGTGTTGTAATGCTACACCAGCACTGCCCCCTTCATCTACAGTCATCGCACCAGTTTCTCCTATTGCATATCCACCACCATTGTTGATTGTAGTAGTTGTTGCTGATACTTTATGTGAAAAACAAAGCGGTTCATCTAAATAAATTCTATCGTTATCAGTATCTATCGCTGCGATTCTTCTAATTTCAGACCTACCAGTTGCATCAAAATGGGGCGCATCGTGGCTAGGCACATTAGCAGAATGTAATGAACCAAAATAAGAAGGGCTACTTGTCACATCACCTGCGGTAGCCAAATTCACTTCTTTATGTTGATGTATAGGTAGCAAATTAGAACCGACAACATCGTTAGCGTCTGCACCTGCATTACCATCTCTAATATACACATAATGACCGGGAGCAAGAGTAGAACCAGCAGTTGTTTTTAGGGTTCTATTCGGTGTATCAATATATATCTGCCCTGCATCAAGTGCAGAAGCAATTGGTGCAGTTGTGTACCAATTTGATGCTTCGATAAATGCTTTATGGTTTGGTACAGATGACATTTTACCTAAACAATAATAAAACCATCTAGCATTATTTACCATAACTTCCAATGAACCTCCTTCATTAGTGAATTTACCCGGCGCTTGTACTACAACATCTCTACCGACACCAACTACATGATAACGTTTCAAATCTACTTTAGTTTCTGGTAATCCTACTGTTCCAGCAATTCCAATAAATTGGTCTGTAAGTAATGATTCTTTGGCTAATTTGGCTGTTGTCCCAGCAGTATAAGATGTATTAGTAACATCTGGCGAAGGTACACTAAATGCAGGTATAATAAGAATATCATTAGTAGTAGATACTCCAGTTCTTTTCATAGCAGGAGATACTGTTATTGTAGTAAGAGTATTAGCGATAATTGTATATTCTCTACCAGTAGCCTCCCAATCATCATCTCCGTAGTTTCCGCCACCTTTTACAATTAAACGTGCTCCTACAAGCATATTAGTTGGATAAAGTAATCTATGACTACTATCAAAAAGATAACCATTAGCGTGACTACCTGTACCAGAAAACGTCAAAACAGTAGAATCTCCAGTACCTGCCGCTGCTGTAAAAGCAAGCGTTCCCCATGCACCATGTTCTAAATATAAACCACTTTCGTGACCCATTGTTACTTCTGCTAAATCTCCCTTGTATACTGTTGATGGCATGCGCTTCGTACCTCCGATAACTAATTAGCCTCTAAACCTTATGGAATCAATTCTGCAAATGTGATGACCTCGATTTGAAATGTGAACCGCCATAAACGCTTAGTCCTGTCACTCAAATCTGTCCTTACTTTAAATAGTAAACGGTCATAATTGGTTGCATCTCCCTTTCTATTTACGTGTATAATTCTCCGTAATTCATTTTCCATCTTATATAAATGGTCTCTACTCTTTATTGTTCTCATATCTACAGTCAAATTGACACGAGTTGTTACGAAATCATAGAATAATTCTGGCGCTTCTTCATTATGTGCTGTTTCATAAATTAATACATAATCGTGTTTATTGAGGTCTAAACGCTTTCCTCTTTCTGGTGCTATTTCTGAAATATCTTGGATAATAGGTTTAATATTGTTTGTATTACCTCTATTCCACCCATCAGTCAATAGGTCTTTTACTAAAGGAATAGTTTCTGTCCAAGTTGCTACCATTATATTCGCCTCTTTATAGCATCACGAGCATATTGGGGAAATTCAGCCAATCGGGGATGGCTTAGAATAATAGCACGGCTAACAATTTTATCCCATTTAGCCAATGTACCATCTGAAACAGGTCTATTTGTATCTGCATGTACATATTCCCCTTTTTCATTTAGAAAATAATCTTCGTTTTGTGCTTCAATATTCATAAGGCGTTGTTTTTTGGCAGGATTGTCACTTTTTAAATCATTCAATACATCATTCATCATTTGTGAATTACTAGTTATATCAAATTCTTTTCTTAATATTTTAATATCTCTACGTGTTGTAGGGTCTAATCCTAACATTTTCTTTTCCCATTTATCGGGGTCAAACTCCGGGTCAACAGGAAAATTTCTAGGACCTACTTTAGCAGAACCTCTTAGGGGAGTCTCTACTTCTGTTATTTCACTCATTATTCAAACACCACCACTTCTCGGTATCGAGGTAATACTGTTTCAATATCTTTTTGCCAGAGTTGTATTTTAGATGTTAAATCAACATTCTGTGTACCTTCTGGAATCAGCACACTGCGGTCATCACTCATTAGCAATTCAATACATACCATTTTAGTGCATATATCTTCAATTGCTTTCTCTACATATCGCTCCCCATAAATATAAGCGGCTTTAATAGCATTCCATTCAAAGAAAGGATATGAATTATTGAAATAAATAATACCCATTTCTGGGTCAAACCACCAATCTCGCAGACGGGCATTATCTCCTACACTACTAGAGCCTTGGAAATCAATTTGTAAACGATATGCAAATACGGCAGTAGAACCACCAATAGCGGCAGTAAAGCCTGCTGCACCAATATCTGATACACCTGTAAAAGTGGTGTCAGTCTTACCTGTGTAGGAGGCGACTTTCACATTAGCCCCAGAACCAGTCATCAACAGACCATGATTAGCGAAGCCACTAGTCGAATTTACAGTCAGTGTACCTCCACCAATACCAGATGCTGTTGCAGTATCTTCTGATACTTGTGAAATCTCTAATGCTGAAAGATTTGTAGTGGCTATAGAACAAGTTTCTCCAGCAGCCGCAGGTCTAGTACTAGTAATTTTGACTATACCTCTCCCATAATCCGCATTAGCACTAGCCAAAAATTCATTATGCACGGCTACATTTGCCGTACTACCTTCTAAAGTAAAGTTAGGAGCGAAAGCAACTGCATCTTTTCCACGATTCAAATCTTTATTGATTAAGTCTGCTAAATTCTGGGCTGTGGTTAATACATCGAAATCTGCTCTCCATGTTGTAGTAGTAGTCCCTACACGTAAAGTACCAAAACCTCCACCTCCCGGTGCTAAGAATACATAATCATCTGTATCTAATAGAGATTGGTCTACAACTTTCAATCTAGCCTCTGCTGCACCTACTTCTCTATAATCGTCACCTTGCCAGAGTTCTACTCTCAAAATTTGTTGCACATTACGGAATAAGAGAGGGGCTGTACCCACATAATCTGTATAATATCTCCTTCTATATGGCTTATATGTATCAAAATTAAGATATTCTCCTACTACTAAATATGGCCTCCATGCATTATGAGTTCTATTATCAATAATATCTTGAGCACGAAGAATAAGATTTTCCACTTTAGATTTAGTAACTCCTCTGCCCTTACGATTAGTGAAACTTGCTTGATTTTGAATATATGCGTTATCTGCTACTTGGTAATCAGCCGCAGTTAAAGGAGTAGTTGTAAATGTAATTTTAACATATCCTACACCTGCACTATCTCCGCCTGTACTGCTGGCCACTGTACTAATTGTCAATGTTTTACCAACAGGGTCTGCATCACTATACACAAATACAGTATCTCCTGCTTCAAAACCATGTTCTCTTAAATCAGCACCAAGAATATACATAGCCCCAGTATCAGAATTAGCAGAAATTAAAACTGGTTCTGGTTTATCTATTTCTAATAAATCTGCAACTTTTTGAGCAGTAGTATATACGATAGCCGTAGTGTCAAGAGGTCTTACTTCTAATTCGCCCGGTGAAAATACTACTGGCATACTTCATCCCCTCACCATCCAAGACGTGCACGGATGGCTTTTAGCATTACGTCTCCGGGGTGTGGGTCAAAGGAAGTTTTCTTTTCATCATCCATCCAGTCATCTAAAGTTTTTTGTCCTGTAGGAATGGGAGCACTTGCAGATGCTCCTTCTTCTAGTGGCCCTTCTCTACGAACTCTACCGGGGTCATCACGAGGAACAACATCTACTGAACTTAATTCTTGACTTATAACATCATCAATTGCTTGCCTATCTATTTCAGATTCATCTTTTCCGTGAGTCATTTCTTCCTCTATCTCGTGAGCCCGTGCAGCCTCATTATGGGCTTCTTGCATGTCGTCATCAAAAGGAATTGGGTCACTCATAAATTGTAATTCTGGGAATTGTTTTGGGTCTTGTACAGCCTGTCTCATTAATTCATCTCTACGTGTAATTGCTTCTTCTCCTACTAATCCTTCCGCAAAGGCTGTTTTATTAGCCCATGATTGTAGTTTCATAGGAGCGGCTGCTTCTTCTCCTCCTTTATTCCAAAAGACTTGTTGTCTGTGTGGTTTCACCGGCATTTTAACTAAAATATTACTCATAATCGGTTCACCTCATCACGATGGGAGAGGTTAAAATCCATAACCTTTCCGCATGCACTGCATGTTTCTGCCCAACAAAAGTATAGTAATCCACAACCTGTACAACGTGTACCTGCTCCGATATTCAATACATCTCTTGCATTAGTATTACGTTGTCTTTGTTGATGTGTAACACCTTGTAGTGGTTTTTCTTTATTTATTACACTAGAGTCGCCATAAGATTCTACAGATGAATAACCTTGTTTTTGCAAACGCATAATATCTTGCATTTCCATTTTAGCCTGTTTCATCGTATCACATCATGAATAATTAACAACAACACAAATTTCTCCTCTTACTGTGCTTATCTCGACACCAGAGACTGCGCTTGAAGCACCACTTATAGTATCAAAAATGCGCCCATTAAGCATTGGTGCAAAAGTAGCAGAATATAATTTAGTATCAACAGGTATAGTTAAAGAGGCTGCTTCTACTAATGTGAAAGATTCTGGGTCTGGACCTACATTTGTAGCACTAACATGTCCAATATAGGTATATCCTAAACCAGAAAGGCCACTAATATCAGAGTTTTTAACATATAATCTAGTAGCACTATTGGCTTTTGCATTATCTTTAAAACACGCTAAAGCCATAGCACTAGTAAAATCTGTATCTGCATCAGCAGCATCGTTAGTTACGACAGTTGAACTACCAGTTGCGTTAATAGTAACTTCTGTTTTAACACTTATACCTGTATAATATGGACCATTAGCAGGAAATCTATATTCCTGTATATTGATTGCTTGATGCGCCATGGGTCATATCCCCATCAGCGTTGTCCTAAAACCCACCAGCGGCCATCTGTTGTAGATGCTGTGCTTGTTGCGCCCATATTCCCATTACTGAAATTTACATATTTGTTTGTTTCATCGATACTTACTTGTAATGTACCATCTTCCAAAGTCACTGCTGGTTGTGGACCTCCTAATTTGTATAGGTTAGCGTTATCTGCAACTGCTGTTACAAGACCCCCACCACAAGTAATTGCTACAGCACTACCAATTGCTGTAAGAACTCCTACTCTTGCGCCTGCACTATTGTAAATTGTCTCTCCTACATTAAAGTGAAGTCTCACATCAACTGCATCAACTGCTAATGCACCAGTTTCTCCTACTGCATATCCTCCACCATTATTAATTTTAACACCTGTGTCATATACACTAGTTGCATGACCACCTGCTGCTAAAACATTAGATAGGTGGTCTCCAAAATATACATCTGTACCACCATCTGTAAATGTTCCTGTCAACATGTAAAGGTCTCCCATTACATGCACTCTTATGTCTTTTGTATTTCCTGCGGCCATTTAAATCACTCCGTTATATCCTCTCCAGTGGTAGACACCTCTTGAATGTTGTCCTCATCTTCCTCCATAGGAGCAGTATCTACTACGTCTTCTACTTCGTCAATTTTCTCTGGATTCATCAATGTATCTACAATGTTGAGTAGTTGTGTTTTGGTTGCATAACCAGTAGGTTTTGCATCATATTCATTTAACCATGCTTTAATATCTTTGTTGGTCCAATTTTTATCTGGTATACCATCGCCATCATCTATAGTTTTTACAGGATTGTCTCCTTCAATTCTAAAATGACTTGAAGGTAAACAATGATTCCATTCATCTAACCATGCTTGTGTTACGGTTCTAGTTATGCCTCGTTCCCAATCTTCACTCTTATCGGGTGCTCTCCGTCTATAGAATGGACCGAGGAAGGTCACTGTAGGCAATTAACTCACCTACTGAACTAGCAAAGTAATCATACTATTTGCCGCTGCTGCTTCTGCTTCTAATGTTAATACAAGGCCCGCAAATGTTGCAATATCATGGTCATTTGCTGCTCCGTTAACTTGTCCAACAACTGCTACAATTTCACTCAATGATGTTCCATTTGCACCGCTTAGTGTCATAGTGTCTGCATTAGTTCTTGTTTTATCGTACTTGATTGTTATCATTCTTAGACTTCCGCCACTAGTATTTGTTGCATCATTGTTTGTTGCTTGGAAAGGTGTTAAATTTCCGGGATAGTTTCCTGCTGCTGCTCCTGCTCCACTTAACCAACCTGTTTCGTCTGGTTGTGAACCACCATGTAGGCTTACGTCTGCAAGTATTGAAACATTGCTATATTGTACAAATTCTATTTTTATTCCGTTTGTTGTTATGTCTGCCATAATTTCATCTCCTTATTTTTATCTCCATTAAATCCTCAACTCAAGTCACGGATTGAACCTTGTCCTCCAAAGAATGAGCACCATACTTCGCCCATTGTTCTGTATAGTCCTTCTTGACCTAGACGGTTGATACCGAATGGGTCACCAGTTTCAATTCCAGATTCAAAGTACTGTGTTGGTATTGCTGTACTGAACCATGTGTAATCTGTGTCAAGTGCATATATACGACTAATTCCGTCTGCTGTTACATCTTTGGATGGGATTAGTGGTACACCGTTGTAAGTTGCTACTACGAAACCTGCTTCGATACCGGGTACACCTTTAACGCCATTGAATGTTGGAGTAACTCTCTTTTCTTCCATGAACCTTTGTTGTGTTTGTAGAAGTTGTTGGATTCTCATCAATGTGTCATATCCTGTCATTAGTACTTTTGGATTTCCACCACGAGTCCAGATTTGTTGGAATATTGCATCCAAGTGGTCTAGTGATAGAGTTCTGTTAGTTCCTTTTGTACCACTTACGCTTACTTCTGCACTGTGGAAGGCAGAAGATGCATCTCTAGTGATTGAGTACAAGTCATGGTCTGTTGCAGCACCATATGTACCGCCCATTGATGAACCTGCATCACTTGTGATACGGTCTAATGATTCAAAGTCATTACCTGCTACTGTGTCCATGTCTTGTAGTAACATTCTGTTGACGTGTTCTGCATGGTGTTTACCCATTTCTTCTTTTAGAACTTGTCTAATGTCACCCATACCATCGTCTTTGTCAGCAAGGAAGATTGCTACTTCACTCATATCGAATGTGTGAGCAACTGTCTTAGGCTTTGCTGCAACGTGTAGGAATGTTGGTTTGGTTGTATCTGGTAGAGTTGCATTCTCTGCTACACCGCCACCTGTTGTGAAAGATGCTCTTCCAGTGATGATACGCCATCCACTTCTGTCCCATGGTTTCTTAGGTAGTATAGAAAAAGCGTTGAACTCTTGGTTCAACTGACTCCATACTTTCCTGCCGTAAATTGCTTGGTATGTACCTGCTGTTGTACTCAACATAGGTGCATCTGCTTTCAATAGTTCACTACCAGAGTAGGAATAGCCCATTGCGTTTCCTGCACCGTAATAGTAGCGTTCTAGGTCTGTTACTGTTCGTAAATAATTTCTTGCCATATTGTTCACTCTCCTCTCCATACACTGTTTGCTAGGCTGTGGACATCACTCCACTCCATTGTTGCTAATTGTTCTGTAGATGGAATTTCAACGTTACTTACATCAACTGATTTTTGTAGTGTAACACCAGACTCTCCTGTTGTTAGACCATCAATTCTTGTTGATAAGTCACTAATTGCTTTTTGGATGTCATCAAGAGGACCACGAGCATCAAAAGCCCTTTTATCTGCTTCTGCTTTTTCTACTTGTGCTTCCTTTTGGAATCTCTCATTGTAAATGTCTCCAAGGTTTGACTTCATTTCTTGTTCAATTCTTGCAGCCTTGTATACTTGATAAGCCGCTTCCATATCTGTTGGGCTTACATTAGAAGGATTCAAGAATTGTCCTTTGTTCATAGTAGAAGCCTTACCTTTTCCTCCAGTTCCAAAGTTAGCCTTTGGTACTTCTGGTTTACCTTCGGTTGTTGTTCTACCGGGTGCTTGGCCAGCGTCACTACCGGGACTACCTGTGTCATATCCTCCAAGTTGTGCCTTGTTGGTTTGGTCAAAGTGAGCACGAGCAGCAGCAGTATCTACGCCATTGCTTTTTACTGTGTCTTCTAACCAAGACAGGTATTCACTGGAAATAACATCACTGTATTGCGATTTTTCCATATCGTCACCATTGTCACCATTGTCACCATTGTCTTTGTCGTCTTTCTTATCGTCTTTAGATTCTTTCTTATCTTCCATAAATGGAGGCATTTCGCCCTTTTCCATAGAATCAATTCTACCTTCTAAACGATTTAGTACACTTGACAGTTGGTCAAGAGTATCTGTTTGTTCATTCTTTTCTATTGTCATATTTTTTCTCTCCTTATCTTCTTTTAATATTCTAAATTGTGCTTCTGGATTTATTCCCTTTTCACATATTGTTACTTCATGGAGTTCAAGTTTTGATATTTCTGTGTAAGAGCCATGTTCTTTGTCGCTTTTATTCATCCTTTTGAATGCTTGTCCACCTATACTAAATCCTTTAAGATTGCCTTTTCGGATTTCGGCTGCGACTTCTCTTGCTTTTTCGATGTCATTTCTCAGTTTTACTACTACAAACATTCCGACATCGTCAACTTCGCTTTTCCATAACCTCCCACTTGTATCTGTATGTTCTCCGACTACTTCTCCTACTTGTATATTTGAGTGCGCTAATTGTACATTTCTATATCCCGGATTTTCCATGAACTTGTGAAATGCGTTCTTTAATGCCTCCTTTGTTATTAAGTCACCTTGTTTATCTACCAATTCTACGCTTGCATATCCTGCGACAACAAGGTCATTCCCTTTAAGGATAGTAATACCCTCTCTTGGGAGTGTCCGGAGTCTTGGTTCAGATAACACACAATTAACCTCCAAATTTGTTCATATATATAATACCCTTAGTTTCATATAGATAGAGTAGCCTCGTCTGTAGTTACATCTAAATCTGCCTCATCGCCTTCTTCTGTTGTAACTTTCTCATGTATTTCCTCATCTGATTTACTATTTTTCTTATCCCATGGTTTTTCTGGGTCAATAGCAGGTCTTTTCTTCATATCCCAATCTGGGAGAGCAGACTCATTCACTAACTTAGTTGGGCCTTGTGGAGATTCTGTAGGTGTACCATAATCCAAACCTAATCCTTGTGCCCCTGTCGAAGTAGTACGTTCTTTATGAAGTATATCGAGCGCACGTAATGCGGTTTCTAATGCTCGGTTAATCATTTCATCTTCGGGTTTATGGAATGTGTCTTTAATTTTCTTAGGTTCAATTAAAGGTTCAGCATCGTCTTCGGACTCATGTACTTCCTCTTTCTTTTCTTCTTCTATATTATCCATGCCCTTCAATAATGCACCTGCTACTGGAGACCAATAAGGTTTCAAACTTTCAGATAATCGAATAGCATATGAATTATCAGACATATCTCCCATTAATGCACTAGGTGAATGTAATTGCCAGCCTTCTGGCCATTCACTTGCTTTGTAAACTACATCATCTTTTAGACACGGTAAGTTTACGTGAATGGTGTTATCTACTAAAGTTACTACATGAGGCCATGCAATAGGTGAAAGCGATTTAGTAAGCAAAGACAAAGTTTCTAAACTCGCAGGCCCTTCTCCATATCCTTCTCCTGTAATATCTTGGGCTTGAATAGTATATACATCTCTACCACTTCGGCTATTTTGAGTTACACTATCTACTCCTACACTAACAATATCTCCTACATTATAGGTTTCGTCACTACGAACAATTGTACCAATATCCATGTATGGTTTCTTATCTACAGATTTGGCTCGATTACCTAATCCTTCATTGTCCAATAATGGACCTGCTCCTAATCTATAGGAATATGGTCCTTTGCCCTTACGGTCTAATACAATGAAATTCAACTCTTTTGGAGACCGTAACAATACCCATTTAGGATGCCTCCTTTCTCCTTTCATATAAGTAGATTGAGAATCTCTCAATAAATACATCTTCTTAGATTCTCCTTTGAGATTTTCTAAAGCCTTTTTGAGCCCTTCTTCATCTGTTGTTCTTGTATTATGTGGAGCAGGAATTTCTACTTTGTCATTACTAGAATAATGGGCTCTCAATAATTTAACTCTTTCATGTGTCAATAAATCGGCTACATCATCATCCATGTGTTTGGTAATATCGAGTACTTGGAAATAATCTTCGTCTTTAGAAAGAATACCATCTATAACATAATCATCATCTGATATAGACTTAAATGAACCCGGCATACCTGTATCTAAAGATTTACGAGACCCATTTTCATCATAGGCTGTAATTCGCCCGCCTTTCTTTTTAACAATTAATCTATCTCCTTCGATAATAGAATTAACAACCCAATCTCCACTAAATCCTTTTAGAGCATCTAAATCTTTTTGTTTAAAAATACGATGCATTGGTCGAATAGGCGGTGCCCAACCTTCTGGTCCTGCTTTAATCAACATGCTATCTGGGTCTGTTAAATTTAATAATGTAAGAGTATCTTCCGATGCTAATAGACTATCGTGATTATCTGTTGGTAAATTACCCATCGATGACATAGTCATCATATTGGGTTCTGCTAAATGTAAATCTGGACCATTTAATAATTCATTCGCTTCTGGGAATGCCTCTAATAAATACGGTTCGGGTATACTGTGTAAACGAGTTGGTATAGGTACATCAGACCGCATTACATTTACACTACCATCTTTTCCAAAACGAGGCATAAAGTCGGGAGACATTTGCCAGCCCCAATTCATGCGGTCTCCTTCTAATAAATCTAAAACTGTATTGTTGTTAGGACCTACAGGGCCAATTGGATAATGTCCCCATTGTGCTCTTTTTTCGACTAAAGTAGGCATTTGACCCGGCATTTCAATATTAGGATTCATTAAAATGTAAGAGTTTAATCTATCAATTCCGTCAAGTCTGTTGTTATATCGTTTGACTACAGAACGACCACTGCCTCCAGAACGAGGCATAGGTTTACGTTCTTCTATTGGTTCAGATTGAATCCATTCTAATCCATGTGCTGTTGCCTCTTTGTTTTTGAGATTGAATAATTGATGTGCCTGTCTTAAACCATGTTGTAACTGCTCATCTCCTCCATGCGCTAACTCATGTAAATCTCCATCAATAGGGTCTACTCTGGGTATTAAACCAGAAGAATGGAGTTCTGATATTTTTAGTGGTATCTTTGCTTCTCCTCCCAGACTTTCTAATAATTTTTGAGCATTTTTTTGATGCGTTGGATTCTCTGGATTCATATCTAATAATTGCATTACTTCTTCAACACTATGGTTAGGATTAATTGTTCTGGCCGTTAGCCCTTGCATTCCTTGTGCTATATTAGCAAAAGGACTTTGTGATTGACCTAATAAATCAGCAGCACTACGAGTTTTTATTTCATCTTCTCCATACCCAAATGCGTGTTGACCATGTACATCATGAGGCATATCCATTAAATAACGATTAGCGAATCTAAATAACTGCATCATATTAGATAAAGCAGTCTGTGGGTCATCTAAAGAAAATAAATCGGGGTGGTCTTTTTCTATTTTCTGTCGCAAATCTTTAGCAACATTTGTTATAGCCCCATAGTGACTATCTAACATTTCATTATGTTGGGTAATTGGCCACAACGCTTTTCCATGTATATCTTGAGTATCTCTAATAGGCATTACGCTTAGTGCTTGTTCTAATTGACGCAAATCCTCTTGCATAAATTTGAAATCAGTACTTAATTCATTGGCTTTATCAAAATCTTTTTGTTGTCGAGCATTTTCTATACCTATTTCTATATGGTGTAGTTCATTTAATATTGTATCGGCTCTTTCTAACATGGCTTGTTCTTCTGGAGTGCTAACCTTTTCTGGAAGTCCTTGCATAACTTGATGGATGCCTTCAAGTGTTCCTGCCCGATTTTCTTGCCAGACTTGATGAGGGGTATTACCGTTTGCGTCTACTGTTGCATCCTGTGGACTTGGTTCTTCTGGTATTAAACCTAAAAAATCAGCAATGTTTTCGGGAGTAGCATGCAATTGGCCTATTTGAGTCATCGCATCTAATATTCTTAATTGGTCATGCCCAGCAATACTTCCTTGCGCCATCATAGGTTTTTGAATTAAACCTTGTTGTTCTAACCATGTATCGGCGTTTGGTGTAGGTAAATGTTCTGATTTTACTCGGCCATCCATAACATCTTTAAAATTTAGAGTTTTTGTTCTCATAGGTTGAGTTGGCGAATGTAAACGACCTAATAATGTAGTTAAACGATTAGAGGCTACACCTCCTGTTCTAGGATTAATATGTACTTGATATGGGCTTTCTAATCTTGTAAAAGGGTTAAAGGTATGTAAATTACGACCATCCATAAGCCAGTCCATTGTAGTGCCTAACTCACTTTTTCTATCTATATCGCTCATTCTCATAGCCTTTTGTGCAAAACGAGGATGATTAGTAGATGTAGCGAGAGTTATGTTAGTCTTTGGTATACGAGGAGGTTTCTGAGGTGTAAAATCATTATTAGTTGGAGTAGGTGATGCTGTTTCCCATAAATTCATAATACCTTCTAATCTATCTCCTTCGGGTGACCATATTCTTTTAACGCTTTTACGGTCAGATGTTTTAGTTCCCATATCTCTCATTATTGGAGGGCGAGTTACTGGCCCTAAAATAGAACCAAGCATTCCTAACATATCTTGTCTAAAAGTTAAACCTTGTTTTTCTCCGTTAGGCGCATGCGAACCTGTCCCAATTAAAGAATGACTAAAAATATCACGACCTCTATTATTAATATCTATATCATCAGTTAATCCTGTAGTCAAAAAATCATGTAACATTTCTAAGTAAGACATTACTGACCTATTCATGCCTCCTTTGTTGAATGGTCTATGGAAATGACTAGCAAAGGTTTCTGTATGGTCTCCATCAGTATCTGTCAAATACCAATTATCTAAACCCTGTTCTTCAATATCTGTTTTAGAAGGGCCGTGTGCCGCACGATGAGTTATAGCCGCATTGCGTATATTCATGGAATTTATATTTTTATTAGTTTTATCTTTCGCCATATTTAATAATTCTTCCAAATGCTCTGGAGTTAATTTAGCACCATCCCATGCTTCACCATATAATGGATGTTCTTCCATTTCATCTCCATTTTCATCATAGCCTGCTAACATACGCAAACTATGTGGACTCAATATTGGAGCACGCTCTTTATGCATTTTTTGTTTTTTAACTTTACCAGTTTCTGAATCAATTATTGGTAAAAGAGTATGAGCAGATGTTCCTTCTTTACCCATTAATTCATTAAAATGTTCTAATAAAATATCATGTGCTGTATCACCGTGTTCTCCTATAGGTAAAGATTCAGCAGCATGTGCTAATTCTTGATGTCCCACATCCCCATCATATTGAAATGGCCTTTCTAGCATTTGGTTTAAATTAGGACCATTCATATGAGAATGTCTATACCACCACAAATATTCTGGTAATGACCGTTGTATAAAATTACGTTTTATTCTACCCATTGGGACATGTGGAGAATTTTGATTATAATCGCTACCATGTTCCATTAAATGATTAACAATATTAGTGCGTTCTTGAGGTTCTAAAAATTCTAAACCTAACATATAACCAAGCCATCCTAACTTAGCAGCGTGTTCATTTCCTTCGTCATCTGTATGATTTTCTCCATTAACCCATTGATTAGCCATATAATTCATATGTTCTTTTCTTGCTTCCCATTCTTCTTCTGGCGTTTGAGGGTCTAATTTTTCTTGTTTTTGTAACCAGTTTTGATAATGATTGTTATACATATCATTTGAATGCACACCATGCACACCTTCGCCTTGCCCTAATAATGGCCCTAAAAATGGATAACGAGGCTCATCTCGTCTATCTTCTTCGTCTTGTTTAGGGCTATTTTCAAACCACCCTCTATCTGGAATATCTAAACTTTCATACAATTCTTGGGCTTCTTTTAAGGGGTCTTCTCCTTCTTCTCCTTCTTCTTCTACTACTTTTTTAGGTTTAATTGAGTCTATTTCTGAACGTGGCTCAGTACGAGATAATGGTTGAGTAATAACATGGTTTGAATGGTGTGTTTCATATTCACGTTCCTTTTTCGCAATTTGTTCAGCAAGAGAAGGAGTATGAGGGTCTGGTCTTAGATAAAAAGAGGCCAACGTTTCAACAAACTGAGGCATTCCAAATTCTAATCCTTGTAATAAAGGGTGATTATCTGAACTAAACCCATGGTCATTTGTGAAATGACTATCTTCTCCGGGTTTAGGATGTCGTAATCCCGGCCATGCTCCATGCATTAATCCAGTTTTAATGTTCTTACCGAATACCTGTTTCCCTCCTTCCCATATAACAGGAGGATGAAATGGTTTGATTCTACCTTTCCAATTATGATTTACTAGAGAGCCTTCCGTTTCTCTAATTCCTTCATATCCTCCACCTTCTCCGAGTACAGATTCAAACATATCTTGTGACCGTGTATCGTCTCCTTCCCATCTGTCTTTCAAAATTATATCAGCCATTTTTTGGAGAGAAGAGTCTTCTTCTTTCCAAGGATATATGGCTTCGTGTCTTTGTAAATTTAATAAAGAGAAATAAAAATCAGCAGCAGAATTACGAGTATCAATACCATCCATTAAAGATTTAACTAAAGTAGAACGTGCTCGTTCATAAATCTCAATTGGTCCTTCCTGCTGCATTCACATCACTCACCCGGTTATCAAAGTCTCCGAGCAAGGTCCTCTGTGGTTTCTGCGATTTTGCGCAAACGAAAGTTATCACCATTATGTAATGAACCTAGAACTACATCTTCGGATTTCTTTAAAGCATCTGTAGTTGTATCTGACCCACTTTCATGTAAATCAAGAGTTGAACCATTTGGTCCATAATGATGAGGAGGCGCATCCATCATTTTAGTAGGGTCTTTTGCTACAGGAGATGCTCCCTTATTAGTTACATCTTCTACTTCTATAAGACTTTGATTAGTCCAATATTGTGGTCTTTGTGCAATACGACCACCAGTTTCTATTTCTAAATTAGCGCCGCCGATTTTAGAACCTTCTGTGGGAGCATTTTCCCAACCGGCTTTTTCTATACGAGTGTCTAATTCTTTTGCTTTTTCCATTAATTTACCTACACGAGGTGAAGTCTCTGTCCAACGTGGTTTCATGATTCATCCCTCCCACTAATTACTTTAAAGGGTTCATCCACATGACCTGCCGCTTTTGCTTGGTCGGCCATTTCGTGAATATCTTCCCAAGATGTATTGTGGAACTCTAAATTATTACTAGGAGAGTCAAACCCCTTTAATACGGCTTGTTCTCCTATTTCTCCTCTAAAACCATCTGGCTGAACATCTTCGGCTAATGGTGTAGATATTGATACAAGGCCCATTTGTTTCATCAAAGAATTAGGATTAGAAATCATTTGTTTTAATCTTTGATTTTCTGCCTTAAGTAAGTGTATGTCGGTGTCCATACTTTCCATTTTAGTAATAAGAGCAGTCATTAAAGTACTCGCTGCATCTTGATTACTTTCACTCATAGTTTCACACCTTTCTCCATGGCCTCATAATATTACCTGTTCTAGCAGGCAAAATTGTTCCGGGTAGTACATCATTGCGTTGTGCGACATCAAATACATTTTGAGTTTCATTAAACTTCATTACAGGCACTCCTCCTGCATATACATCATTTGGTCCTTGTAATTTTTCTGCCTTTCTTACCGCACTTTCAATATCGTCTGCTAAATAATCAGCAAACTTTTGAATTTCCATAATATGAGAACGTGCAGTTGATGCGTCTCCACCTTCAATTGCTTTATGGAATCCTTCGATTTCAACCTGCAATTTTCTAGCCATAGGGTCTAATTTTTTTAGGTCTGTCATTGTCTCACCTGTATGTCCGATATGTATACACTCCTTGAACCTTCTTATAGTCCTCTCGGCCTTCTAGCATTTAATAAAGCCTGCGATGCTTGTCCAGCAGGGCCGGGTTGAACTCCTCTTTGTTGAGTAGTTTGCATTGGTGCTCCACTAGTCATAGTACCTCTCACAGGAGCAGCAGGTCCTCTAGGTGTCCTAATACCAACTCCTT
>VTLG01008918.1_pt1 | contig 19371 bp, 29 predicted proteins | sample 4694571 | NCBI WGS metagenome assembly VTLG01 (sample SAMN12604809, study PRJNA352737) | marine metagenome | biome: ENVO:00000447; feature: ENVO:00000209|ENVO:00000569|ENVO:01000036; material: ENVO:00002151; isolation source: viral sequences binned using virsorter ...
AGATGATCTTCCTTTCTAACTATGAAATTAATTTCTTTTCCTGTTAACCCTTATGTGGGTCAAATCTTTTATGAACCAGAAACAGAAAAACTTTTTGAGTTCTGCGAGGTTACAAAAACAGATGAGCTAACAGGCAAGGTTATTGAATCTGCTATGTGGTTCGATATTACAGAAAAGGATTTAGTTCCTTAGACAAGAGGCATTAAGGTAGTTCACAAAAAGCCACCTTAACCAAAGCTAACACTCCCTAGTTAAGACTGAATTTTTTGTTCAATAATCACTTTATGTAAGACCTCTATTTCTTCCCAAACATTATATATCTAAGGCGATCCCAAAATGTCGCTTTTTTTTTGCGTACTTTGCTTTCAAGTCTTACAACATAAGCTTGCTGGTGAGCAATAAATTCTATGGCACTGCTAACAAAGTGGGCTTGTTTTGCATTTGTTTGTAATAGTTTTATGGCATAGGGCTTTAATAGTTCAATATCCTCCATATTTTCAATGTAGTTTATAGACTTCTGTACCTCAAACTCACCTTCAAGACTATAGCTGTCAGTGAGTGCTTGTATTATATTTTTCATCACAAACTAGGCCATAGCTTTGTTTCTATCATTTCAACAATTTTGTCATCAATCGTGTTGTCTGTTGTTTTGACCAAAGCTTTTAAAAGATCAAGAATTAATTTTTTAACCGCGTTTGTTTTACAGAAAGTCAAAAGAAGAGGCTTAAGAATACGAATCATTGAATTGTTTGTTTTTCCAAACATAGCTAAAATACCAGTATTAAACAAGAAACCTTAATCTCATGGAAGATCAAGAGCCTAGTAGAGTCGAAACCATTGTAAAAGTTTGCGTTCTTCTTTGGAGTGCAACACTATTATCCCTTTCATACTACGAACCGCCATCTGGCAAAAAAATTGTAGATTTTGACCCGACATTCATTGCTTCGATTTTTTCAGCTTCCACAGCTTCACTAGGTTTTCAGATAAAGAAGAAAAAAGATACTATAGTAGATAACAAGAACACCAAAGCTGGAATCAAATGAAAAAGCTAATTCCTTTTATTATCTTTCTTTCTCCCTCTAGTGCCTTTGCCGACATCACAGCTAAATATGTGACCTCTGCTCAGATTTCTATTGACTCTCCTTATGTCATTACAAATGCCGCACCTAGTTCATACTCTATAAGTGGAAATAATGTTACTACCTCTACAGGAACAGGTGACAGTGTGGTGTCAAATGCCATAGGTGGATTGAATCTTGGCTCATTAAGTTCGGGAGTTCCAGCTTTAGTAAATACAAATAAAACAGTTACAGTGGCTGGTTCAGCATTTTCTTTATCAGAATCATACCAAGCTGGCGATTCTCAGCAATCAGCAATCACTCCATCAAGCGGTATAGCAACATTACCAGTATTAGGTGGACAAACAACAGTTATCTCTGGTGGAACTCTAGGTTCTGGAAGTATTAGCAGTTTGTCTAGTGGGGTTCATTCTTGTTCTGGTGCATTTGGTTCTGGAACAAGCTGTATTGCCTCAACTACAGTCTCGATTGAAATTGACTAGATTTTGGCTACTATTAATATTACTACTACCTCTGAGAACCCTTGCAACACCTGTGGTCCCCCAGTTTAGGTCAGGTTCTTCTACGCAATCAAGCACATCACAATCTGTAGTAAATGAGGTTATTTCTTCGCACCAATACAATTCTGGCTTTTCCTACTCAGCATCAGGCCACAATATTGAATCAGCAGATGTTGATGGTTATATTAACCCTTCAACAGTTGTTAGTGAAACTCAGACTCTTGGTGGTGTCCAGTTTAGTTGGACAAGTCCAGAACTTGAGGCAGTCCCAAGATGGAAAATAGTGAACGCTGGACAAAGCTTCAGTTTAGTAGAATCGCTACAAGGTGCTGGTCTTTCAAACGTAACTACAATAACCCGAACTATAAACACTACAACAACCACAGAAACAACCTCTGTCTTTGGGCAATAATTTTATTTCTTAGCCCTATTAGGGTTTTGGCTAATACCACTGTTGCCTCGCCCAGTAGCAATGCACAAGGGGTAGTTAATAACAACGCCACAATGATAACTCCCTCCAGTTTGCCTCAGAATCGCTACAGTCAAGGGATTGTTTGCACCTCGCCCAGTTTGACCATAACTCCTTATTTAACAGATGCTTGGAGCTTTAACAGGCCAATAGAGACAGTTACTAGACAAAACATCTATGACGAAGATACAGGGGCAATAAAATATGTCCAAGAAACACCAAGATTTGAAAAAGACAACTACAACTTGAACTATGGAATATCAATGCAATTTAATATACCTTTGGGAAATGGTGGGGAGTTATGTAAAAAAGCTGCAAGAGTAAATATTGAGGCTCAAGAGTTATTAATCAAGAAAACAAAATTAGAAATGGCCTTATATAGATTAGAGGTATGTGGTAAGCAAGCAAAGCTAGGAGTAGTACTGACAGGTGAACACGCAGTTACTTGTAAAGAGGTAAAGCTTATACCTTTACCAAACCAAGTTTTGCCTCATACTCACAAAATCAAAAAAAAATAGGCCATTTAAATCGCTTGTAAAGGGCTTGTAAAATCCTTTGCTTATGTTTATACCTTGTCTTTTTTAGAAAAACGCTTTCCTAACTTTTTAATACCAGCCTTCGCAATTCCTTGTATCACAGGAGCCAATAATGCAGAGCCACCAGCAACCACACCCAACACAGTAGTTGAAATAAGCCCTTCAGGAGTTCCAATAAAAGTTTCTCTGAACGGGACTTTTGCCCAGATCGGGTCACAGGAACCCCCTATGGTTTTTTCGTATTTTACCAATTTTTCAATTCTTGACGAATTTCTGTAATCTCCTGTTCTAAATGGTGCATCTTTTGGTGGGCATGGTTCTACTTTTATTTCTTCTTTTTCTTTTGGTGTTTCAGTATCTGGAATATCTGACTCTGGCATAGGTGGAGCTTCATTTGTTATCGGTAAATCTTCAGTAATCACCAACTGATCTGGTCTGTAGTCGATAGGGTAAAAGCTAGGAAACAAAGATTCACCACAAGTCAGAAACACTCCGTTTGGGTCATCAAGTAAAAGCTGAGTATTACCAGTGTTTTTTATATCTCTATGCTGATAAGTACAACCTACAACATCTATTTCTAAATTTGTTATTAAAGGCAATACAGGATCTGGCTTGTATATCTCAGGAATGTAAACCTCTGGAACATTTATTTGTTTTATACTAATCTCTGGAATCTCCATCTTCAATGTCACCTATAGAAATAGACCACCCATCTTCTCCAAACTTACCAACTTGTTTTATTTGAGGTTTTTTTACTTTTTTGTCTAATTGTTCGTGATATTTTTTTATATCTCTATCAAGCTCTAAATTAAATCTTTGCATACGCAGCCAATGTATGAATTTATCAACATAGTATTTTATTAATTTTTTTATAAATCCAAAAATCATTAATTCTTTGGCTGGATATATTCTGGAATAGTACCTCCTGTCATATCTGGTAAAGCATTGTCCAAAACCTTTGGCATAATTCTTTTTACATTATCCAGAACTTCATTCATAACTCTAGCCTTAAATTGTTCACTGGTAACAAATCTGAAAGCGTAATAGGAACCGCCCAACATTGACAAGCTAAGAAATAGAGACAACAATGAGGCTACCTGACAAATACGAGCAAACATGATCCAAAAAGTTATTAATAAAATGGTAGCACCACTTACTTTGATGACGCTGTTTTTTCTTGTGGGGTTGATGCCTGTGTTTCTGTTGGCTGGTTATCTTCGGATTTTGACATCTCCAAAATCTGCTGATCTAACAACTTTATCGCACCAGTAATTTCATAAAGATTTGCAAATTGTTTTTCTTTTTCAAACAACAGTTGTTGTCTTGTTTCTTGTAATTTTTGTAAATTCATAAATTAAGAATAAATAGCTTTACCTGTAGTTATAGCAGCATCTATAGCTGTAAACGATTCGGATGTCCAGATAGAAGTTGTGCCATCTAGTTTTTTGTAAGCCTTGATTATTTCAAGATGATCTACATTTCTTTTTATCAAATCTTTCCATTCTGTTTCAGTTAATGTTGTATCATCTCCATTTGCAGTTTTATATGCAGCATAATTTTTATCTTTGTTAATTAAAGTGACGCTATCGCCAGCAATGAGATAAATTGTTGAAATTTCATCTGCGGTTTTTTCTTCCATAATAAAAAAAATTAACTAATTACAGTTTACCCTGCTTCAAGGGCTGTGACTTTTGTTGATAATTCCTGTACCGCTTTCACTAATATTGGTACAAATTTTCCATAAGATGCTTCTAATTTATCTGGATTAGATTTATAAACCGCACCAATGTAATCATTTTTATCACCTAAAACTGCATCTATTTCTTGTGCAATAAAACCAAGTTCTGTCTTTCCATCATTAGCACTAGGTTCACGCATTGCCCAAGTAAATTTTCTTGGCTTTAGTGCGTTTATTATATCAAGACCATCTTCTGAATCAACAATATCTGTTTTATCTCTTTCATCAGAAAGTGCACTAATTGTTTGTACTTGGCATCTGATAGCTGAAATACTTGAATCACCAAGAGTAACTTCGTTGCTTGCATCAGCCGCGGAAGGATCAGCGTTTTTACCAAGTGAAAGGTTATTTGATCCTGTAGTAGTGAGATCACCTGCACTCGTTCCTAAACAGGTATTGCTTGAACCTGAAGTAATTTCTTTACCAGCGTCTCTTCCCACTGCGGTGTTGTCTGATCCCGTACAATCTTCTAAAGCTAAACCACCTACTGCTGTATTGTTAGAATTGCCACCAACAAGTAAAGCATTCACTCCAATTCCAATATTAAAACTACCAGAAACATTACCACTAACTGCAGCATAACCTATCGCCACATTATTAAGGCCGTCAACATTGGCATCTAAAGATAAAGCTCCCACTGCCACATTTTGTGTGCCCGTTGTATTGGCTAAAAGGGATTGATAACCCACCGCGACTGAACTGCCGCCTGTTGTTAGTGCTGAAGCAGCTTGATAACCGATAGCAGTATTATTATTTGCTGTTTGAGAAGCGTCTAGGGCTAAGGCTCCCATTGCCACATTGGCTGTTCCAGTCGTGTTGGCCTGAAGTGCACTTTGTCCTACCGCAGTATTATTGCTTGCCGTAGTATTTTTATTCATACAATTTTGACCGATTGCGGTGTTACTGCCACCTGACGTGTTTGATATAAAACATTCTGAACCCATGGCAGTATTTAAAGCTCCAGTTTCATTAGCACCCATACAGTTGAAACCCACTGCAGTATTATTATCAGCCGAGGTGTTAGCATCTAAGGCCTGACTTCCAACTGCTGTATTTTGAGTGCCAGCCACATTATTAATAAGAGCGTAAAATCCAACACCAGTATTGCTATTCCCAGTATTATTGGAAAGTGCTTGTCTACCCATCGCTGTGTTATTGCTACCAGTCTCTAATGCTGATAATGCAGCATAACCAACACCAGTATTGTTACTGCCTGTTGTTAGAGCATCTAAAGTTTCTGAACCTACACCAGTGTTTAATGAACCAGAAGTCAAATTCGTCATAACTTGATTACCGATTGCTGTATTAGCATTTCCAGTGACAGCAGCATCTAAAGCTGATGCTCCAAGCACTGTATTACCAGAAACAGAGTTTGCACCTTTACCAATATTTATTGAATTTATTGTTCCATCTACAGGAAAAGCTGGGGCACCAGCTAATGTAAATAAATTAAGAAAAGCGTCATTTGCAGTATTTCTAAGCTGCATCATACTTGTTGAAGTATTAGCAAAAAAGCCACTTGCAAAAGTTGTACTTGCAGCCGATGAACCAGAGTTATTTGTTGCTATTGCTTGTAAAACGGTATTAATATCAGCCCTGACGTTAGCACCCGTAGAGTTGTCTATTGTATAATCTGAAGCTTGTGCCATTTGTAATACAAAATTTATTTAATTATATACTACCCTAAAATTAACTTCCACGCCCGAATCCCGTTGCTGCATATTTAAAATTCCTATTAACATTATTACCTCCAGAATCTTTTACATCAATATCAAAACCAGTTCCAGTTATGTTTGATAACACAAAGAAATCTCCCTGTGATTGATTTTCAATAGTAATTCCTATTGATGGCAAAACAGAATTAGCTGCAACGCTAGTTCCTGATTGACCCGTAAAGAAACTATTGGTGAAGGTCACTGACTTTGTAGAAGTGCCTGAAGCAATAAATCCACCAGCAGAGGCTCCTGCATTACCAAGGCTTGTTTCTGTTCTACTTTCTAAAAGTGCTGTATAACCTAATTGTTCAATTTCTATTGATTGTGCAATATCTTTTGTCTCTAAATCACATCTAAATTTAAAACCCCTTGCAATATATTTACCATTTACAAAAGGGTTAAACTGACTAAATTCAGCACTGAAATTACAATTACCACTTGTCGATAAGGAAGTTGCAGAAGTTAATGTAAAAGTATTTGTAGTAATGCTTTGGATTTCATAATCACCATCTACACCAGTTCCTGAGGTAAAATCTACATTAACAAAACTTCCGACACTGTAACCATGCCCTGATTTGGTGATTGTAATTATGGTACCAGCAGCCCCTGATCCATTATTTATTGCATAGGTACCTGCAGTTGAAGTATCTGGGTCAGAATCAGTTGTTGCCACAAGTAATTTTGCGTTTACATCAACAGCAACAGTTGTACCATCAAAATCTGTCCATGTATCAATATTTTCACTTCTATCATCAAATAGTTGATTGTTATAAAAGCCTTTGGTGACAAAATGTCTTTGCAAAACTAGTGGTTGTTTGCCACCTAAATCTAAAGTATTCGCAAAACTATAAGTTCCACCTGTAGCAACTGTATTTGCTAATAAATCTAAATCTTCTATGGCATCAAAATCAGAAACACCATCAATAGTATTTTCAAGACCAAGAACAAGACCATTGAGACTACTACTAAAAAAACAACCAACCTTTGCACCATTAAAAGGTGTGCCATCTGAATCTTCTCTATCTGTTATAACTGTCAATTTAGGCTGAACATCAGGCAGTGTTGAAATATTTTTTATTGACGCTGCATTAGCACTTATTCGCCCACCATCATCTCTAAAAGCTAAAAAATAAGTACCATTATTAATATTTGGAACAATAGTTTCATTTACATTGCCTGATAATTCTGGGATAACGTCAACAGAATCTGTAAAAGATGCACCAGTTGTTAAATTTGATCCACGTATTATAACGTTGCCTCCGTGAATAACATCAACATCTGTCGATTTATCAAAACGTAATCTTATTAATAGATCAGATAAAGGTTCAATCTGTACATTTTGTACATCTGCTGGTAATGCTGTTTTACCCGCAGCATCAAAAGAGAAAAAAGAAGTGCTGGAACTTAGTTTTCCTAAAGCATTATATGATTTTACAGCAAATTCATATTTACCAGCTCTTGATTCAAAAATTTCAAAGCTTGGTCTAGAAATTCTAAATCTTTCAGGATTTTCAACACCTCTGTCTCCATCATCATCTACATCATTATCGCTATATCTAAATTCAAATAAATATTCACTTACTCCTTGAACTGGCTGCCATGTTACAAATATTTTTGATACTGCTCTATTATCTAATTCAACTATCTGTTCTGTTGCTGTTAAGTTACTTGGAGAAGGTTTTTCATTCAGTAGGGTTGTTATCGTTCTAGGGTTAGCAGGAACAGTAGTATCCTCTACTTCGGCATATTTATTAGTATCATGAATAACTGCTGTGATTGTATATTCAAAATCATTCTTTTCTTCAATGGAAACTACACGATAAATTTGAAACTCAACACTTGTATTTTCAATAGCCCAAACACTGTTTGGTAAAGGGTCAGAAGAAAAAGAAGAAGAAAGAGTTATTGATGTACCAGAAACGCTATGAATTGACCTAGATTCAACTGAACCATCAGATAAAACAACAGAAAGTGTTGCTGAATTTTCTGATGTTAAATCAGTATTATTAGCATCATCAACTTCAATAGCAGTAGTATCAGTCGTTGTTCCTGTATCTGCATCTGTAATCGTGGTACTTGAAACAGATTTTATACGGCCACCTCTTCTAACCCCTGCCCTTAATGAATCTGCAATGGCAATAATTGTAGAAGGTCTTACAATCACACCAGCTTCAAGAGTTGTTGTAAAAGATACAACTTCTGATTCTTTTAAATTTGAGTACAAAAACCAACGACCTAATCTATTTGCTTGCCCTCTAGAAGTACAGGCAAAAGCTTTTAAAGTTTTTCTAGTGCTTCCAAATTTATTTTTAGCGTCTAATGCGTTTGGATTTGTTCTTCCAGCAACGGCTAATGATTTAATTTCATCAGTTGTTACAAGTTCGTAATCTATATCTTGTGTTTCATTATCAAAATAAGCTACTTCAACTTCTGTATATTTTGTTCTTTGGCCTACACCCTGATATGTAAAACCTTCTTCTGTAATATTTGAATTATTAAAAATATATTGTGCATCAGATGTATTTGTAGAAGTGTTAGTTGGTCTGTCCTGAGATATTTGTAATGACCCATTGCTATAAAATGGCATGGCGTTCATTACAGAACATAAATCGTTGATCAATGAATATGCATCATTTTTTTGATTTAGAATTACATTGCAACTAAATCTAGGCTCTGTTGTATTTGTAATAGGGTCAGTAATTAAAGTACTTGCATAAGCACTTGCAGAATAAAAACTATATACATCTAATGTATCGGGATCAATAATTCCATCTGTACCACCAAAACCCTTATCAGTCGTCAAGAGGTCATATAAAATCCAAGCTGGATCAGAACACCATTCCTTATCCGTTTTAAATGTTCCATCAAAAACATATCCATCTGGATAAATAACTCTTCCATTATCACTATCAACTAGCGTTCCATTCGGAACGAGGATCTTGGTTCCCTTGATGCGATACATACGCTTTGGATAGCTTTGAAATTCTTGAGCGTTGAATCTTAGAGCAACATAAGCAAAACCTTGATAAGCACTTGTGTCTGTATTTATTTCTGTAAAAGATAACCAATTAACTTTTCTTTGATATTTTGATATTTCTGCACTATTTCTAATAACAGTTATGTCTACTGGAAAACTCATAGTCCTTTCAAAGACTATTTCATAATCTTTAACAAATGGACTAATAACTCTGCCTTGAATTTTGTCTTCTGTAACAATTTTTGTAACAGTACCATCATTTTCTGTGATTCTTATAGATACTTTTATACTTGAACCGACAATTTCACCTTTATCTTCACTAACTTTTTGTAAAATTGGTATTTGTAATGTTACTCGAACTTTATCAACATTGGTATCAGTTATAGACCTTGTTACAGGAACATCTTTTGTTACTTCGACAGCAACAGGAACAGTATTTTCTATTGCATTTATTTCTTTTAACGCTGTTTGATCAGATGCTCCATTTTTAAAAAAAACTTCTACATCAGAAAAATTTTCATCACCATTTGCATTTTGTAATGGTGTTCCCTCCAAAAAAACATTTTTCTTAAAAGTATCAGTGCCTTCCCCACCTTCATCTAAAATTGAATCTATTTCACCGTAACCTAGTAAATCTATTACTGTCGCAAATTGTTTACTTCGCAGACTATCTTCTACTAAATCAGGATCAACTACCTTTCTATTAGTTCCAAATAATTGATCATCAACTAATCTAGGCATTTTTAAACCTTTTTAACTATTTGTGTGTTATCAGTACCTGAGCTAATTATAATTGAACCGCTAAAAACAAGGCCATAAATTATAGGTATTGGAACACCGCTATTACTGACGTTTTGTATGCCAGAAAAAGAATATGAGCCTCTTATATTTGGGTCAATATTACTTACACTTGAAGTGTCACGAACTGGATTTTGTGGTGATAAAAGGTCTGTAATACCACCAACCAGCAATGAAGTACCAACAATTGTTAATGCTGTTGAAAGTAATGCAGCTCCAAAAAAAGCACCAGCAGTAATAGCGGCACCAGCAGAAACAGCAGCTCCACCAACTAAAATTGGAACAATAAAACCTGATCCTGTTGCAATAGGAATTATTTGAATGTCTCCCTGTCCAGACATGGAAAGATAATCTTCTGTAATTACCCTTCCACCCATTTTTATTTTATATATTTGGTCATTCATGTGTTTTTGTATTCCTTCAAAATTTGCGGTTAAAAAACTCATTGCCTGCTGTGGTGACTTTACAGCAGCCATAAAATATGGCCTACCCAAAAATTGCCTTAATTTTCCATATACTTTTATTTTTTTAAGACGCATATCTGTAAACTCCTTTAAGTGCCTGTTGGTATCTTAAGTCAAAAAGTTCTCTACAACTCAATGCTTTTATATTATGATTCAATATCATGTTATCACCTATATAAACAGCGACATGATCTAAATTTCCTGTAACAGATTGAAAGAGTAAAACATCACCAACTTTTATATTTTTATTATTTTCTTGTTTTTTAAATCCTGTAATTGGTAAACCTTTTTCAAATAAAGGGTTTTCAATAAAATCTTTGATTCGTTTTGGTCTTTTCCATTCTTTTAACTTTATATTTTTTGTTTCTAAAAACCAATCAGAAATTATACTCCAACAATCATACTTACCCCAGATAAACTTACGACCAATTAATGAAGGTGCTTCCCAACCTGAAGGCTCAAAAGATTCCCAGTGATTGTGTTCAATACTAAAGATATAATATGGAAATCCAAGATGTTCACAAGCTGCCCTGTCTGTATCTGATGGTGTTGCTGGGCCTATAGGATGACTATGTATTACACCAATAATTTCTCCTGTATCTTCACATTCTGCCCAATCATCAGGGTCAAGAATAAAAAACTCAAATTTGCCTTCTGCTAAATTTTTACAAGGCCAAAAGGTTTCTTTGCCTTTGATTATTGCCAGCAAACCACAAGCCTCCTCTGGTACTCGTTCTTTTGCATATTTTATAAAAGATTCTTTCCAAGTCATAATTAAAAGTTAACAAATGTTCCGACCCCTGCAAAGTCAGCTTTAGTGACAAGTTTTTTAGGTGCTGATACACCAAACAGGTCAAAAGAACTTACAAGCTCAAATTGTACAATGTTTCTATTTTCAATAGTTTTTCTTTCAATAAAATAAACTTCTCGCGGTAACTCTGCTGAAGGATCAACAGAACCGCTTTTGTATGGGTTTACATCAGATGAAAAATTTACTTCATCTAAATCTTTACTCAATGCTCTGCGTCTTGTTACTTTTGAGCCTGTTAGATCAGATAATGCTGTGGTTTGATTTGTAAGCTGTAATATTGAAGTTATTGTTCCCAAAAGATTAGAAAGAGTTAATGTTGGTCTTGGCAATTTACCTTTACCAGAATATTTAAAACCCTCAGCTTTTACTGGCATCCTTGAATATGTATTTGCCTGCCATACAATATCTAAACTATCTTTCAAATTGTTTCCACTATGAAACAGATAAACAGTTGGATTAGCTATTGTTGCATTTACATTAAAAGATACACTACCGCTTGTAAATTGTGAAGTTGTGCCTGTAACTGTAAAAGTATTTGTATCAACTGTTTGTATTGTATAAATCCCATCAATCCCATTACCTGAAGTAAAATTAAGGCTTAAAATTAAACCAATAGAAAACCCATGACTGCTTAATGTAATTGTAATTGTAGTAAATTCTTGAACATAAGTAGCTGTTTTTGCTGTTTTTGTATAATGAACATCTGCTTTTAATTCAACAGAATATAACTCAATAATAGATTTATTTGTTAATCCTTGTAGTTCTGAAGTTGGGATGGTCATTATGGTTCAAATACTTCTCTGAAAGAACAATTTATTATTGCTCTATTGTTATAAGGAATATTTTTTGTCCATGAATCACAAACATATTGACCAGCCCCAGAAAGTGTAAAATCAACATTTGTTGCACTTGTGACTAATGCACTATCAGCAGATGTTGAAGTTAGTGTAAAAGTATTGGCATCAGCAGAGGAAGCAACCACATATGATCCATCAGTAGGGCCAGAACTAAAGTCAACTGTTAATACATCACCTATTGCCACACCATGATTTGTAAAAGTAACAGTGATAACGGTGCCAGCGGCACCACTTCCATCTGATTGCACAAAAGTACCTGTCTTTGCACTAAACCCTTCTGCTGGTGGTGTAAATGTAAAACTTGCCTGATCTGCAACCCTGCTTCTTAAAAACGCCTCAATGACATCTGATTCAGTCTCAGATACGTTAAAAGTAAGATCATATACTTTAGGATCTTGAGATAAAGGTAGGCCATATAAAGCCCTGAACTCATAACCATCACCAAGAGAAGTGACCCTTATTTTTGGTTTGCTTTGTTTTCTCATCCCATAAGTGGGAGTTATTGATGGAAATGTTGCCATTATCTATTTAATAAACCCCCAGACCTTTGTTCATCAATTATAGTTGCCTGCACTACAGAAGCAATCAAACCACCTAACTGATCAGCTTCTGATCCGTTTCCTTGAACAGAACTACCAGTTGCATCTACATTTACAGTGATCATATTATTGGTTGTATTGCCGCCCCCTAGTGCATTGTTAGGAATAATAGTACCAGCGGTTTTTGGTACAAACAATTCTGGCCCACGTTCTCCTACTACTGAAATTTTATTAACAGGTGGTTGACCACCATTTGCAAATAGTCCTCCTAATAATCCACCTAAAAACCCACCGATACCTTTCCCTCTTCCACCAGAGGCAGATTTTCCAAAATTTTCACCAAAACCGCCAATAATTTTATCTATTTGATTATCAATAATTTTATCTCTAATTCTATTTAATACATTTGTCATTGCTTGACCAAATGACTGTGCGCCAGTAATAGCTTCTCTTAAATTATTTTTTATACTGCTTTCAATTTCTTCACCAATATCTGCGAATTTTTGTTTAAGTTCTTCTGCCTTCTTTTTCTCCTCTTCCATTAAATCAACACTTTCTTTTAATTTTTCATTTTTCTTTAAAAGGTTAATTAATTGTTCAGCATCTTCAGGTTTAAATTGTTTTTTTATGTCAAGAATTTTTTGTTCAAGTGTTATTTGTTCATCTGTTTTTCCAGTAAGTTTTTGTTCTAATACATTTTGTTCTTTCAAAAATCGAATTGTCATATCATTAAATTTTTTCATATCTGCTTCTATCTTTGTACGTTTTTTTTCACCTTCTAATATTTTTTTTCTTGTCTCCAATTCTTTTATGTCCTCATTGAGCCTTTTTTTAGTTGCTGGTCTTATCCTTGCCTTATTTAATTCTCTTTGTTTTTTTGTTATTTCTTCAATTATTTCTGCGGCTTCACCACCCTCATCTTCAATAATTCCTAGTTGTTTGTTAAATTCTTTTGTAGCTTCCGCAGCTTCACTTGCTGCTTTTCTATTATCTAAAAATTTAGCTGCTAAAGTTCCCACAGCTACTATCGCTAAACCAATACCACTTTTGATAAGTGCTACTTTTAGAAGATTTACCGCTATAGCAGCTTTTGTTATTCCACCAGCAGCCACAAAAGAGGAAGCAGCAAGACCTTTTAAACCAGTAGAAGCTAATATAGAATTTGCCGCATTGATTTGTAATGATGTTGACAAAGCTGCTATCTGTCCAATAAGAATTGGTGTAATAATAGTTATCCCTTTAATAGCGGTAGCAACTCCAGTAAATATAAGAGTAATTTTACCAGCACCAGAATTTATAAAGTCAGTAATTGCTCTTGTTGCATCAGTAAGTCCTCTAATTACAGGTAAAATAGCTGGAGCTAAAGCATCACCAAAAGCTCTTGATAAATTTTCAGCTTCATTACTTAAATTTTTAAATACTTGTGTAGGATCATTTTTTAAAAGTTCTTTTAAAGAAGCACCACCCTCAGTCTCAATTTTTTTCAAAGCTCTTATAACGACAGCACTGGTTATCTTTCCTTCACTGCTAAATTTCTTGAGTTCTCCAACAGTCGTTCCAAGTTCATCTGCAACTGGCTTAAGAATTGTCGGTATTTGTTCAGAAATACTTCTAAATTCATCACCTTGTAAGCGGCCAGAACCAAGAGCTTGAGCTAACTGTCTGAATGCGTTTGATGATTCAATAGCTGAAGCTCCAGCCAATTTAGCTGCTGTATTAAATCCAAAAAATGTTGTTTTTATTTCTTCAACAGAAACACCTAAAGGTTGTAATCTTGCTGTTATATCTGTAATGCCTTCAAGTGCTTCAGTTGCACTCAAACCAAAACTTTTTTGGGCTTGTGCAGCTAATTCCTGTGATCTTGCGAAAGTTCCAGATGCTTTTGTTAAAAGTCCAAGCCTTACATTTAACTTTTGAAAATTTGCTGAAGTATTTACTGCCTGTCTCGCTAGAAGTGTCAAACCTACACCAGCTACAACTCTTTGCAGTCCACCAAATGATTTCTGTAGAGCATTTGTTCTATTTTGAACACCATTTAATGCTCTGGTAGCACCACTAGCATCAACTCTTAGTCTTACTACTGCCTCTGCCACAAATTAAAAAAGCCTTTCCTATATATTACCTTGAATTGTGTTTTTGTCGTTGTGCTGTCCTTTTTTCTTCGTCAAATTTATTTTCATAATACCCAGCCCAATATATCAACTCTTCTTGAGTAATAGATTTTCTCAATTCTTCTAGTGTTTTGCCTAATTCTGTTGCGAGAAAAAACTCAAAATTTAACCAGTTATCTCGCTTTAATCGTTTTTTGCTGTATCTACATCAAGTTTTATATCAAACAAAAATAATTCTATTTCATTCAAAACATTCTCTGGCAGTTCTCTTTGTAAGTTTGGTGCATCTGCTAAAGCAAAAGCCTTTGTACCATCTTCTAGCTCTGCCATTTGACAAAGAAGTTGTGTTGATACAGTAAGTGCTTCATCAGTACCTGCTACACTTTGCGCTCTTTGCCTATCAAATCTTGTTAATGGCTTGAAATATAAATCAACTACCTTTTCACCTTTGGAGTTTTTAAACTCATACTTCCTCCTAGTGGACATCTGATCTCCATAGGACTCAGTAATAAGATCAATAGTTCTTTTGTTTGGCATAAATTAAGTGCGAAGTATTTTTAATTTACTATATATCTGAAGTTATTGCACCTGTTGTCTGAAATGTGATGTTGATAAGCTGTATCTCACCAAGAGTTGCTCCATATTCAGCATTTGTAATTATTCCAGAAAAACCAAACTTTTTGGCACTAACTGAACTATCAGGAAACAATTCAAACAATGCGTCACCAGCATCACCTGTTGTAAGTATATCTTCAACAAATGCAAGATAATCTGAGTTGCCAGCGTTGTCATAAATTAATTCTGCTGAACCTTCACCAGCAATAAGGCCACCAACAAAAGTTTTTGCTGTATTACCCATGACTGTAGTTTCTTGGGTGTCTTTAGTTATAGATAAAGACCAGTTTCTAAGACCTGATATATCAGCTTCTGTTCCAGCAGCATTATGGAACATTATTTTACCGACATCACCTTTTACAGCAGCCATAACAAAAAAAAGAAATATTTATAAATATATTAACTCTTTTCAGACTTTTTTACATCTTTTTTAGGATTTTGTTGATTCTCCATATATCTTTTACAATTAGGATCCCAATAATTAGGATCTCTTACACCTTTTACAGCTTCGATAGCGTCAAGCATTTCATCTGTTATAACAAGTTTTGGCATGATTAAAGATCCTCGTAAATGTTAAAAGTAATTCTAATTTGTGTTTGAAACTTACCTTCTGGACTTGATGTAAGTATCTCAGGCCCCACAGGTGAATCAAAAATTACATTAGATACAGTCACTCTATTGTATAAGTCTCTAAGCCTTTTGCAAATTGTAAAGTTAGACCCTGCCCCTAAACCTTCCTCAGTAAATACATTTAATAAAACAAGACCAACAACATTATTGTCTGAATCAGTTGTTCCTCCCATTGTTAAATACTCGCCAGCACCAAAGCTCGTGATGCACTGAACAAAAGTATCCTCAGCAGTTGAATCAAAAGTCATATTGTTAAATACAACAGGGATTGCTGGGCTTGAAGCAAGCTCTGTAGCCAACCTAGCCTCTATTGTGGATCTTACAGTGTTTAAATCAGTCGCAGCCATTAAATACCCCTCCTAAGTTGTTTTATCACATATTGTTCAAGTTCTTTTCCTATTAAAGCTGGAAAACCAGCAACAGTTTTCTGTTTTGTTCTATAAACTCCACCCCATGATGGTGGCAAATTAGTTCCAAAACATACAGGCTCTGCATAAACAACATTATTGGTAACTGTGCCTTCAAGTGGCTTTATATCTGTCTGCCAAGCTGCTCTTAATCTACCTGTATCAACAGGTGTTGCTTTTTTTACTCTTTTTGTCCACTCCAAAGTTGTAGCTGCTACTAAGTCAACAACTAATTCTTCAAAAAAATCATCAATCTCAGTTAGTTTTATTTGTCTTGCCATCTTTACCTCAAGATAAGATCAAAACTTACTGGTGTATTGTTTTGCTCATTTATGACAACTTGAACAATTTTAAATTCAACACTGCTTATAACAACTCTATCTTTTGTTGTAGGGACAAATGTAAGATCACCAGCAGATATAGTCAGCAACTTATCCTGTGATTCAATCAAATCATTTACTTGATTTCTTGAAACATTACTTAATGCACCTTTGATAGTTGTATCAGATGTAGATTCTGTGATAGCTCCAGTAGTGGTGTTATATGCCCCTGCTGTAACTTGTCTGATAGTCACATCACCTCCAAGTTTGCTCAGTGTTTTTGACGCTGCTTTTTTTAATGCGTTAGCTAAGCTCATAATCTATACACAATAACAGTGCCACTATCTAAAAAAACAGAGGTAAATACTCCAAAAAATTCAGCACCAGCTTTTAATTGTAATAAACTTTGATCGCCTTTAAAATATGGCAAAAAGGAGATAGTATCAAAATCTGATACAGCATCAACAGACGCTACAGAGTCAAAATCTTTACCGATAGATATTACGGAATCCTGTAAGGCAGAAACCTTACCAAAACGACCAATATGAACAGAGGTGTCATTTATTATTTTTGCTGCTGGATAATTTGAAATCACAATAAATAAGCAATAACAGTGCCACTTGTAAGAGTAATACTTGTAATAACACCCTCTATTTCAGCAGTAGATTTAAATTGCAAAGAAGTCAGATCACCTGTGATATTTTCAGAAACAATAGTATCAATAACTGAATCCTGTAAAGCGACCATTTTTCCAAATCGACCTGTATGGGCTGCTGTATCATTAATAATTTTTGCTGCTGGATAATCGTAGCCGTATTCCATTTTCATGACCTCTTGATTTGTAAGTTTGCTCTTCCACCTATTCTAATACCCATCAGGTAATGATCAACTATCGGTGGAATACGATCAATACCGACTGCCCCATAAAATCTAGGAGTTACGTTTATACTACCAATACTTACAGCAGCAAAGTCCTCTAAGCCGCTTAATTCTAACCCGTTCCTATTATTGTTTAGATATACAGCCAAAATGACCTGTGCATGTTTTACCCTGTCTGGAATTTCAGTATCAAGATAATAATCAGCAACTAATCTATTTGGAAAGCTTAAGCCATACAGGTTGGTGTATGTGTCAGGCTTCCTTACTCCTGATCGAGGCCATTCCAAAGCTTGAGTATCAGATACCCTAGCACCTAAAAACTTCTCTCTGTCTATTCTTTGGGCTGCTGTAAACAATGCACGATTTTTATTGTCAGTACTAGACCCATCCCATGCCGCAGTATCATCACTAAGGATAAGACCCTCAATAAATGAGTTTGCGTCAGATAAACCTATATAAGTGTTTGCGTTAGCACCGCCAACAGTAGCATCAAGAGTTATCGCCATTTAGTTTTACCTTTTTGGGCTTAGATTTTGGTTTTGGCTTTTCTAGAGTTTGAACAAGTGAAGCTGCTTTTTGGGCAGCCTCATTTTGTTCTCTCATTCGCCTAAAAGCGAACATTGCCATTAGCTTGATGCACCCTTAAGAGCAACAAAGTTAATAACAATAGCTTCACTTAGGTTTCCAGCAGATACATTTGACACTGTGACTGCGAAAGAGCCAGAGGCAATAGCATTTGCATTTACCAAATATGAACCAGCAGTTCCAGCAGAACCATGACAAGCAACAACAACGTCTGTTGCTGCAATCTTGCTGTTAGTTACTGTGAAAGATACCTCTGTACCAGCGTCAAGCTGTGCATTGTTCATTGTGATTTGCCCAGACTCTGTGTTTAGAGTTACACCTGTTGATTTGTTAGTGGCCTGAGTTACAGTTCCACCTGTTGTTGGGCCAACTAAAGACCCAGCAGTTACTTCAAATAGTGATGGCATGATTAATCCTGATTAGATACGTTTGTTGCACGAACAATACCTATGTTCTTTGTCTCATACACTTTCGACCATGATGCAACTGTTTCCAAAACTGTTCTGTTTGGGTTAACTGTTGATACAGCGTACTTAAGACCAACTGGGTGATAGATGTAGTGCAGATCAACTGCCATAGCTTCTTCCAAAGCTAAAATATCACGATCAGTTTGTGTTCTGATTGGTGCTTGCTCACCTGTAACAACTGCCCCTTGTGTAAAGAAGAATGTTGAATACTCAGTTGAAGCTCCAGAACCTGTTGTTGGAATATCGTCAGAAACGATAATTCTTAGACCACCAAATGTCTCTACAACATTAGGGCCATCAAAAGCTCTTACTGTGCTACCACCAGTCGCTGATGTATCAGGTGCACCTGTGTTGTCGTAAATACGATCAATCATATTACGTTCTAACAAGTCTCCATAGACGTTGGAGTGCATTGCTATTGCTGTAAGCTTGCCACCTTGATCTCCTAGTAAAGACTTTGCCTTTGCAATATGTCTTGGACTTAGTGTTGTTGGAGTATCACCAGACTCTGAATCAATAGTCAAAGCAAATAAAGCTGAGTTGCTATCATTTGCGTTTATTGAACCAAATGCACCAGTTAAGCAAGAATATAAATCCTTCTGCTTTTGGTTGTTGACGTATGCCGCCATCTTCTGAGCAATAGCAGCCATTGGATCAATACCACCACCAACAGCAAGTGAAGCTAAGTCTCTTGAACTGAAAGCTCTACCTCTATGAAGAACAGCAGCAATTTGGTTATCTGCTGTAATCTTTGATGGAGTTAAAGATGTTGAGTCTGTTAAAACTTCAAAATCACCTGTTAAGTTTGCTTTGTAGAAAGGTATCTTTACAAAGTCACCGCCTCTTTCTGCGGATAAATTTAATTCTGCCAAAG
>VTLG01016715.1_pt1 | contig 19366 bp, 27 predicted proteins | sample 4694571 | NCBI WGS metagenome assembly VTLG01 (sample SAMN12604809, study PRJNA352737) | marine metagenome | biome: ENVO:00000447; feature: ENVO:00000209|ENVO:00000569|ENVO:01000036; material: ENVO:00002151; isolation source: viral sequences binned using virsorter ...
ACTAGCATATAACTCAGGTACAACAACTTTGTTTGAAGCACCTGCAAATTCAATGATATACAGCATACATGTAGATATAGGAAGTCCTTGGGTTAGTGCTGACGATACTACAACTATTATAGTTGGAGATGACGGTGATACTGATAGACATTTTGGAACTGGTGATGCTGACATGACGCAAACATTTCAATTCCAAAGTACTCATCAACACATTTATACATCTGCAACCAACGTAAAAGCCACTGTGGCGGCTGGTAGTGCCAGTAATGGAACAGCAGTTGTTACAGCAATAGTACTTGCACAGGCTGGAATACAAAGTAATATCACTAGAGATTACGGTTCAGTTGCATAATAAGTAGAAACTAATTTTAAGAGCACACCTTCGGGTGTGCTTTTTTTTGGCAAAATTACAGAAACTGATAAATACACACATAATGTTTAAAAATTTATTTAAGGATACAAAATTGAATAGAGAAGCAGTATTTGAACAGTTAAAAATTGATGAAGGTGTTGTGTATGAAGTCTACAAAGACCATCTCGGCTACCCAACATTCGGTGTTGGCCATCTCGTCCTCGAGTCAGACCCAGAACATGGACAAGAAGTTGGAACTGAAGTTTCAGAAGAAAGGGTCAAAGAATGTTTCGAAAAAGACCTTGATACAGCAATCAGTGAATGTGAATTACTATACGAAGACGGGGTGTTTGGAAACTTACCAGACGAAGTACAGCAAATCTTGGTTAATATGATGTTTAATATGGGCAGAACCAGATTAAGTAAATTTAAAAAAATGCATGGTGCAATACTAGAAGGTGATTGGAAAACAGCCGCAGTTGAAGGTAGAGACAGCAGATGGCATAAACAAGTAACTAATCGTGCAGAAAGATTAATGAAAAGGTTAGAGGAAGTATAATGAAACTTAATGAAGTAATAGTACAAGAGCAAAGTGAAGAAGAAATAAAAGCAGAAATTGAAAGGCTAGAGCCTATTGCTGATAAATTAGAGTTTGCTCAAAGTGAAGCAAGGGATATCACTAAAGCAATCAAATATGAAAACACAACCAGTGAAATAATGATTGGTCTCAGTGGTCTTGCTGACAAACTTGGAATAGATGAAAAAGAATTGGACTATTACGAACGTAGAGTACGTGAAGCAAAAATGCAATTAGAATCTGCAATCTATGAAATGGAAGAACTTTTTGATGACAAATACAGAGATGTCAGAAATAAAATAGACGAACTTGAAATGGATTTGGAAGATATAGAATACGAGAGAAGACAATGAAATTAACTGACTTTAACGAATCATTTAAGCACTACAAAGTAAAGCATAAGAAAACCGGTAAAGAGTATAAAGTTACTGCTATGCATAAGAATAGTGCATTAGACAAAGCCAGGGCACAACATGGTGGAACAGCATCACGTTACACTGGAACATCTACTAGTGATTTTGAAGTAGTAGAAGGAATATTTACTAAGCATAGTGATGATCCTATATCAGGTGGTGGACAATCAAGTCCAAGGAAGCCAGTTCCTGTAGAAGGACAAGTTATTACTTTAGATAATGAAAGATATAAAGTTATAAAAGTATCTAACGATAGAAAAACTTTTGACGTTATGAATATTAAAGATCCTAGTGAAACTCATTTTGATATTAAAGTTGATAAGAATCCGTTTTTTATAGAGGGCAAAAAGAAACAAGTTAAAGCAAACAGCAAAAAACCTAAGTTAATTAAACCAAACACAGGACATGAAAGTCCACATCCTTATCAAGGTAAATTAGTTGGTGAACAAAAGGACAAAATGCCAAAACAGTCTAATCCAGTTGCAAAACATTCAAGAAATAAAAGTGGAGCAGGTGCTCACAAATCAATTAAAGACTACGATAGAAAAAAACAAAAACAAGAATTAAAAAATATGAATTTTGATGAAGGAGAATTTATTGCATCAAAGTCAGCAGTAATAGATTCTATTCTTAGACAACTTAAAGATGAAGCATATGAAGATGACAAATTGTTAAGACATTTAGCAAAACTTGTAAAGAAAGATGCTAAACCAAGGTTCCATAATAAACCAGATGGAAGATTTCAATTATCTCCTTTAGAAGAAGAAATGAAAGATGTTTGGGAAGTTCGTCAAATAATGACAGAAGAAGAATTCGACGAGGCGGCAGGTAAAAAAGATGCCTGCTATCACAAAGTAAAATCCAGATATAAAGTTTGGCCCAGTGCTTACGCCAGTGGTGCATTAGTACAATGCAGAAAAAAAGGTGCGGCTAATTGGGGCAATTCTAAAAAGAAGAAAAAGTAATGCGTTTATTTGAAGTATATCAAGCAGAAGACAATGTCGTTAAGATGGCACAACCTGGTGAGTATAATCCAGAGTTGAAGTTACCGCATGATGAAGTAGAAAGTGTTATTACTAGATGGATAAATCAAGATGACCACATAGAGTTAAGTAATGGTATGCATATTTTAAGTGGTGAGAATCACGGCTATGCAGATAATGAAGCACTTGTAATTGACAAAGACTACAAAATAATAGACCACGACTCAGACATAGTTGACTTAATGCAACAATTCACACCAATAGAAATAGACCAAAGCATTGTAGAAACAATAGTTGAAAAATGTTGGAAAGGATATGAAAAGAAAGGTATGAAAACAATGTTTGGCAAACGTGTTCCTAATTGTGTTAAGAAAGAAGCAGTGGAAGAAGAAATAACATCAGGTGATAGAAATATTGCACTCATGTTGCCAAGAGACGAAATGAAAGTTCTCAAAGCAGAAGACAAAGATTACGACAGAGGACTATTAGTTAAATTGCTAGATGACGGTGGTTATGATATGGCATACTGGTACGAAAAGCATGTACCATTTGAAGTAGAAGTATTAGTGGATGGAGAATCCATAAAGAAAGATGCCAAAGTTGTTACTATGAAGTTTCACCCAGAACTTGATGGCATGATGGACAAAGTAAACAAATTTAGAATGTATGACTTAGAAGCAGACATAAAAGATTTAAGGGACAAACTTGAAAAAGCAAAAGTAAATGAAACTTTAGAGTTTGGTCAAGATTTTAATGCTCTAATGAATGGCATTGAGGAAGGTCTAGCAGAAAGACAAATAGAATTAGAGAATCTTCGTGCATGGTTTGGCAAAGGCAAGAAAGGTGGTGCTGGAGGCGGAGGCTGGGACCGTTACAATACCAAAGGTGAAAGAATTGGTAAGTGTGGTGACAGCAAAAAGGGTGAAGGCAAACCTAAATGTTTAAGCAAAAGCAAAGCCGCAAGTTTACGAGCCAAAGGTGGTAAAGCCGCCATTGGTGCCGCAGTTAGGAAGAAACGTAGGAATGATCCTAACAAAAACCGAAAAGGTAAGGCTAAAAATGTAAGCAACACTACACGAAAATCAAAGAAGTAAAATGCATTGGTTATTCATATTAACATTAAAAAGTATCTTATCAAGTATAATAGGTAGCAGTTTTTATCAATGGTTCAAAAACACAAAGATGGGTGTTTGGTTCCAAGTAAAAATGGACAATCTTATGGAATGGGTAGCAAAAAGATATGACATAGAGATTGCTAGTCGTGAAGAAAAATGGTTGTCACAGTATCCTTTACTTGCAAAAAGAATTGTAGACTTAGAAAAAGAAGTTGCAAAACTTAAGAAAGAAAGTAAACAGTTCAAATAATTTCTAGTTAAAACTAATATAAACTAAATACAAACATCAAAACAACACTGATGTATGTGTTGTCACACCGAGGGGTAATGGCTAGAGCGACAAGAAAAGTATCAACAATAACACCTACAAGGAAGGCAAGTTCCATAGGAATAGGTGGTCGTGGTAGAAGAACAAAAATATCCACATCAACAATGAACAAGCACAAACGTCGTTCTCACAAAAGATACAGAGGACAAGGGAGATAGTTATGCCAGTTAAATTTGGACCATCAGTAAAAAAATATGCTAAAGGTAGCCGTACTAAATGGCATTGGGAACACGATTACATCAAAGCAAAATCCACAGAATTCTTATTCGAATACGTCAACAAAGAAAAAGGTTCATACAAACCTAAAACAAGAGTAAAATGCATCAAAGAACTACAACGTAGAGGCATAGACCTTGTATGGGTAGAACGCAAAGACCAAGAAGACGAACTACAACAAAACAAGTAAATCCGCTAAAAGTGATAAATAGTTTACATGAAACTATTCGATTTTACAGCAGATAAAGATAAACTCTCATCACAAATCACAGAAAGCATTTCTGCAAATGAAGAAGAGTCTATAAATGAATCGCTTCAAGCATTAGCAAAACATGTTAAAGAAGGTACTGCACTATGTGATAGCCCTTTTAGACATGGCAGTAAAGCATACATCGAAACATTCCAACTAGCAAAAAAACTAAGACAAGCAGGATCTTTACCCGAACTTGATTGGGAAAGTGAAGAAATGCTTGGTACAGACATTGGTGAAAGTGTAAAATTAAAGAATGGTGAAACTGTTTGGCTAGACATTCCTTACTTAAATGAAGAAGAAGATGATAAAGGAATGATTGGTGAGCCTGACGAATACTACGATGCTGAAGAAAGAACCGAAGCATACGATGATTTACAAGATGCACTACAAGGCAACTACATGGACGACTATATCAAAGACGGTATATGTCCAGCATGTGGTGGTAATGGCTACATGGACGGCGAAGAAGAAGTTTACAATGATGAAACAGACGAGTACGAAGAAGGTACAGAATGTGATGGCTGGGGAAGATATGGTTGTGACGAAGGCGAAATGATTGGTGCTACTTGGAAAGAAATAATGGCGTTTGACCAACAAAATGTTGATAGACAAAAGTCCAAAGATGAATATCCAGGTGATGACGAAGTTGTTAAACAAGTTGCCGCATATATGAAGCAAATGGACGATCCAAGACAAGCATTCCAACAAATGAAAATAGATTACCCACACATGGGTATGGCACAAAGAAGCGGATTATTAGCAAAAGCAAAACAAATTGCTTTTCCAGAAAGTATCACTGAAGGTGAAGAAAGAAGTATAATCCAAAGTGCATGTATTGAAAAATTAGTAGATGAGTTTGCTGGAGAAGAAAGACAATTTAAAAACAAAGATGATATGGAATATGCCATATACCAAGAATTAGAAAGACTAGATGTAGCCGATTGTGTAGATCCAGAAATGGATGTAGGTGGACAACCAATTGGAAACTTTGCAAGTGGTAGAGTAATAGATGTTGTTAATAGTGGTGATGTAATATATGATGTAATGCAAATGATGGACCACTCACAATTCAATGAAGGTTCAGAAGCAATGGATAGTGATTTTTTACCAATGATAAAATCATATAATACACCAGAAGAAAATGCAGTAGGTAAAATACTTGGTAAAGCATTAATGAAAAAAGATTGGTCAAAATTTTCACCACAAGAATTATTTTCAGAATTAGAAAGCATAAATCCTGAACTAGCAGATGACATTGCCAAAGTTGCTAAAATTGTTTACAATGTAAAATTAGAAGAAAGAGCATATAAAGATGTTGGTGTAGCAGATGTTGTAAAAGATCCACGTGGTAAAGAATTTAAGTTTAATAAAGACAGCAAAATGTTTAAAGCAATAGACGGCAGTGAAGAAGCAGACATTAAAACTAAATTAGGTAAAGACTTGATGAGACGTAGACGTAATGCAATGAAGAGAACATCACCAAGTTATCCAAAGAACAAAAAAATGATGGACGGTAAAAGTCCACACAAAAAAGGCACAAAGAAATATAAAAAACACATGGCGGCTATGCATGCCGGTATGGAAAGTATTCAAAACGAAGCAGAATATAAAGGCAAAAAAGTAGAACTTAACAAACCAAAAAGAGGCGGCAGTAAAAAATATTATGTTTATGTAAAAAATCCTAAAACTGATAGAGTTAAAAAAATTAGTTTTGGAGATGTTACAGGACTTAAAACTAAGGCAAATAATAAGGATAGAGCAAAATCATTTGCGGCTAGACATAACTGTGAAAAGAAAAATGATAAAATGAAAGCAGGTTATTGGGCATGTCGTTTACCAAGATACGGTTTAGTTAAAGGTGGCAAGTGGTGGTAGGCTATGAGTGGACCTTATACTCAAACCAACCTAAGTGATAATACGTTTGAAAGAATATTTGATTTGTCAGTAGACAATGAAGAACTTGTTTGGCACAGAGATAGAAAAACAAGATTTGTAAAAGTATTAGAAGGTGTTGGTTGGAAATTTCAATTTGATAACGAACTACCAAAAGAAATAGGCCCAGGTTCCACTATACATATTAACAAAAGATGTTATCATAGACTTATAAAAGGTTCAACACCATTAAAGGTTAGAATAGTAGAACTATGAAAAAAGCAGTAATATATCCAGGAAGATTTCAACCTATGCTACCTCATCATGAGATAGTGTACAAAAAACTACAGGCTGAGTTTCCTGACGCAGATGTATATATTGCAACATCAGACAAAGTAGAAGGAAGTAAAAGTCCTTTCAATTTTAAAGAAAAAGCAGAAATAATGGCACAGTTGTTTGATATTCCTGCTGATAAAATTATACTTGCACCTCAACCTTACTTAATAGATTCATATAAAACTAAGTTAGATATGGATAATACTATGGTTATATTTGCAGTAGGAGAAAAGGATACAGACCGTTTTCCAATGAATAATGTAGACGAAAAGACTGGTTTAGACATGACTGTACGTGGAGAAACACGACCAAAGTACTATCAGATGATAAATACATTAAAGCAACATCCTGCTTTACCAATGAGTGAAAGAGGATATATTCATATAGCACCAACTGTAAAAGGTGGAGATGAAGTTGCAAGTGCAAGTGCTTTTAGAAAAGCATTCACAAGTGTTGAAGACGTTGAAAAGAGAAAAGATATATTCCAACAGTATTTGGGATCTTATAACGAAAAAGTATTTAAACTTTTCAATAACAAATTAATAGGTGAACAAATGAGCGAAATGATAGATGTAATGAAATATTTAGCAGGTTTAACTGAAGCCGCTCCTATTCAATTCGGAGATTTAGATGTTGATACAGGAATGACTGACAGTGATGAAGATGACTATGCTACAAAGCCTGGCTTTGAACAAGATAGCATGATTAATCAATTAGGTAAAATAATTGATAGTGAAGAAGCAGGTAAAGATGCTGAAGAAATGAAAATTAAAAACTTCAAGCCAGTTACAAGTGTTAAAACTGATGACGGCGAAGAAGTTGATATTAGTCCAGAAGAAGCAAAAGCATTGAAGAAAATGATGGACATGCTACCTAGCAACAGAGGTGGCGAAGAACAATCACCTAGAGAAAAGTATTTAGATGCAATCCAAAACTCCGAAGGATTAGCAAACATGTTAGATTTCGCAAAAAGTAAAAATCTAGTAGATGAAGATATTGAAAAAGTTGAAATGCCAACTGTAGATTTATCAGATATAAAAGATGATTATAGTGTTGATGTTGAAGAAGATGACGATTACGATGATAAAGGTCCTATGGGTCCTCTACCAAGTGAAATGGAAGATGAGGAACTTATGGATTATGTAGGTCAAAAAGAAGAAGATTTAGTTGACGATATTCAAGAATATATTGCCCCAGACTTTTTACATAAAGACAACTATGATGAAATGTTTATGAAATACAGAGAGGAAGTTTTAGAACCTGCCGCTGATGAATTAAATAGAGACATGGCAATGGACAGCATGGCTGGAGAGTCAATAGACGAAGGTAGACTAAAAGATGTAATCATAGATGCTATGCAAATGGATAAAGAAGAATTTGATAAAATGTACAAAGGCATGTTTGATTACGATGAACTAAACAAAGAGTATAACGAAAATCATCCAGAGTATCAAGAACAACCAGAACCAGATTTAGACGAAATGAAAAAATTGGCAGGATTAATATAATGGCTGACGATAAAAACGTATTAGACTTTAAATCCGCTGGCATGAAAAGAGCAGGTGTCAGAGATGCAAATATTTCTAAAGGTAAAGAATTTGGTATAGGAAACTTCTTTGCTTGGGCAATGGAAAAATATCCTAAAATGACATTAGGACAACTAGAAGCAAAAATGCCTAGTTTAGAAAGAGAATATGGACAAGAAAAGGCTATGAGAAAAGAACGTCCTGATGAAGTTCCTACTGTTAGTTCAGCATTTGATGATGAAAAAGAAAGATTAAAAGCAAAAGGTATAAAAGAACCTGAGGCTTTCGAAGGACTTAATAGAATAAAAAAATTAGCAGGACTTCCTATCACAGAAGAAGAAGGTTCTGTTACTAAAATAGCAATAGGACATGTTGACAACGAAGCAGACATGTTAAGAAAAGAACTATACAAAATTGGAAAGTATAGTGTAGAATTATACAAAATGTTAGGTGAATTACCTGACGGAGATTTCCCACATTGGTGGCAAGGCAAAGTAATTAAAGCAGGAGAATACATTGGTTCTGCTAAACATTACTTAGAAGGTGAATTGTTTGCACCTGAAGAAGAATCACCAATGCCAGATGACAAAGACGACCTAAATCCTTCCGGAGTATAAAAAAATCATAATAAATACTGTTATAATTATATAACAGGAATATTTTATGACAATCGAAGCATACATACCCAAACATGCATATTTTTCAACTTCTTTAAATCCAACAAACATTGGTTTAGAAAAATACGAAAACGCAAAAGTTCTAGAACTTTATGGCAATGCTGGAACACTTTTAAATGATCCAGAAAATAAAGTAAAAGAAGAAAATTATACCGTATTTGATAGTGACCAAGAAGCAATAGACCAGGGTAAAGAAGATTTTCCTAATGCTGATTTCAGAATGTGGAATAGGCACAATCAAATGAATAACCCAAGTGGTAACATAGATGAGCCTATGCCTTTTGAAGAAGGTGAAATGTTTGATTGCATTTTTTCATATATGAAAACTGCTAATGTAGATCCAGAAATACTAATGGCTGATTTACAAACCTGTTATTCACATCTTAATCCAGGCGGTGCAATAGTGTTTGGAACTTTTATTAGAGAAGTGGCATTAAACTATTTTGTTGTAAGACGTACACATGAATATGGTGCTTTGGATACTTCACTAATAGAAAACACAGAAAACTGTGATGTGTTCTGCTTAATTAACAACGATGATATTAGAGTTGACGTAGACAGAGTTCCTACATCAGGAGACGATGCAGTTCTTGAAGCAACACACTTTACATGGTTTTGGAATAATAATGCTTTAGTGGAAAGATTAAAAATTGCATTTCCAGATGCAACAATACACACTAGAAGACTTCCACCTATGTGGACATTACAGAATCCTTTAGTAATTGAAAAACCTGAATAATTAAACGAATTGTTCTGTATTGCTAAGACTAGCAATTAAGTGAATTCTTTCTGTGTCACTATAATTAGTAGCACAATGTATCTTACTTGTATTAAGCAAATAACTACTACCTGCTTTAAAATGTGCAATTTCTAAAGGTATAGTTTCCCCTTCATCTTTTGGTGTTCCGAAGTTATCGGGCCAATTAAGTAAAAAACATCTACTATTAGTTACTATAGGAAAATGTAATCTCCAGTCTAAAATTGCACCATCACTGTTTAGTGTTTGCATTAATGGACTACCGTCTTTATGTATGCTTAAAGTTGTTCTTGGAGGCAAAATACTAATACGCCATCTGTACACATCACTAAAACTTTTAACAAATTCTTCTAAATATAACCCTTGTATTTGTTTTATAGGATGAATAAACTTAGTTTCATCTATCATTTCATTTGAGTCATCACCAATTTGTGTTGCAAGTACTCCTTGCTTACCTTGTGCTTCAGTTTTGTTTACATAAGTTTTACCAGCGATACCATCTGTCCATTCATCACTATCTGGTTTGGAAGTTGTAATACAAATATTTCGGTATGCTAGAGCCTCATATTGTGTTCCTACTGCTTGTTCTTTGATAGTATGATATACATGATTCACATCATTACGCAACTTCATATAATCAAAGTCTACATTTATTTTTTTAAATACTTCCATTTTTTAATCCGCAAAACATACATTTTTTATCTATCGGTGTATGTACTATATATCCTCTTTCTGGACAACGGTGGGCCCAAAATGAAGGACTTGCAACAGAATTACTCACTAATTCTTCAGCCATAATACCCCAAAACTTTCCTGCTTTTGGTCCTTTATTTTTCTTACCATCACTTTCTCCTGGTATCTTTATCCACAAAAAAGCATCACATTGTTCTACTTTTGTATTGCATGTTGGAGTTAAACCTAATGCTCTGCCAGGTGGATTACACCATTCGTTACCTAACGGACCATTACCATTTCTACTTGTATCAATAACAAAACAGTCATTGGGTCTATGCTCACAAACTTTTAAACTCCATTCCATGGATTCATCTGTGCTTCTGTAATTACTAACATTTACAGCAAATCCTCTTACTTTGTCGTTGTTTACAAAGTTTAAAAGTTCTGCCGCTTCTTTAGGACTTAACCAATTGCTATGACCTATATCAGTGTAAATGTATGCATCGCTTTCTTCTGTAAGTATTTCTAAACCTTCTTTGATTAAATTTAATCTAAAGTCAGCATCTTTTTTATCCATCTGTGTTGTATGTGGTAATGCATCTGGTTCAAATATTATTATAGGTTTATGTCCCTTTATGCCCTCACAGAACTCATGTAAAAACAATAAGTATTCAGTTGCACCTTTGGCACCACCTTTACTGTAATGTCCCATATCTCTATTAGGTAAATTGTATATCACAAAATAAGGTAAGTTTGGTGCAGTTCTTTTAAGAAACCTTTTAAGACTATGTTCTAGTTTCTTAATGGTTTTGCCTTTTTTAGAACCGTACCAAAATGCTACAGGTTCTTCAAAAATTTTACTAGATAAGGGATAGTTTATTCTGTGGTCTTTGACTCTGTCAAAATCATTTACCCAGAAAGGATAATCAAGTGCCATTTTGTATTTTTTGCAAGGCTAAATCTGTTTGCAGAATTTTAAACTTTTTATCACGTTTTTTCATTGCACGTTTTAGTTTTAAATCACTTGCATATTCCAAATATAATTTACCTTGTAAATGGTCAAATTCATGTTGGAAACACCTTGCATCCATTCCGTCTAACCAATCTTCTACAACTTTTTGGTCATGTGTTTGAAATCTTACTTTTACTTTTGCTGGTCTTGTTACAATAAAATATAATAAAGGAAATGTTAAACAGCCTTCTTCCATACCAACTGTTTCTTCACTAAACTCCAATATCTCAGGATTAAAAACTCCAATATCTTCTCCTGTGGATAATGTCATAACAAACATTCTATACCCCATTCCTAATTGAGGTGACGCAAGTCCAATACCAAACCTATCTTTCATAAGTTGTATCATTTCATCTTGACGTTTTTCCCAATCTACATCTTTTTCATCAAATGGATTAACACTTGCAATAGTATGTAAAGCAGGATTTTTTGGTTCTACTAGTTGTATTTTAAATTCTTCTGACATGTCTTAATTCGTTTTTTGTAATAAATTGTTTTAAAGTAAAGAACATTGTAGCAAAAAGTATTGTGCTAGTCAATAATCTTATATCAAAAGGTATTGCTAATGCGTATGTTTCCAGCAAAGATACAGTACCTAAACCATTTAAATAAACTCCTAAATTTACAATTAAGTGCCATAAAACAACACTTAATACAGAAGTTCCTAATATAGTTTGTAAGTTATCTTTATGCAAATACCTACTTAAAACACTTATTAAAAGCATTGTACCGTACACAAATAACATAGTTGTACCATAAAAACCTAATACAATATCCGTTAAAAACAATAAAGATACAGGTAAAAATAGTTGTAAATTTTTGTTATTTGTTAAATGAGGCATGAATACAGCCATTGCAATTAGAGGAGTAAAGTTAGCAGGTAATATAAATCGTGCTAATGCAATACAGCCTAAAAGCATGCCTGCACTTTTAAAAAAATCCTTCATGCAAATATTTATCAGTATTTTTTATTATTTGCTATGTGTGTTGGTACAAATTTTACAGCACCTTCCTCTTCAATGACTACAAACAAATCTCCCATTTCACATCTTAATTGTTGTGCGGAGATATCTTTATCAAATTCGATTGTGCCGTTGCTTTTTACTTTAAACCAGTAATCGTGAAATCGTAATGAGCCAGGATCTGTTTCAGGGCGAAACTCAGTTCTTTTGAATGACATAATAAGTCCTTACTGTTATTATGTAAGTATTTATTATGCTCCGGCTCTACAGTAGGCATCAATTAGGTCATCTCCTTTAAGTTTCTTACCGAAGATCCTAATTACTTTTCCTTTTTGTTCTCTTACAATGGTACTGTCATTATACTTAGTATCAGTTACTGCGCCATTTTCAAAGTCTTTTTTAGACTCATCTGTTTCATACCACATTGATGTTATACTGTGAATGTGTAACGATTCAATGCCTTTGGCCCACTCCTCCGCTTCAAGCAATAATCTTTGCCTTTCTACTCGGTGGTCAAACTCTCCCATACAATTATTTATGCGGCTTCGTTACACTCTTGTTTGAGTTGTGGGTGGTCAGCATCAAACCAACCGTTCTTGGTCTTATACTGACAAGCATAATCTTTCCTGTCACCTTCTGCTAAAGGTGTCCATTGTTCAGCCTTGCCGATAATGGCACGATTCCAATGAGTATATTCAGGGTCTGGAGTGTGATGGGTACGACATCTCCAACCAGTGTCTGCTAGATTTTCATCTTTGTGATAATAAAACTCTACTGGAGTTTCCCAAGGCTCACAGATTGGACCTTTACCGTCGCCGTTTTTACCAAGGTCACGAATCTCCCAATCCAAAATATACTCTTCAGAAGCAGGATTTCTATACTCAATCAACTTAGTCAACGTTGGAATACCATGTTGAGCAATATCATTGATTTGCTTAGTAGTCAAATCCGTAACAAAGTAAGTAGAACCACCTTTGAACTTCCAATATGCTTCATCTACACCATGCTCATAGTTCTCATTATGAGCGGCATAGTTCTCTCTGTATTGGGTTTGAATTACTAATGTTTGCATAAAATCTCCTACCTTTTTAACAAATTATGTATATATTATAGGCTATTTTGGGGTCAATGTCAACCTTTTTTTCCACTTTTTTTGGTAAAAATTGGTACCCCGTAGGAGGATCGAACTCCTGTTGCCGGGATGAAAACCCGGTGTCCTAACCACTAGACGAACGGGGCAGGGTAAATGGAGCCACCCGCCAGGTTCGAACTGGCGACCTATGGTTTACAAAACCATTGCTCTACCAACTGAGCTAGGGTGGCTCATAGTAAGTATAGTACACTTAAGGACTTTGCTGGGCACGGTCTTGTTATCAACTCTAAATATCGTGGTGTGTTTTACCACACAACCCCACCTAATATACGAAATACCACTCGGATACTTACTATATTAGTATTATACTGATTATGAATTAAATGTCAAGAACTTTGTTCTGCTTGGTTAAAAGCATGTTTGAGTTTGATTTGCTCTACAAACTCTGATATGTTGTCTATTTCTTCTAGTTTTATTAATGCTTCTTTAGGAGACATTTCTCCTACTCTTGCTACTGTGGTTGCTAAATTTATTAAATCGTGTCTGCCTATATTGTGTTTTTTACAAATTACTTGAACATCAGGTTCTTTTTGCTCTTGTTGGTCTTGTGATTTTATTCTAGTAATTTTTGGCATTAAAGACTTATTTTTGTATCATCAGGTAATCTTGGTTTTTTAGATTTTGGTTCTTGTTTATCTTTATTTATGCTTTCAAACTGTCCTGCCCCTTTTGGATTATGCTTGTTTACATCTTCAAAAGGATTTACTTTACCACTTATAAAATCTTCAAAAGGACTAGGTGCAGTATGTACTCCTATCTTCTTTAAGAACCAATCTATTTTACTTGCATGATGCATTCGTGCTTGTACCATATTTGGATGATTAAAGTCTTGTGGGTCATTTGGATTGCCTTCCATATACTTTCTATTTTCAAAAGTTTCGTCATCATTGCCACCAGTTAAGTCTGCTCTATCATGTAATACTTCAATATTAATTCTTTCAAATATTCCATTCATTCTAGCAATAACACTAACCCAAGTATCGTTTTGTGCATTTACACTCCAGGAATCACATAATGTAAACCAGTCTGCAGGTATAAGTGGGAAGATTGCAAATGGATGGTCATGATTGTCTTTAGGTGACAGGCACTTAAACTGTCCATCATATTTTTGTATTTCTACTTCCCAATCTTTTGTTTGCATTAATGCATCATCATTCCACAGAAATAACCAATTTCCTGTGCTTGAGTGACAAAGTAAGTTTACATACACATTAAGTTGTTCATATCCCAAAGGCTTAAACACTTTGGCTTTACAGGCACAACCCCATTTTTTCATAAACTTTTCTGCTTCGTCATTTACCCAATCGATACTTTCTTGGTCATCGTCATCTACACCCAGCATGATTTCAATCTTTGCTGGATTTTTTGCATTATCTAAAAGACTTTCTATACTTTTTTGTAATGCACCACTCTTAACTCTTCCTCTGGTTGGAAGTATAACACTAATTACACTACCATCATTTATTTGTTTTTCTTGCTCTGCCATAATTAACCTGTTATTAATTTTCTAATGTTTCCACGGAATGTGTAATGTCCTACATGGTTAAGTCCAGTTCTAGGATCTAAAAATACTTCTCCGCCCATTTGTTGCCATAGTCTACAGAATGTATAATCTTCTGACAAGTAACGTCTGCTTTCTGGATCAATCATTGTGTCAAACAATGCGTACATGTGTTTCTCAAATTTTTGATCCACATTAATATCGTTTGCATATTTTAATTCTGGATGTGCGTCAAACATTTTTTGAATAACATCTCTTTGAATACACATAAATCCTGTGCCAGCATCTTTTAACTTGATTAAGTTATCTCTAATTTGTATTTGATTTTGTGGATTGCCATCTTCATCTGTAACAAATTCAAAGTTTACAACATAATTAGAACTATGTCCTTCTATAGTTTCAGTTGTTTCTTCATCATTGCGTCTAGCCGCTTCAATAATACTTTGCCAGTTTATTGCTTTTTTAGGATAAGCACCTACTGTTATCGGTCTGTCATAAGCAACCATTCTCAGTAAGTCGTTTGGATCAAACTCTATGTCAGCATCTATAAAGAATAAATGTGTTGCGTCAGGATGTTCCATAAAGAAACTTACCAAAGTATTACGTCCTCTAGTAATTAAACTTTCGTTTGCCAATGTGCTTACAGTAAATTGAATATCATACTTGTTGCAAAGAATTGCTAACCTCATCATACTTCTAAAATAAGGCTCACCAATTTGTCCACCATAACAAGGTGTTGCAATAAAGATGTGTTTGTTTCTTAATACTTCAATTGGTATTTCAATTTTAGCATCAAGTAATTTGTGTAGTACATCATCTTGATCTGGTGTTACATCTGTACTAATTGGTTTTTCGTCTGCAACCGGTTGTGTTGCTTTAGATTTTGACTGCTTAGGAGTCTTTCCTCTACTTCTTTTTCGTTTCGCCATTTGTAATCCTGTATAAAACTATGTGTGTATTGTACAGTATTTACTCTAAAAGTCAAGTAGTAAGGATTAGTTTTGGTTTACTTTTGGTCGGGCTTTCTGGAAATGAACTGATTTAATTTTTCTGCTTCTTTGATAACATCTTCAGTAGATGGCATTAGGTCAGGCTTGTTAGCCTGTGCCTGTAAAATTAAACGTGCTTCTTGAATAAGTTCTAGTCTTATTTCGTATGGTGTTTTATTAGACAATTTAATTGTTCTCCTACATTTACACAACTTATTTATCTAATTTTTGAATAATGTGCCACCTTGGTACTTCCTATAACATACGTTTATATCTGAAAAATCTTCCACTGCACAACTTAAAACAACTCTATCTATGTTGCTTAATTCATTATAACCTCTGTGAAAAATCATTGTGTTGTAAAATGCAGGTACAGTAGGTCTATCCCAACGACAAAGTATTTCTGTATCTTGCATATCTGTTTTTGTAATAAATCCATGCTTTTCATTATCTCTAGGATCTATATTTTTGAATCTTGGAAATGTTGCCCATTGTCCTTCCATTACTTCAGCATCACCAAATACTGGAAAGTTTAATGCACATTGTCTTGTATGAAAAACTGGACCTTCACAATGCCATCTGCTGTTTGCATTGGCAGGTGTTCTTAACATTAATATACTTGAAAATTTTAAGTTTAATGTATCGCCTAAAAATTCTTTCATGCGTTTACTTAAATCAAAATTTACTTCTTCATATAAATTTACTTCTTTAAAATCACGTTTATCTTGTGTGCTATTTTCTTCTACTTTTATATAACTTTGATACCAATTAGCACTTAAACTTCTACTTTCTTTGTTTTCAACATTTTCTTGATTCTTATCATCTTTTTCTGCTTCATATCTTTGTTGTTCACTAACAAAATATTGCTGTACATCAAAAGGAATCTCTGGCATTTCTGGCACTTCAAAATAATATGGTAACTCTATTCTTTGACTCATTTAAAAAGATTTCCTTCTTGATATACTTTGTGAACTGCATGTATATCTATATTTTCCTGTAATGCAACACTTAAAATAGTTCTATGTTGATTACAATCTTCATTTACTCCTCTATGCAAATACATTGTATTATAAAAGAATCCACGATTTAAAACATCACTTACATAAGTGCCATTTTCATAAACTTCCATTTCAGGCACATATTCTGCTTTTACATATCCTTTTGTTTCTACTTGTTCTGGAGGTAGGTCTCCCCAAAGTTTACAATATCCCCATTCTGCTTTTGTTTTGTTTAGTTCGCCTTCAACTAAAAAGTTTAATGCACATCTTCTACTACGCAACATAGGTCCTTCACAATGCCACCAACCATTTTGACCTGGCAATGTTCTTAATAAACTTACACTTGTCATTCTTACAGTAAATGTGTCTCTTGCCCATTCCCTCAATAATTTACTCATTTCAGGATTTTGTTCTTCAGTCATTCCTGTACTTTCACTAAGAGTTGCACCTTGTGTTTTTTCTGCACCTGTACCGCCAAAGCCTTGTAGGTACCAACCTGCTTCTTTAGATGCTGTACGTCCTTGTTTAAGTTTGTCTAAATAATCTGTGTTACCATCAAATATTTGGTCATCTTTATCCATAAGGTCATCTTCTTGATATACATATTTCATTACGTCAAAAGGTAGTTCTATTTCTGGTACTTCAAAATAATATGGTAAACTCATGTTAAATATTTATTTAAAAAGTTTATCACTTTTATACAAGTCATAAACTTCTTCAATATCTTCTCTAATAGCGGCACTAATTACTAATCTATTCCAACCTGTAAAATTAAATACTCTGTGCCAATGCATAGTATTATAAATTGTTGCCTTACCTGGTGTCATTCTATGTTCTGCTAAAACTTCTAAATTTTCATCTTCCCACCATGTAGGTTCTTTGTCATTGTTTTCAATATCTTCATTTAGTCCTCTTGTTGCCCATTGAACATAACTACGTTCAAAATCTCCAGCAACCATAAAGTTTAATGCACATTTGCGACCAAATGTTCCTGGGCCTTCGCTATGCCAAGGACTTGATGCATTACACATTGTATTTAAAAGTGTTAGACTTCCAACTGGAATTGTTAATTTATTTTCTAAATATGTTTTTACATCTTCATACCAATTTTCAGGTACAACTTTATATTGAAAACTATTGCCACCTAAACCTAATCCTGTAGGAGACATATAATCAGCAGGATGCTGGACGTACGGTTTTTCGTCTACATCAAAAGGAAGTTCTAATTCTGGTATGTCAAAGTAATATGGGACCATACTACTATTTATAGTGCTTTAAAAGACTCTGTCTATTAAAAAGAACGACAACAACATACCTCCAAAAACAAATAATTGCACAAAAGCCATAATGGCTACAATAGGTATTTGTCTATCTCCCCACCATTTTAATTCTGATTCATACCAGTCTTTAATTTCTTGTGGGGTAGCATTAGGTAGATTGTCAAATGTATTATAAATGACTTTTTCTTTTTTAGGATAGTTTGGAAGAGATTCTACATCTTTATATATAGGTCTCTTCCAGGAATCATATCCAACTATTTTTTTCATTCTAACTCGTGTATATAAGTATCCAATCTATTGTTGTTCATAACAAATTTTTGCTGATATGTTTTTGTAAACTCATGTGCTAAATCAACATAAGTGCTATCAAGGGATACATCAAATGCCAAACCATCAGTGACTTGAATTACACCCACCATTGCCATCATTGCATGTGGACTACATTCATATATGTAAACACCTGGCTTATCTAGTGTAATAGAAATCTCTTGATTCATTGCACCTTTCCAAGGTGTTGCTCCTGGAGGAGTAAATACTGATACTGAATTGTGGGCCATATCAGTTGCCACAAATTTCACAGTATCTCCTACTGAAGCCTTTAAGACAGCAGGCTCAAATATCATCATGCCTCCTGCACCGTTGTTTAACATTTTTACTTCATAGTCTGCCGCAAATGCTGGGGCAGAAAGTGTAAGCATAATTAATAATGTTGCTAGTTTGTGTGTAATGTTTTTCATTTTATCTCCGGTAATGGATTTCTTGATCCAACTGCTTGTTCTATTGAATCAAATCCGTCTTTTTTAAGCAATTTAACTAGTCCTCTATTAATTTCATTAATATTTTGAGGGCCATCAAATATCATTGTTGTAATCATGTGTAGTAGACTTGCACCAGATGTAATCTTTTCATATGCATCTTTGGCACTAAAAATACCACCAACACCTATTATAGTTATCTTTCCTCTAGTTTTTCTGTACACATGTCTGATAACATTTGTAGAAATACGTTGTAGAGGTAATCCACTCATTGCACCTTTACCTTTGGGTAGCAATCCTTTTTCAGTTGGGTACTCCTCTGGTCTATGCTCTGAATTAAACTGTGGTTTTGCTAGGTTAGTACATACAACACCGTCCATACCATGCTCTACACAACCATCTACAATAACATCAATCTCATCTAATGTCATATCAGCCGCAAGTTTTACATAAATTGGTTTATCACTTATTGGTCTGATTTCTTCATTAATCCTAGTTAATAATGCATCTAAGTTTTTCTTATCTACAAATGGTTCACCGTCTTGAGTATTAGGACAACTGATGTTTACATCATAGTAGTCACCAATATCTTTAAACAGTTTCATTGTTTTTAAATAATCGTTTATAGACATTTCT
>VTLG01000183.1_pt1 | contig 19365 bp, 24 predicted proteins | sample 4694571 | NCBI WGS metagenome assembly VTLG01 (sample SAMN12604809, study PRJNA352737) | marine metagenome | biome: ENVO:00000447; feature: ENVO:00000209|ENVO:00000569|ENVO:01000036; material: ENVO:00002151; isolation source: viral sequences binned using virsorter ...
TAAAGCATTTGTACCTACTGCAACATTATAACTACCTGCATCTTCTGAACTAAGAGCATTTTTACCTATTGCGGTATTACTACTCCCAGTTGTTAAAGCATCTCCTGCCAAACTACCAACAATCGTATTATTTAAACCTGTTGTCATTACAACTCCAGCATAATATCCTACTGCTGTATTATATCCATCGCCATCATAATTTAATGCTTCTAAAGCATAAGTACCTACTGCTACGTTTTTAGCTCCAGTATCTTCTGCTGATAAAGCATTATATCCTAAAACAGTATTCTGCGATCCTGTTGTTAGTGCATCACCAGCTCTACTCCCTATTAATGTATTTTGAATACCTGTTGAAAGAGTTGTACCAGCATCATATCCTACCGCAACATTATATCCATTACCATCGTAATTTAATAATCTAAGAGACCCTTCACCTATAGCAACATTCCTAGCACCAGTATCTTCTGTGCTTAAAGCCTCATATCCTATGGCTACGTTTCTATTACCTGTAGTAAGAGCATCACCTGCTAGTCCACCTACAAGTGTATTATATACACCTGTTGAAACAAGACCACCAGCATAATAACCAACAGCCACATTATAAGCGTCTGCACCTGCATTTTGTACTTCTAGAGCTTGCCACCCTATAGCAACATTTCTTCCGTGTGCATCTTCTGTTCCTAACGCATTAGTACCTATAGCAATATTTCTAGCTCCTGTTGTTAACGCTATACCCGCATTACCTCCGATTAATGTATTAGATGTTCCTGTTGTCATGGCTTCACCAGCTTTGTATCCAATAGCAACGTTATAAGCATTTGCTCCTGCGTTTAACCACTCTAAAGCACTATATCCAATAGCTACATTAGTACCATGTGCATCTTCTGTTTTTAAAGCATAAGCACCAATAACAACATTATCAGCACCTCCAGTAAGTGCAGTAGCAGCACCAGATCCTAATATTGTATTATTAGAACCTGAAGTTAAAGCTGTAGCAGAATTATAACCAATAGCGACATTCTCATCACCTGAAGTTATAGCGTCCATTGCCCCAATACCTAATGCGGTATTATATGTAGCTGAAGATAACGTGCCTGTTGTACTATGTCCTACAATTAAAGAACCTGTAAAATCTGTTCCTTCTATTTTGAAAGCAAGAGCTGTTGTTCCGCTAGAATATAATTCTGTGAAGTTATCATTGCAAATGTCAAAGGCGGTTCTTATCGGTGATCCTGTTCCATCATTTGCAGTAGTTCCTATATTTACTGTTTGTTTACTCATTTTTTAGTTTTTTATTTTTAATATTCTGTTTGGTCGGCTGTATATAAAGTTGTATCTGCTGAAACTAAAGTTGTATCTGCTCTAAAATTAGAAGCATCAGCATTAAAAGGATATATGATCCCCCAGCCATTCGCTTCATTAGTGTTTCCCCACCAACTAACCTCATATATACTTCCGTATGCCATTATTTATTTTTTTTGTAAACTATTTCTGCGTTTAATGTGTTTGTTTGTACCCAATCCATATTTAAAAACTTTTTTAGTTTAACTATATTTTTATTTTTCGGTTTATATATCAAAGTACCCACCCATTAAAGGTTGCGTCTGAATCTGGATATACATCCCCTCCACTATTCTGACTATACTCAGGAAATAAACCACTATTATTATTAATATAGTCTAAAAATCTCTGCGTATAATATTCTGCTGTGTTTCTAGCCTTTTGAACTAGAAAATCTACTTCCGTTTTACTTACTGTTTCTGCGTTCTCGCTTGTATGCTTATAAATCCCTCCTGATTTTATTTGATAGGCACAGTAAGGGATGAATTCACTTTGGGCATACCAGATTAACATGGGCTGTACAAAATTATTTACTAATGTTAAGTAATTTCCTGCTAAACCTGAACCAGAAATATCACTAGTTATTTTATCATATAACGCTGTACCTAGATAATTTTTGATTTCTATTTCTTGGGCAACCTTTATAAATTGAATAAATAAATCTGTGTCGGTATTTCCGTCAATGATAGAGTTTTTTACTAAATCCGTTCTCGTTATAAATAATACTGTTGCCATAATTAATTTTTAAAACCCATTTTCTTCCAATAAGCCGCTGTATAGCCTTCATATCTCATATCGTGTGGTGCTACTGATACTCTTTTAGCATTTTTTTTACCCTTTGGAGTAAATCCTCTACTTTTTGCTTCTGTTGATGATATGTTTTCCCCTAAACTTCTTTCGCCATCTTTTCTCATATATGTTTTACGATACCATCTGTGTTTGCATCTAGCTCCACCTTTCCATAACCATATTGAATAAGTATTTGAACCCCCTTTACCAAATCCCGCATTAACTACCTTTCTTGTCATAGCTTCTATGTCATCTTTACGATAAACTTTCTTTGCACTTACCATTTTTCTACAAAATTCTCTTGAATTTGCTTGAGTTCTGGCTGGATTGTACATATATCTAACTAAAAAAGTATAATCTTCGTATTTTTCTTGCTTACTTTTACCATCTTGAGCATCTTCTTTATATGGTCTAGCAATTCCTGTACTTGCAAGCTCTGTTTTGTTTAAATCTTGGATAACTTCGTCTAATTCTGTATCAAAATCATAATTTACCTCTCTTTCATCAACAATTTCAAAGTTTTTTAGTAAATCTTCTTCATTTTCTCCTAAATCTATTAAACTATCAGCAACTTCCGTATCTATAAATTTTTCTAAATCTTTTGATAGGCTTGTAGCTTCTGAATGATCTTTACAAGGCATATACCAAGTCATTCCATTTTCTTTATGTTCGTGATAGCCTTCACAATCTAACTCTTTAGCTTTTTTAATAGCTTCTTCTTTGGTTTTATAAACATCTTGCCCATCTATTTTCTTTAATTTAACTCCTGTTTCTTCTTCTCTTGTTTCTTCGTCTGTTACATTAGATAAGTCAGTAAATTCAAGCGGTTGAAGCGTTTTAAAGTATAAATGAAGCGATATATCGTTATAAGCTAGTACTTGGTCAAAAGCATTGATTAAAAGTGTCTGAAATGGTCTAATTACCATATTATCCATCAATATAGAGGCAGTTTTTAGCTCATCTGCGTTACTACCAAAGCCAGTATTGTCTTTTACACCTAATAACATAGGAGATACAACCCTATGAGCTACCATTATCTTCTTAGAACTCTCATCAGACAGAAATTGGTACTGATTATGAGCATCACTTAACTGAATAGGGTCAATTGTTGCTGCTGTAGCAGGGTCATCATTAAAAGCAAGTATGAATTTACCTGCATTTGAACTGCCTGAAAACTTTTCATATATTCTTTTTTCTATAATTTCCCTTTGTTCAGGGTCAGGTGTTCCATTATTCATGTTAATAAGCATGGATGGAGCAAGCCCTTGCATTATATTATTCAAATGATAGTTAGAAATTTCTTGTTCTAACTCACAATATTGCGTACCACCCTCGTAATCTGGTGGACTATAATACTTATATCCTGCCCTATAAGGCTTAATGTACATTATTTCTAAGCCCTCCTTAGACATTCCAAAAGCAGGGATTCGTTTTAATTCACTATTTCTTTTATATTTTCCCCAATCATTGAAATAAAAGTAGGCAGGTACTTCTCCTTTTTCATTACACCTCTCAGCTCTAAGGGTTTCTACAGGAATATGCTCAACTTTTACAATTCTTGACCTATCTTTTGAATAAATTACTTGCATTGCACATTGACCCATTAATTTTAAGTCAGAACACAGCCTTCTTACAACCTCATCTCTAAATAAAGAGACCATCATAGCATATTGATCTGGTCGTCTATTAGAATCCGTTGCATCTAAGCCTTTTCCAAATATCATTTCGGAGATTCCGTTTACGATGGCCATATTAGTCGGGCTCCCGTTGTAACGATCTATGAGATATTGAAAATATCCATTATTTTGTCCGAAAGCAATCCACTCTTTACCTATTACCTCTTTTACTACAGGAGAAGTATAAGTGCTTAAATTAACAATACTTAATTCGGTTTTATTTTTCATATTATAATATAATCATTATCGTAACTATCCTCTGTTGTATATTCTCCACTATTAACACTATAATAATCGTTATTTTCTTGGTTTACAGTTTGGTCTGTACAAAATATCTTATCTTTATAAATTATATCAGTACCTTCTTTAACTGTCATGTCATAAAATCTACCTTCTACTAAAACAGGACTTAAAGCTTTTGCAATTACTAAATAATTTTTGTCAGTTGAAGTGCTTACACTACTATAAGTTGTGGAGGTGTTAGTTGAATCGTCTCTTAAAATCATATTAATAGTAGAGGCATAACTTCTTGGAATTATCTTCATTGTTTGACTAGAAGCTGATGTTGATAAATGTATCATACTAATATAACGAATAAAGTTTAGATTTTGCGTATAAAAAAACCCCTGCCGAAGCAAGGGTTATTATACTAATTGTTTTCTTGATGATATACATACTCAGCAGGTCTGATTAGCTTTTCGTTTAAATCATCTTTGGCGTAATGCTTGAATTTTACCTTTTCAAAATTTTCTCTGCTAGGAATTCTAATTTTATACCATTTTTTAACATTTGTTTTTGCTTTATCAAAAGAACTGCTTGCTCCAAAATAATACTTAGGAGAATTACCCCAAGCTGTTTTTACAAATCTAGCTTCTCCATTTGCTTTGATGTAAACAAAGGTAATGCCAATGCGCTTAGAACCTATACCAAAGTATGTGGATTTTAATTTGTTATCATCAGGTAATTTTTTAGGATGATAAATTGTTGTGTTTACAACTCGTCCATTTTTTTTACGACCAATTGTGAAGTCAATTATTTTCATAATTAAAGTTTTAAATTAATATTAGTTTTCAATATGTCAAAGAACTTTGTAAATCAACTATAATATAATAAACAATTGTTAATAAACCTAGAACTTTAACAAAACTTTAACATTTAACCATAAAAAAAGGAGGTATTAAAACCTCCCTCTAAACTAAATTATGAAAACACTATAATAAATATACAAAAAAAAAAGGAATATAATTAATATATCCCTCTCTTTTTTTAAAACAAGTTAGAACCCTGTTAGTTAGGAGTTATTTGAGCACCTTGACTAGCCCCTGTTACAACTGTTGAAATTGTAAAGTCTGGCGCAGCCATCTCTTGTGCTGTAAACGTCAATGAGTAACCATTTAGATCGCCCATTGCTGCTCCATTAGAAAAAGTACCTGTCGTTAACTCACATCCGTTAACCTTACCCATTAAATAGTAAGAGCTACCTGCTAAACCACTATAAGCCTCAACCCAAATATGAGGGCGAGCAATAGCAAGAAGTCTTATTTCTTCCTGAGTATGTCTGTCTTGGAAAGTAAAGTTTAAAGTTAATGTACTTTCATAAAATGTACTTCCGTTCTCTCGAGAACTTGTTACACTAGTTTCAAATGTAGAGTTACCTTTTAAATCAAACTGATATAAAGTAGGAGATCCAGCTATTGCTGAAATTTCAAAATCAGTAATAGTAATAGCTCCTAATCCACCAAAATCTGCAAAATAAACTGACTTTAAGCCGCCTACTCCTGATTTACAAGGTACTTTTCTACCTTTTGTTAAAACACAAGCCATATTATATAGTATTATAAAAAAGGGCAGAGTTAACTACCCCTTTTATGTTAGTTATTATGAATAGTAAACGATATCTGCTCCTACTCCGATTTGACATCCTGCTGTCCAGCGCATGATAACTCTTACATTTCTGCTTCCGTCTTTATCAGCCATATCAATAAATCGTACATCATTTCTGTCGTCAACTAGCCCAGTTCCCCAGAATAAATTAGATTTAGGAGTTAATATCATTTTGTTATTCCCCATTCCGTTAGCTACAAAAACTGGGATACCTTCAAAAGTTAATTGTTGGTTATTACTAAACCAAGAAGTTCCTTTATTATCAATACCAGCAGCTCCTAAACCAGAAGTTCCGAAACCTCCTAAAGCTCTAATATAAGCCCTAGATACATTTGTTGATACATAAAGAGTAAGATCAGCAGCACCTAAAGCGGCATTGCTAGCAGCATCAACAACTGCTCCCATTTGAGCAATTACATTTGATGAAGTTACTGCTGAAGCAGTTACATCTACTACATCAGAATCAGCATAACATAAAGCTTGAAAGCCATCGTAGTCATCAGCTCCTGAAGCACCTTGCCAAATAGAAGTCTCTGTTGCATCTGCAACCTGAGCAGCTACTCTTGAAAGGACATAGTCCTCGAAAGAAGCTGGAATTTCAGCGTAAGCAGAATATCCCATCTCTGTCGCCTGCCATTCTTGTTCCATATCACTCTTACACAATTGGACGTTACTTTGCAGTTCCATCGTTTCGAGTACTTTCTCTGTTAAAGTTAAAGTAGTTGTTGAGGTATCAAAATTACATGATGCACCTTTTACTACATTTGCCCAAGCACCAACCTGCAGAACAGATTTATACCTGACGTTAGGCATAATTGTTACTGCTCCCTGATCTAAAGTGGATGCACTCAATAACGCTGCCCCTAAAATTTTCCCGCTAAATTCACCTGCATAAGTGCCAGCGGTATAAGTTGGATTTGCCATTTTTAATTGTTTTTAATTATTATACATTTTACTTAATACTCTATCTAAAGAATTTTGCTGTCTGTTTTGAGCATACTTTAGATGTGTTTTGTTTTTTACTTCTGGACTATGAGTAATTGCTTCTGCTGCAGGTGTTTCTGATAACTGCTGCTTAACTTCTTCCTCTAGTTTTTTATAATCTTCTTTTTCGCCTAATCGCCCTTTTATATCAGCGATAGCATCTTCAAGATTTTTAATTCTTTTTTCCATACCTGCCCAGTCATCAACTGCTGCTTCGTCATCTTCTGCCATCTCATCTTCTTTTTGTGGTACGTCATCAGAAACTTCCCTGTAATCTGCAATGATTCCTTCTTCTTCTACTACTAGAAGTTTTCCATCTTCCATTACATATTCTCCAACAGGCATTGCTACTTTCTCATCATCTGTAATGATAAAGATTTCGTCTCCTGCTTTAAATGATTCTGATTCTACTACTGTTCCGTTTTCAAGTTTAGCTTGAGCTAACTCTACTTTTACTTCTTCTTTAATTTCTTCTTGAGATTCTAATTGAGTTTCCTCTACTGTTTCCTCAATTGTTTCCTCAACTTTATCCTCTACTAAGAAGGTTTTAATTTTTTTTAACATTTCGGTTGATTTCATATTACTATAACGTTATTAAATTTATATTTGCATTTTTAGATTTTACCTATTCCTTGATTTACTAGATTTCCCTTACAACATTTAACTGAATAGGTATTATCCTCACAAAGACAGGCTCTGCGACCACCTCTAGGACTTGTTCTTGATGGTGTTTTAAATTGTTTCATTAAATAGGTTTCTTATTTTACTTAATACAGCATCTGCTTTTTGTTCCATATCATTAATAGGTTCTTTAGGTCTTTCTGCTTTATCAGCAAAATATCCCTCTATCGAAAACCCCTTGACCTTGCCTGTTTTCACAAACTCCTCCCATACCTCATCATTATTAACCTTAACAGATCCCATCCATGTTCCTATGGGTACATCTAGTCCATATTTACGAGATTTATCATGTACTTTATCCTCTACCAGCCAGCTTTCAACAAGAGTTAATCCATTTAAAGAGTGTTGATGTTCTAAAGTAGCGTTGTTTTGGTTGCCATTCATTAAATAAAGCTGGGATGCTTTCTCTATTGTCTTTTTTGAGAAGTAAATATAGTACTCGTCATCGCCTGTTTTTCTGTAAATAGGTTTGTTTGGTACTAGTAAAGCTCCCATTAAGATTCGTTTCTCGCTAGATACTTCAGCAAGTTTAACTTCTTGAGACTTTAAAGTAATAAAATCCTCCTCTATTGCACCTGCGGAGACCAAAGAAATAGCCTCTATTCCTGAAAAAACTCCATCTCCTAAAATAAGTTCTATTATCTTCATATATATATAACGTTTAATTTATTTATTTTGTTTATCCTATGCTTGCTCCCGCAATAATATTACGATCTAACTCTTGAGCAGTACTTATATCATTAGAAACTACAAATGCTTGAATTGGTTGTTGTTGTTGTCCTGCTAATATATCTGCTAATTGGTTGGAAGTACTTGAGCCTACTATATTAAATGCTGGAGTTGAAGGAGCGTTTGGAGTGGCAGGCGTGGAAACATTTACTCCTCCTGCGCTTGGTATAGCAGATTTAGCTTTACTAACTGCCGATACCATAGCTGATATAATTCCTGCGGCTTGTGCTGCATAAGCAATTAACAAAGGTATATTTTGAGGCATACCCGCAGCTAATGTTTTTGCAAATCCTTTAGAAACATCAACCCCTGCTCCCGCACTTTGAACCGCTATTTCAGTTAATGCTTTTTTTGCTGTTAGCATCATTTCTTTTAACATTAAACCTTGCTTTGCTATAAAAGCTATTTTACCTATAGCTGATTCTTTATTAATTAAACCTGCAATAGCATTTACTGCCATTTGCTTATTTTTAACTCTATCCATTTCTAACTCAAATTCTTTTTCTGATTGTTCTTTAATTAAATCAAGTCTTTCTCTTTCTAAAGAATTTATATTAGTAAGTTGTTCTGATCTAAAACCTGCAACCTGTGCTTGTACTGCCGCTAATTCGTTTTCAGCTTCTATTAATTGAACCTTCAATTCTATATTGTCTTCATTTTTAGCAAGTTCTTTCTTTGCTGCAGCAACTCTTAACTCAACATTTTTAAGCATCTCCTCCTCTTGCTTATCTAATATTTCTCCTAACTTTTCATTAGCTTTTATTCTGTCCTCTATTGTTTTTGCTTCGTCATCTCTTATTTGTCTTTGTTGTTCCGCTTGTAAGTCGTATTTTTCAATAAGTCCTTGTTGCAAAGCATCTGCAATTTGAACTTGGTTATTAAGATTAACTGTTTCTGTTGCTGAATCTATTGTAGATTTTACATATCCTTTTATAGCTCCTGTAGCTTTAGTAACTGTTTCAACAGATTTTTCAAAAGTGTCATCTACTCCAGTAAGAACGTCTAAAGATTCTTTACCTGCATTTTTTACATCCTCTAAAGCTCCTGCAAAGTCTCTAGCAAATACTTTTTTTACTGCACTTGCTAAAAACCCTAAAGTATCTAAGAAAGAGTTAAACCTTTCTATTATATTATTTTTAATAGCAGTACCAAACTCTATTAATGATTCTTTTGGATTTTCAAATATATCTGAAAAGAATCCAGTAACTGTTCCTAAATTATTTTCTAAAAATCTAAAGAAATCATTAAAAGCTATAGATAAAGTTTCAAATGCAATATTAAAAGCATCTGTAACTTTTTGATTTTGCTCAAATACTGTTTTAAGTTGAGTAAAAGCAGCTAACAAAAGACCAATTCCTATAGCTTTTAAAGTTGATCCGATTCTTTTAATTCCTTTAGCTGTATCTTTAGTGGCTTTTTCTACACCTTCAAAACCATCTGCTGTTTTATTTACATTTTTGTTTAAAGTCTTAATTTCTTGGTTAATTCCTTCAACTTCTCTTTCAATATTATCAGTTTGAGCTTTTATCTCAATTATTACTTCTTTTGCCATATCTCTTTTTTTATAAGTTTAAATGTTTCCGAATAGCTTGTTGGATGTTTGTATTTTCCTTTAGCTATGTCTATTAATTCTGTTCCTCCTTCTACAAGCCGTAATAATTCTAATATATTTTTTATCATTATGTTATATTTAATAATTCTAGATCTGCTTCGCCTGTTGTTAAGTTTGTTGTTATACTATTTATTCTATATGTTGTTCCACTTATTCTAAATTTATCTGCCAATGTATAATTAAGTAAAATATTCATAGGTAATTTTGCTTTTACTTTTGTTAATCTGTTTTTAGAATTAAATACTGTTGAAATATAACTAGAATAATAATTACTAAATAAAGTTCCTGTAAAAGTCTCATCTCCTGTATATTCATTAATCTCATTGTTAAAGTTTATGTTTGCTGTGCTTGTTCCTGATGCTAAAGCCACAGCATTACTAGGTATATTAATACTTCCTGATATTGTTTCCTCAGTTGTAAAGCTACCATCAGCTCCTATTGCTGTAATATAACTTATGTTATTAGCACTCATAGAATTATAAATAGGATAAAATAATAATGCTTTGCCTATATATGATTCTTGGTTATCGTCAACACTCCATCCCCATTGTATCGTTGTACTAGAACTATCGTCAATATCAATTAGTCTTTCATATTTTTGATGCTCAAATGGTAATTCTACCTTATAAACACTACCATCTAAATTAGGGTCTTGCTCATTCCATTTTATAGTTCCCCATTGTTGACCAAATAATTGATCGTGAATAGCAGCAAAAAATGTTTCTGTTTCTTCATAACCAAAGTCTATTTGTTTAAATGGTAAAGCTATATTAACTTGTCCTTTTTCTATATTTACATATTCTGTTATATCGTATGTTGCTCCTCCTGAATAATAACTATCTAAGGTTTTAACTACCATTGTTCCTGAGTTATTTACATAAGCAGTTAAATTAAACATCTTAAATAAACCAGCTAAAAAATCTATTACCTTAATATTAGGTAATTGCTGAGGTACATTAAATTCAAATGTTGCGGCTGCTGTAAATCCTGTACTATAAGTATCTGTAACAGCGGATTCAGAGGGTTCTTGGGAGGTAACAGTCCAAACTAACGCTGTAAAAGTAACCGCTGAAGTTACTGTTATTGTTACAGTATAGTCTCCTTGTTCTACTTGACTTCCATTTAAACTATAAAGATTAATTGTAGTATCTCCTGTTATTCCATTTTGATTATAATAACTTGACCCATTCCTTTCAATTAGCAAATCATAAACACCACTTCCTGATGCTTCATTTAAATAAAAAGTGAAAGCAGTTCCAAATGTTTGATTATCTTCTGTAATTCGTAAAGTATTTTGATTTGATAATATTGAACTACCTCCTGTCCCAGCTCCTGCAGTCCATCCTGTAGCTAAATTAGGATAGTCAGTTACTTGTGATCCGCTTTCAACATTCCCCTTTTTCCTATGACACCACATGAATAATTTAGAATATTGATCGTTACTTGTTTCTGTAAAAAAATCAGATGAAAAATCTATATCTGGATATGTAGCATCAATCGCTTCTATAATATTATGTACTCTAATTGCATATTTTAAATTATCCCATCTTACTCCATGTACGTTTGATGTAGCAGCAAGATTTCCTGTATCTGCTGTTGTTTCTCCTGAATCAAAATATAGTCTTTGGGTGTGTGTAATTAATGGTACTATAATATCAGAGGAAGAAGGGTTTGTTGTTAGATAGGTTTTTAAAGTACCCTCGTCATAATCTTTATTTAAACTAGATAAATCTAAAGCCGCTAATTTATCTTCTCCTAAAGTATCTTTAATATCTACAGTATTTCCAAAGAATGTTACTCTATAAGCATAGGGTTGATTATTTTTCATATCTGCCCCTTCTAGTTTAATTTTTCCTTCCTTAAATGGTGTTAAATTTATTTCGATTCTTGCTGATACTTTTGTTCTTGCATCAAAAGCACTTTTAGAAGTATCGGAGGTGTCTATTATATTAAAATTATAATAATGTTTAAATAGTTTATTATTAGTAGGAGAAGCAGGAAGCGTAAATGTTTTAGTAAATGTAGCAAAGACCTTTGATATATCTCTTACATTTTGGATAGTATCGGTAAGACTTATTGTTTCATCTTTAAATAAATCTACTCTAGTATCTGATATATATAATTGTACTTCACGCTTCATTATGATATATTATTGATAATATCGTTAGCTTCCTCTACTTCTATTGTATATTGTATTAGCCTATCGTTTACGGATTTTTTAAATGTTAAAGAGCTTGATGTAACAACAACAGGTTTTCCTGTTAGTCCTCCGTAACTTATCCATACATATTCGCTTAGTAATAAATCCTCAATAACTTCATTATATGCCTCTATCATATAATTAGTATTTAGAGTATATTTAATAGTTCCGTTTTTATTAAAGGTTTGTTTTTGTGCTAATTCTGTGTCATAGTTAGATGAAGAATAAACAAATATATTTCTTTTAAAGCTTTCTGCTTTTGTGCTTATGCTTTCAACTGATTTTAAAAAGAAGTAGTGATCTTGCGGTACACCATTCCTATTTACAAAGGTTATTAATATAGGAGTATATTTAGGGTTACAAATTCTTTCTATAGTCCATGTATAATTTTCGCTTGCCGCTTCTACGCTAGTCGCTGAAGTGCTTATAGATGTTTTAGTTGCTGTTCCACTATTCATATCCCAAGCTGTGCCTGCTGTATTATCTGGCAAATATATAATTTGACTTCCTCCTGTGTTGGATAATTCATAATCGTTAGCATCAATGGTTTGATTTACACCCGAACTAAATAATGAATAACCATAAAACCCTGTGTGAGTTACTGCCCCTTGTGCAGTAGCTGTTCCTCCTCCGTCAACCGCTGTATAAGTTGTTATAACATAAGATATTGCGACTGTATCAAATGTCATACTATCTCCCGCCCAATAATCTTTTGCTAAGCTAGCTATTTCAAATACTGTTCTATTGGAGGTTGCGTTTTTTAATATAGTATATCTTAACGTACCATCTACTGTAAGTTGTAATTTAGCTGATAAATGCGATCCTGTTGTATCTGTTACAAAATACGGACTTCTTAAAAATATGTTTGCCATTATATTGCGTTTTCTATGTCTGTTACAAAACTATCTTGTAGTTCTGAAGGTAAATATTTAAATGCTCTTTCAAAAGGTTTAGTAAAAAACATACTGGGTTTAATACCGTAATTTTTAATTATATTAGCTAAAGCAAAACCTGTTCTTTTATAATTAACAAATCTTCCTTTTTTATCTCTTGCTTGATACCTTTTAAATTTTGCCCATTTAGCAAAAATTCCTGTGTGATATTCTACACCTATTAAATTAGAACTTGTCTTATAACTAAAGTTACTTAAACTAGAACCTCCTTTAATTCCTTTAACTCCTCTATCTTGAAACCTGCCATAGTCCTCCATAAAGAATTTAACACCTATCTCATCTCCTTTTATAAAAGGTAAATATTCTAAACTATTATATAATTCTTTAGTATAATTCTTTTTTCCTTTTGTTAAATTAGTTCTCGCTTGTTGAATTACATATTTAGCAAATTTATTTAAAGCTTCTCTTGTTTCTTTTAACTGCATAGGTCTATATCGTTTTGTACAAATACATCAAAGGTACAAGCTACCCCTGCCATTTCATTTTCAAATCTATCATAAAAGAACTCGCATGATCCTTCACTTGCTAATTGATATTTAGTTGTGTATAGTGTTCCTTGTCTTAATACTCCTATTAGTTTGTTTACTACTGCTAGCTGTGTGTTAAGTATATCTTGCTCATTATTATTTCCTCTGAATATATCGGTTGTCGCTTCTTTGCTTTTATCAACAATATCCATTGCAAGAACACTAATATTAAATTGCAATACCTGTTCTTGTATTGTAACACTATTAATTATAATATGAGCTAAAGGAAATATAGTTTGTTTAGATAAATCTATTTCTGTGATGTCTCCTGTTGTTACAGTATTAACATTCTCGTTAGATAATAGCTCTGTCTTTAATGTTTGAGTTATTTGATAAAACCCTCTTACTCCTTGATTGCTCATTTGTTAAATTTGCTTTTAATTTGTTTTGATTCTATTTCTGCTTTCTCTTTCATAAAACTCAAGGCATATAAACAGGTGTGTAAATTTAATTTAGCGATATCTTCAATCCGTCTAATATCTCCTTGAGAGAGCCCGAAAATTGATTGATACCATCCCCATTTTTTTCCGAATTGAGCTGTTGCACTAAATCCTGTGTCTCCTCCTCCTGTAAATAATTCAGCATAACTTTCGACAAGTCCATCCCTAAATTGTAAAAAAAAATAACAGAACTAAGCACCGCATCCATTGGCATATCTTTCATTATCTCGTTATCTTCACCCTCGTATTCTTCTATTAAATATTTGTCATTATATTTCTGTGTAATAGGTCTATAAAGAACTGCCATTGCTCTATGTATGTTTTCAAAGTCTCCAACGTAGGTATCTAAATCTACATACTCTCCAAAAGACATATCCTCTAGCTTTGGAATAAATCCATATTCTTTACCCTTCATAGTAAACTCTCTTACAAGCGGAGGTTTCTGATTAAACATATCTGTTAAGATTGTAGTAATATCTCTTATACTTGATGCTTTCATTTTCATTATAGTATCCCCTCTTATACCACAAAATATTTCAATCATTTTAATAGCTAAAAATGTTTCATCTTCGTTATTATCTTGAATCTTTAAAAACTTTTGATATTGTTCTAATGTTATTTCGCTTAAAGTGTCAGGCACTAATATTTCTACTTGCATATATATATAACGAAAAAATAAAAAGTTTTAGAAACTATTGAATTATGTATTTTCCTTTGTTTGGATTCTTTAATTGGTAAGTAACTGCATAGCGTATTGCATCTATTAAATGATTGAATTTATCAATAGGTGTATTTGATTTTCTTTCAAGCCAAGCATAGTTGTTTAGTTCTTTAACAAGGTTAATACTATCCTCACTTATTATTAAGTCGTAGTCTTGTAATAGGGATATTCCGTATGTTATACTACCCTGTCCTTTTACGCTTGGTTTTATATGACAACCATTTGATCGTATCTCGCTTATTAATCTAGGTTCTGCTGAGTCTGCTATTATTAAACCTCCTTTAGTATGCTGTTGATTTAAGCGTGTTATTTCGCTTGTTGTAAGGCTAGGTAAGTAGAAGCATTCTTTTAAGTATATTCGTTTATTAGAAGTATCTATATTAGTCTCTATAAGAGTACTAGGATCATTACTAAAGCCATAATCTTGACCCCATACACTTACTCCTGTTTTTTTGAACTTTCCAATAGACCAATCTTTAAATATAACACCTTCAGCTTTATCTAACCAACCTCCCATTATAGCGTGTTTATATTTTAATGGTCTGCGTATTTTAATACTCTCTATTTGTTTTACAAATGATTTAGATAAGTTTTCTAAATTGTCTTTATAAGTAGTGTGGATATAAGTAGTATTATCTTTTTGTGTGTTGCTTCCTGCTTGTACTCCTTTATCTTCAAAGAATCTTTGATATAACCAATGCTCTTTAGTAGTAGGGTTTAAGATAAGTATTATTCTATTCTGGTTTTTAGTCTCTCTAATTGTAAGGTCTATCTTATCAAATGTTTCCTCGTCTGTTAATTCCTCCGCCTCATCTAAGACCCATGTTGTTACACCTGTAATAGATTTAAGGCTTGCTGTTTGATCTCCACTAGAAGTCTTGATACCTTTAAATACTATCTTAGATCCTGAATGTATATTAATGATTTCGTCTTTTGTTATATGGAAGTCATCAAACTTATTTAACATCTCTATCTTTTCAATAAACTCTGGTATAATAGAAACATAAGCGGAGGTTAATGTATAACGAGTAAATAAGATTGTATGATTAGCCTCGTATGTTAACAGAACTAACATTAAGTTAACTGAGAAAGATTTACCAGAAGCTCTACCTCCTGTAATTACATAATATCTTGAATCGTCTCCTAGTGTAGAGTATTTAGGATTTAATTCTATTTTTTGTGTTATCACTTAAATTTGATAAGATCTTTAAAGTTTACGTTTAAACCTTGTGAGGAATTAATATCAATCTTTTCTTTAGGCTTACCATACCTATAATTAAAGTATAATTGTAAAGCTCGTATGTCGCCTTTAGCTACCAGCTCCCCTAGTTTCTTTAATACAACATCATTGTCTATAAGATTGTCTAATTTCTCAACTAGCTTAAGCTCATCTGCTTTAGGTTTTCTACCAGCTCCGTTTCTTGATCCTCCATGCATAACTTGAAATAACTTGATTATTCAAGTATATAACGTAATTATTTTAAATTTTAGATACCTTTAAATTTTAGACACCACAATATCCAGAATCACAATCATTAAAGTCATCATCAAATAGTTTTGTCTGTGAGAAGCTCTTTTTTATTTGCGTGTAAGTCATACCATTTTTGAATGTTCTTTTTCCGTATCCGTTTTCTTCAGAATCAATAAACCATTGAAATTTATTAGGATGTTTTTCTGACATGTGCTTTAATAAAGCAGGTGATCTATGAAAACAACCTATGCAATTATTTAAATAAGCAAATCTTACTGGTTTATCTCTCCAATATTTTTCTATTGTATCTTTGTAAATTTTATTATCTATTAAAGGAAATGCAGGTTTTTGCCATTCTATATTTGCCCATTTGTTTCGGTTTGTTTTACCTCCTCTTTTTCCAACTATAGCTTTGTGTTCTAAAAAACCTTTCTCATTAGTTCTGCCAAGCATTGATTTAGCTCTCCTTTGTTCATTTACTCTATAGCCTATTCTAGTAGTAATTGGTTTGCCTATTTCTTTTTGCCACCACTCAAAAATTGGTTTTAATTTCATTTCAGTTGTGCAAAATCTTTGTGTAACATTTGGTAAATATTTTTTATCGCCTCGTACTATAATTTCATCAAATGATTTTCCTGTTACCCAAGTTATCTTTCTTCCTATGTATTGTTCTAAATCTAAAATTGTATAAATGATCGTATCATCTTCTAGAGTTCCTATAAACTCTGTTCCTAATTTGTCTGATACTTCTTGTCGTATTTTTGCATCAGGAAACATACAATTTTTATCATCAGTTCTAACTAAAGCAAATACATCATAGTCAGCAGGATAATGTGCAGCTATGTATGCTGAGGTTTTACCTCCACTAATAGAGTTTACTGTTTTCATTAGTTAAAATAATTTTTTTTGTGCCTTATGTTGTTCTATTCGTTTGTTTGCTGCTTCAAAGTATTCTTTGTCTATTTCGTATCCTGTTAGATCAAAGCCTAAATTATGACAAGCTATAGCTATTGAGCCACTCCCTAAGTGAGTATCTAAAATCTTGTCTCCTTCCTTAGCGTATTTCATAAGTAACCACTCGTATAAAGCAATTGGTTTTTGACAAGGATGCCAACGCATTTGATTCTCCCAATCAATTTTATTACCTATTACATTGCCAATGCTTGTATAGTGATATATTTTCATATTTACACCAAAAGAATGTGAAGCAATATCGCAATCCGATAATTGTTTAGGTCCGTTTCTTTTACCTCCCCCTGTTTTATCGTGTATAATTCTTCCAACATCTTCTACATATTTACCATAATAATTAACTCCAAATATTATTCTGTTTTTACTTATTCTTTTTAATTCTTTAAAATAATTTATGTCTGGGATATTATTATTCCAGTCAATATTTTTATGATGTTTTTGTGATTTGCTAGTTCTAAAATCTCCAATACCATAAGGAGGGTCAACAATAGCTAAGTCAAACTGATTGTCTGACATATCTTTCATAGCTTCCATACAGTCTTTATTGTATATCATTCTCTATTTCTTTTTGGAGGTGGGCTAAAGCCCTCCATGCTATTTTGGCTGAATGTCTTATTCCATCTGTATCTATTTTACCTGCTTCTAGTAGGTGTCTAGTGAGTGCGTCTAGTTCGTCTGTACTTTTTGATCTATCCCAGTGGAGAGGTTGTTTAGGGTGGTGTTGTTCGCTTCCTGCTCTTGAAACTTTAGATACCTCCGCCAAAGCATCAGGAAAGTATTTAAGAACTCCGCTATATATTGGCAGTTGCTTTCTCTTTTGTTTGTCTTTCTCCATTTAATTCTTTTAGTTTCATGTCATTTGTTATCTTCAGAAGTTTATCAACATCTTTTTTGTATAGATATTCTATTTTGTGTTTTAACAAACCTCTTTTTATTTCTACTTTATCTCTTAGTAGATGTTGTATATCGTTTAACCATTCATCGAGCTTAGGGTTGTATCTTCTATTTACTTCAAATGTTTTTAAACTATGTATTGCTGTTGCATGATCATAGTCTTTATCGTTGGATTCATAGAATCTTTTTATTCCATGATAACTCATATTGAATTGGTTTCTTAATATAAAGGTTAATAGACTTCTTACTTCTACATTAGCTCGTTTCCTGCTATTCTCAAAAACATTAACTCCTGAAATATCTGTTAAGTATTCAGCTATTTGATTTGCTTCTTTCATATAATTTTTTTAATTCATTTTGATATGCTTGAGCTGCTTCTTGTTCGTCTGTAAAATGTCCTAAATGTTTTTTTTGTTGGTTTATTGTTATTACTGATCTCCATTTTTTACTTGGTTTATGCCAATATACACCTGAATATTTAGATGAGCCTTTTTTATCTTTTGAGCAATTTTGTCTTTGTGTTATTACTTGTAAATTATAAAGTCTGTCATTTGAAGGGTTATTGTCTATGTGATCTACTACTAACTTATACCCACAGGGTTTATGATTTAAAAAAGCCCTAGCTACTAAAACCGATATATAGTTTTTAGTCTCTACATTATTTTTGCATAAATTTAATTTATATCTACCACGACTATCTTTATGTTTTAACAATGTTTTAGTTTTTCTTGTGAGTCTATAGTTTTTACTTTTTACATTTCCTAAATTACTTGCTTGATATACACCTTCAAAGGTTGGTATATCTTTCCAAGTTTCTATTCCTAATCTACTTAATAAAGAGTGGATCATAATGTACCTTTTATGCAGTAACTATCTAAATCGGCTCCGTGAACAAAAAATGTTTCAAATGTTTCTAGTGCTTGTAATACTTTTGCTTTTCCTTGATTATAGAACCCCTCCGATACATCATAGATACCAATATCACAAGAGCTTTTATCTACTGCAATAAACTTAAACTCCTCATAAGGTTTATTAAAGAGTTCACAATAAAGATAGACTTGTACATCATAACCATATTTTCGTGCTGAATGAGGGAAGGCTTTTAAATCTTGACAAGTTTTTAGATCAATAATTCTATAAGAATCTAATACATCTGCTTTGCCTCTAAATGGATAGCCTCCTATCATTCCTATTGCTGGAGTTTCAAATTCACAATCGGTTATTAATTTTAAAGCATATTCGTTTCTTAGAAAGGCATCAGCTAATCTTTCTGCTTGATATTTCTCTTTTATAGTAAAGACTTTACCATGTTCTTCTTTAGCTAGTTTATAAGCTTTCGTGTTTTTGCTTTGAACATCTACAAATATTTGTGAGCTAAATACATCTGGCTCTAATATGCAGGTATGAAATAACCAGCCAAGAGCAAAAGCATTAGTTTGTTCTGATCCGTATTTAGTTATGTACTTATATTTTTTAGGACTATCTAATAAT
>VTLG01004510.1_pt1 | contig 19364 bp, 24 predicted proteins | sample 4694571 | NCBI WGS metagenome assembly VTLG01 (sample SAMN12604809, study PRJNA352737) | marine metagenome | biome: ENVO:00000447; feature: ENVO:00000209|ENVO:00000569|ENVO:01000036; material: ENVO:00002151; isolation source: viral sequences binned using virsorter ...
TAGATCGTCCACATTTAGAAAAAGAACCATCTTTTTTCTTAGAACCAATATCAACCCATTTTTGTTTGAACCATTTATCTAGGCCCTTGTGACCAGACATTTAGGCAAACCTTGTTTTCTTTTTTCTATTGGACATGATAGCTCCACAACCTCTTGCTACAAAGCCACCGTTTTTTAGACCTTGTGCTTTTAATCTTTTGGTTGCCTCTATCAAACCACCTTTCGCTTTTTTACCACGAAAGTCTTTTCGTTTTACGCCTGATGGATCTTTAATTTTACCCGCGCATATTCTAGACGCATATGCGTTTGCATATGCGCTTGGGTAAACTTTAAATTTTCTTTTGGCAGCCGCTTTTCCTCTTGGGCAAAGTTTAGTCATTATTTTTTCTTAGCCATTCCGCCACGTTTCATCATAGGCTTCTTCATCATACCGCCGCCTCTTTTCATGACACGTTTTTTCATAGCACCGCCCATAGTTTTTTTAACTCTTTTTTTCTTGGCCATACCACCACGCTTCATTCTTTTTTTCATTCCTGGCATATCTTTTCCTCCTGGTTTTTTAATTACACCTCTTCCTATAAGTATATCTTTCATAGTTGTTTTGCCATCGCCAGATAAATCTGGGAAGCCACCTTTCTTCATGCCTTTTCTTGCTGTCTGTTTTGCTCTAGCAAAGTTTGCTGCAGTGGGTGCACCCTTATCACCTTTTTTTCTCATCTTACCTCCACGTTTTCTTTTGGCGTGGATGTTAGCGTATAAGCCTGGACGTGACATTTCTATATCTCCTATAAGATTTGCGTTTGTTAACTGTACCTTCATAATAGTCTGAAGGCCAGTGATCATAATAGCCAGTCTTTCGTAAATTGTCACTAGCTTTTTCTAGTTCGTCAAATTTTTGTATCAAAACCATCATGAACTCGTTGCTTGGCTCCCAGTCATTTGTATCTAAAAACTGAACATCCTCGTCTTCTTCGTCATCATAGGGATGTGAGCACATGAGGTAGATATCATTAGGCACCATGACCCTGTTCAATATATCTATCACAGAGGCTAACTCTTCTGGCTCGTAACCTATATCGTCACAACCAACAATAACTATTTGTATATCTGGATCTTTTGCTAGTTTTGCACCTTCTATGATAGTGTCTTGAAAGTTGGCAAAATTGTGGCACTCTAATATTCTATATTTGTTTTGTAGTCTGGCCATCCTGGCGTATGGACACACAGGAACATCTCCCAAATATTTATTTTTTGGTTCTAGATATTTCTCGGACCAAGTTAGAATATCGTCAGTTATCGACGTCATTTAAGTATTTTTTTAACATATCTAACAGCCACGGGTTGTCTCTGTACACACCCATCATAAAGTTAGACACTTGATTTACAACAAGTTCTTCTGCATCGTCTTCTTTGAGTGGGCCGTTCGCTTGGTTAAGCCCAGCTATGTATACCACCGCATGTAAAATTTCATGCCATGTTGTATTGCAACGTTCTTGTGGCACAAGTGCGTCCTGAATATAGATCACACCTTCGCGCGCACGGTACTCACCATAGCTTTCCATCATGTCGTCCATAATGAAATCAGGTCTGACGTATTTTATTTTAATTGTTCTATAACCAACCTTAACTTCGTCAGGTCTACCATTGGCCGGGACCACCATGGAGTCTGTTATTTTAGTTTTATCTTTCTTAGCCATATTTAATTATACTATATAGTGGGGATTAGGGTCTACCATGTTAAAAATATTTAACAAAAAATGCCTCGCACGACGATTATTGAAAAACTGCCAAAAATTAGCATACTCTACCACGCTCTACCACCGGACAAAAGTAGAACGGTAGAGTGATTTGCTATATATTTCATCAACTTATACCAAAATCTACCACTACCGCGGTCATTTCTAGAAAAAATATTTTTTTTGCATTGGGGGGTCAAATCTCCACTATAGGTAGAGTGGTAGACTGTTGCATAAATGTCACACTTCTTCGAACTCAATGTTCCTGCCCTCGCAGAAGAAAGACCAGGTTGTAAGAGGTTTGCCGTCCAGCTCGGAGTGTATGTCGTACAGACCCTCGACCAGCTCTGCTTTGTTCCAGAATATGTAGTCTAGGCATGCGCCACGCCCCTCGAACTGTTTGATATTCCATTCACTATACTTTGGCTCCGTCGTCGCTTCGAACCACAGTAGTGCTGTTATTATCCATACTGTAGAATTCATCTAGTCTCCCCAGAAATTTGTGTTTTGCGTCTCTGAACTCTTCCCCTTCTATCATAAACTGTTGATAAAAGCCATCTTTACTGCACATCATGATGATGCCTTGCTCTATACTGGTACCATATACCGCATCATGTGCCATGCCATAGGCGCCCATCTGTAGAAAATAATCCTCGATCCACTCTTTTTGTTTCGGTTTGTTCGTTTGTTTGAAATCTATTATTGATAATTTATCTTTGTAGTTTGCTATAAGATCACAGCTACCTGCATACAAACCAGGGTAATATAGGACAGCCTCTGTGCCATAAATCTCTGAACAGTCATTCAATCCCCGGTCCACGATTATTTCTGCCATAGTCGTTGCCTCTTGACCCAGTGGTGTCAGGTCCAGGGACCGCTGTCCGAGGATTAGATCTTCGAGGTACTTGTGCATTGCTGTCCCTCTTATGGCAGCATCTCTCGTAATTTTTTCAGCTTCGCGCGCACCGACTCGTTTGCGCCATCGGTCCAAGCTTTCTCGTTTTTCTTTGGGTTGCGTTTGTCCAAGAACTGTTGTAACTGACGGGAGTTTTTGTTCTTGTCCGTCGACTGTGTAATGCCTAAGGCCTGCAATAGCTTCTCGTGTACTTCTGGGATATACATACTTTTTTACAAATTTCATACCATGTAGGCATTCTTGAAATATATTACCCCATTTTCATAATCAAATTCGTGTGGATTGCCTATCAAATCCTCTGGTGTCATCTGTCCCATCCTGGCCCAGTTGACGTGTCCAAACTTCTTTTTACAGATCTTGTCGATTGTGTGAGCCGGCATTACCGCCAGGTCATCGGCCTCGTATGGAGCACCTGTGTCCTCTGGTATCCACTCTATTTCAAACTCGTCCATCACTCTTTCATCGCGTACGGGTCTGTAGAGAGCATACGCTGTTTCTTGTCTGGTTTCTTTCCAAGTATAATATCTTCCATATTCTTGTGTAGATAGCTAGCCATGTGGCCTGCTATATTGTCTTGAGATAGTGTGTCAACGAGATCTTTCAAGGACTCGTTGTTCTGTAAACACCTCGATAAAAGTTTACCTGATGCTCTAAGTTCTCTATCTAAATATGAATCTGTTGGTTTAATTTTAATCCAGAACGCCATGGGCGTGATTCCTGTCTCACTTACAGTATAGTCCAGTGTGCCTGTAACTTTACGCCCATCTATTGGAATAGCGAAAGTTGCACACATCATCCTATTAGGAATCTCTTTTCTCACACCCTTAGTCTCCTTAATCAAAGTCATCTCTATGTGCCTCAATAAATTGGTACAAAGAACTATTTGTCTCCTTGACCTGTACTATCTCCAGCCACATCGTTTCAATTACAGAATACATATTAACCATCGTGACGATATTTACAATCATTAATCCTGCTGCAACTAAAAAAATTATCCAAGTTAGTACGTTGCTAGTGTACCATTCGAGCTGAATCTTGAAGTCTTTCATAAGCCTTCCTCTTCCTTATCTCAAAAAGTTTCTGTAAATGCTTGTTCCAAATCATTTTGCACTCGTAGTCTTTGGCTTCTCTCATGACCTTTAGAACATTGTCAATGCGTTTATTTAACAAAGTCATATTGTTTCCCCCGTTTTCATCCATTTAGGCTCTATGCCGCCCTCCACGTTCTCTCGACACTGGTTGGCCGGCAACATAACCCAACCTTGACTGTCACATTGCGGACAGTCAAGCTCTTTTTTATTAATAAATTCACTAATTATCCTAATATAGCCATTGCCCATGCATCGTGGGCATGTGGCCCTAACTTCGTGGTCGCCCGTTAGATCTACCATTTTTCCTCTTCAACTCCTTTTCTATCAAAAATTCTATAACTTTTTGAACACTTACTGGCACTTCAAACCTATTTTGTGCTAAACTAGTAAGTTTTTCATATGTGTCTTTTGCCACGGACACAGATTTAAATTTATTTATATCTGGCATTTTACTCTCCTTTAAACTATATTTTATATTGTTATACTCGGTGAAAACACGGGCCTACTGGCCCGTGTCATCAATTGTCATTCATCGGAGGATTAAGATGTTCTTTCTTTTTCAACCTAAAATTATATGCAGCAACCATACCTCTTCTATACGTTTCTATAGTTGAATACTCGTTGTACATATCAACATACTTAACTAATTGTTTAAGAGCTGTGTTAAATGAAAACAACTTTTCTTTTCTCAAGCCCATGTAAGATACAGTGAACTGATAAGATTTAATTTTCTTATCTAAGTTTTCATATATCCTTTTCAACTCCTCTGCAATTCTAAGCGACTCTTTCATGCTTTTTATTTCAAAAGTGCCGTCCTTAAAAGACGAGTTAAAAGCTCTACTGTTATTACTGCCACCTAATAAAATCAACAAAGATTTACTAAGTAAAAAAGGATAATCATTTTTTACCGTAGCTATAAATTGATAAGTCTTGTGTGTTGGGTTATCCTCGTGATTATAAAATTTTAAATAATCATTAAAGTCCCAGGACTTTTGAGTTGTGTTTAGTGGGGCTATATCACTCTCCTCCATGTCTTCATCAATGTAGTATGCAAGAGGTGTGTTTGTCATTTGACATGCCTCTTTTCTGTGCTGACCTTCCATGATAAGAAGTTTCATTCTATCTTTAGACCACTTTGTAACTATGGGTATTTTATTACCATTGTTCTCAATTGGTGACTCATGAGAGTATGCTAAAAATTTAACATGTGATTTTTTTATGTCCCTGTTTCTTGGTATAAAATCAAATTTATCATAGTCTTTAGTATAATAAATTTTACCATAAGGACGTTTTATGTTTTTGACGTTTGTCATTTTCTTTCTCCTATTTTAATTTATAATGTGGGATTATATATGTCAAATATAGTATTTGACAAGAGATTATTTTAATTTATTGTAAAAAAATCTTCACACCTTTCAATTGCTTGCTCGCCCCCATTCTCGGGGCGGGCGGCTAAATCTTGTCCAAAATTTCGTCTATTCGCAGAAACTTTATTTTACCGTTGACAAGCTGTTTATACTCGTGAGCACAAGATAAACACTTGAAAACTCTCATTTCTTTGTATCTATTTAGCCTGATAAAAGGGACATAATTACTACAATTGTCGCAAAGACCTAGTGTAATTTCAGTTGACTCATTTGATGTCACCCCAGTTTTCTCCCTTTTCGTAATCTACTTTGTTCGGCACCTGTAGCTTAACCGCTTCTTCCATAATTCCAATAATTTTCTCTGCGTCAACAGGGCTCTGTATTGAGATATCAAGCTCATCATGTATTTGTATATGGGGAATCACCCCCTCTCTGTACAAGGCCAACATGGATATTTTTGTCATGTCCGCAGCTGATCCTTGGATCAACTTGTTCAAAGCTTTGTACGTGAACGCGCGTTTAATCCCCGGTCCGTGCTCCCTGAGAGCATCAGCGTGGGGTAGTGGCTTCTTAATACCAAAGCCATGGGGCTCCCACATGTCGAAATGACATAGTCTACCACCTATCGTGCGTATCTTGCCGCTGTCATCTGCTCTTCGTGCCACCGCTTCTGATAACATTTTTACAAATGGTGCTCGCTGGTGATAGGTTCGTAATAGTTTTTCTGCAGCATCTTTCATGAGTCCTAGCTCTGCCATAAGTTTGTTCTTGCCCATGCCATACATAATACCTAAATTAATTGTCTTTGCCTGTTTACGCTCGATACCGGCCATGTCAGCTATCATCTGATGAAAGTCTGCACTGCCATCGTTGTATGCATCTACAATAGTTCCTGTGCCCTCTAGTTTCATGAGTGATGCAAAGTGAACCAGGATTCTTGGTTCTTGCTGGCTGTAGTCAAAGCAACCCCAAGAACATCCTTCTTCTGGTATAAACAAACTTCTAATCAACGGTCCGAGCTCCTTGTGCCGTGCAGGTATTTGCTGCAGGTTCGGGTTACTGTAACTAAATCTACCGGTCACTGTGCCGCCGTCATCGGATCGTATCTGGTTTATGTCGGCATGAATCCTGCCTTTGTGTTCATGCTTTAATATTGTATCGATAAACGTGGTGTTTGCTTTGTTAATCTCTCGTGCCTGATTAATTAGTTTAGGTAGCTCGTGTGGGTGTGTCGCTAAAAAATTTTTCGTAAAACTTGGTGCGCCTTTTTCTGTTCTATCGTAGGGTAGCTTTGCCTTTTCAAACGCTTTTGCAATCGATGCAGCTGCCCAAATCTCTACATCGAAACCTGCCATTTTTTTTATGTCACGTAATAGTTCACCCTCTGTCACGGTCAGTTGTGTCTTGACCGCGTGTGCTTTTGCTACGTCAACTCGCACACCCTTAAATTTCATATCGACCAGGCATGGAAACAAATTAGTTTCTAAATTAAATACATCCCACAGGTCTTGTTTTTTTATTTCATGTTGTAATGCGTGCCACAACTTCAGTGTCATCTCTGCGTCTTTCTCTGCATACTCACCTACAAATGGTGCAGGTAGTCTCCACATCTCCGCTTTTGGATTGATGCCCCACTCTTTTGCAGCTTCTTGTAAAAGCTTTTCGTTCTTACGCATGCCTATGTAATCTTTACCAACAGAGTCTAGTGTAAAACTCCACCTGTTCTCATCACACAGTGATGCAGCCACCATGGTGTCAATGATGCCACCATTTATGTAAAAGCCAAGTGACCTAATCCAGGACACGTCGTACATGGCGTTGTGAAATATTTTTGTAGAGGTTGTTTGTAAAACTTCTTCGAACCAATCTAACACTAATGCGCGGTCCATGTTCCCCCCGCCTTCGTGCGCTATCGGGAAGTAGCCGGACCAGCCTTCGACCGCGACTGCAATACCGACTACTTCACCGTCTCCTCTAACCGAACCCGACCCCATTGTGGTCAAGTTAGGATCTCGTGTTTCCAAGTCAATGGCTATCTCCAAGTGACCGGATAAATCTGGTAATCTCTCTGGTGGTATCCACTCTGTCTCTGGAGTGAACATGGGTGCTTGTAAAGCTCTCAACTGTAATCCCTTTCGATTATCATATCGATAAAATGTTTCGCTTTCTCGAGGCTCTCTTTGCCTCCCTTATCTTGATGTCTAACTATATACTTTATAGCAGAACCCTCTGCGAATAACAACTTGTTTTTATTGATGAATTCGCTAGGCTGTATCTTATATTTTTTGTAGTGGTCGCCTCCGACCTGGTTGTCATATGGACTTGTCATATCTTATACCCTCTCTAACTGCATGTGTTTCTAGGTCCACATAAACCATGTTTATAATATCCGTGAATTTTGTGTTTCGTCTTCTTCTACCGATGCGTGACCCTTTCTTTGGTCCACTTAATCTGTAGTTTTCAGTCTTGACTTCCCAACACTGTCTCTCTCCTGTCTCAGGATTAAATGTTATGAGATCTACAGGCCCAGATCTGCTGGTGTTTGAAAAAACATGCAAACCTTTTCTTAAAAAATAAGTTGTGACCGTGGACTCTGATATCGCACCCTTGGTGTTGGTATCAAATGATGTATGCTCTGTCATAATTTTTTGGCTCCAGTATATGTAAAGATTTTTTTGCGCGTGTTACAGCGACATAGAATAGACGATGTAACTCGTCGGGGTTGATATCATTATAGTCAACAGCAGACTTAGTAATATCAGGTAATAGTAATACATTATCAGCTTCACCTCCTTTTGCTCCGTGTATTGTTGATAGTGTTATGCGTGGTGTTTGTGAAATTTTTTCTTTGTTGGCCAACATATTTCTAATGTAGTTTTCTGTGTTGGTGTCTAGACCTGCAAACGCTTTGTACCAAACATCTTTAGTTTGTAATCCATGCTGCTCGATGCACTCTTCAATAAAATAAGTCTCCTCAGCACTTAAAGTTTTACCAGTGCGATAACCTTTAGTTACATTGTCACCAAGATAAGAATAAATATTTTTTACTGACGCTGGTGGCAGGTCATGTTCAAACTGTCTCCATCTCTCCCAAGTTTGTATTGCAAGAAGTAAATCTAATTTTACAGAGTTTCTTGTTTTGTGTGAATAGTACCAACCCTGTAACTCACAAAATTCTTTTATGTTGTCTAAGAAATGATTTGCTGTAGTCAACACCAACCATTCTCCATGTGACATGTCCACCTGTGTCACGTCAGAATATCTTGTAAGATCACCAACCTCTTGTCTTGGCATATAATCTTTGTCGTATCTATTAGAAACATTTCTAATTATTTGTTGAGACATCTCATGTATTGGTCCACCTGGTATTCTGTAAGACTGACTCAGTGTGTCCACATAATCTACTTCTTCCTTAAGAGCGATAAAAGTATCAACATCAGCACCAGCCCATCTAAATATAGCCTGATCATCGTCCCCTGCAATGTAGGTCTTGTTTGCTTTCTTCCAAAGAGTCCGGACCATTCTCCATTGCAAAGGTGAGAGGTCCTGTGCTTCGTCAATAAATAATACGTCAAAAGTTGGCGAAACATCTTGTCTGATAAATTGTTCAACCATGTCATTGTAATCTATTAAACCTTTCTCCTGTTTATATCTAACTAACTCTTTGTCCAAAAGATATAGTAAATCTTTTTCTATGTCCATACTATGTTCGTTTCTATCATACAAATCAAGCACAGGTGTCTCTGTAACTCTAGCTTTGTTAATTAATCTTAGATACTCATTGTCCGAGTTGAACACACCATCACCATCATCATACCAAGCAGTCTTAATAGGTATGCCACACTTCAAACCAAAGTCTCTGTAGTCTGCATGACCCATGACACTTTCTTTCTTTGCACCTAACATTCTAAATGCAAGTGAGTGAAGCGTTCTGAAATAAGGTATGTCGTCTTTATCTATTTTAAATTTTTCTTCTGCTCTAGTGATAGCCTCGTAGGCAGCTTTTTTGGTAAAAGAAAAGTATCCTATCCTCTTTATGTCTGTGCCTGCACGCAAAAAATCATCCACTAAATCTAGTAGCGTAGTTGTTTTACCTGTGCCTGGTGGTCCTAGTATAATTGTTTTCACTAAAAAGGCGTCTCCTCGTATGTAACTTTGCTAACCTCTGGTTTATTCTTTTTCATTTGTTGTATTTTTATCAGACGTGGTGTTTGGTTCTTCAGTGTCATTCTTATCTCTTCAACAAAAATGTCTAATTGTTTTATCAAGTTGCCTGTTTTTGTTTTGTCAACCTCCCAGTTGTTACGTTTACAAAAAGAATAAAAGTCATCCATTCTAAAAAAAGTGTGTCCGTCGTCCGTCCATGACATTTTATTTAAGATGTCCTCCTTTGTTCTTGCTGCAGGTCTATTGACGGTAAAGTCATATAATAAATTTATTATTTGATTTGTAGGATCTAGAGATGCTAGTGGTTCTATCTCCTGTAAATTTGACAATAAAGGTTTAACATAAACCTCTCTCCAGTCTTTTGCTTTTGGTATCGGTGTCATCTCGTGCACCTGGTCCAACACAGCCAGCGAAAATAAATTAGGATTGTGTAGCTGTTCTGTTTTTAATTCTACTCTTTTACCACCCACATTTAAAAACCATTGTGGCGGAGTTGATGTTATCTTTGTCAGTGTGTCTAGCTCTGGCATCTGCTCCTCTTCAAAACCTACACCAAATTTTTTGGTTCTACATTTAGCTGCATTACACACACCACAAATAGGCTGTTCTTTACACCTGTATTTATCGTAGCCTCTCTTGCCAATGGATTTAATTAAATTTGTTACTTCTTGAAAACCAAGTGGTGGCACCATATATTTTTGATTATCGTTTTGTAGCTGATCTTGCCAACTGTCAGGATCAGATTGTTTTCTGTAGACAGCTATATTAAACAAAGAATTGTTTCTAGACCCCTCACCAAAACCCTCTCTAGCCAGCTTATTTAAGCAAGGAGGGCCATCTTCGAAAGCATCGCTAGAGTTGTCCACCTGTGCCACAACAATGTCTCTAATTTCATCCTCTGTCTTTACCCACTCCTCGTATATAGAATAGAATGATTCTAAACTAGCAGCCTCACCACCAGCTTTCATTGCGTATCTCAGACCACGCACACCACCATGGTATGGTAGATTTAAAAAATTACCTGTGTCTCCACGCTCAGATAATATTTCAGTTTGTTTAGGAAATATCTCGCTGCCCTCAAAACCAAGTGCAGCTGCCATCTCTTTTAATTTTGACTGCATCAGTGATGCAGGAATAAAATCTTTTGCAAATAAAAATAAATGTGCTCCACCAGACTTGGATCTAAACGTCACAAGAGGAAACCCAAGTCCCTTTATGTTTCTCATCAAAACCAAATGGTCCACGTTGTATACATCAACATCGATACATCCCCACTTACACATGTTGTTTTCATTTATAGGAATTATACCTAGTGCTGGGTCTTTGCCGTCGAGATGATCCTGCCACAGTTTCTCGGTTACAGGTTGTCTTTTTATAAAAGCTTTACCCTCAGCCTTGCCTTTATCGCTGGATGAGCCTGATAATATTAGTTGACCGTATGCACTATTGTTGCCTTCAAATATAGCCTTGAACTTCATTTCTTTGCTTTTGGCCTCCCCACAGGATTGCCTGTCGGTATGTAAATTTTTGGTTTACATTTTTCTGTGCAATATATTTTACCCTTTTGCCACTTCGTTATCTCGAACTCCGTCTGGCAAGTTGGACACTTTCTGTTCATTTAATTTTTTTAACCTCTCGTCTTTCTGTTTTTTTGATTCTTTCAAACTCATATCCCACAACTCGTCTTGTTCTAACCAATACTCGTCAAACGTCAGAGACGCGTAAGGGGGGATGAACTTACGCGTCTCACTCATGATTAAAACGGTACCTTGTCTTCTGACTTGGTATCTTCTTCACCATGTTTTGCGGTGACGTCGCCTTTATTAGCGCTCACGGCAAAACTCTTTGCCTGCTCGTATAGACCCTTGTCTTGAACAGGGCCAACCTTTTCAACACTCCAACCAAACCACGTTCCTTTGTCATTTGATTGTTGTACAGTTTTAAGATTATACACGTGACTGTGCATAGCCGGTGTGAACATGCCGTTCTTACCTTTTAGTTTTACGCTGTTCATCATCGAATTCCATGATCTACTAACTTTTAATTGTGTAGATTTCATGGATATTAGAGCACCCTCACCATTCTCTAACAAACAAAAATATGATGCCGTGTTTTCTAAATAGTTACCATTAGGTAATCTATCTTTGTAACTTGCATCACGTGTCGCCTGTTGAAGAATGCCACTATCGACAGAATGTATCGCGACGGGAGCAGCCGTGCCCTCGCCACGATCAGACCACTCAACGTATTCACGCTTGTAATGACAAGGTATTACATTGACGCCTGTTTCACCGTCGTAGAGTTGCTTAGTCACGGTATTAAATATCATACCTGGCTCAGCGCCATCTACATACTTGGCATCCCGTTTATTCGTCTCGGGTGATAGTTGACCCAACACTCTAAGAAATGGCAACGCAAAATCATCAGATCCCATGTTGTCAAAACTCGTGTTAGCGTCTTGTTCAAACATGCTCGTTAGAGCAACGCTTGAACTTTCTTTTTTTGCTACTTGATTCATGTTTCTTGTTTCCTTATTTCCGGCCTATTTTTGTTTGATCCTTCACAAAAGTGTGAAAGAATTGTGAGGGCATGTCGAGGCCGGCCTCGACACGCTCTCTGTAGAGTGCTTTCAAAGTCATAGGTTCTACCTTTGATCTTTGATTGGGCTCATAGCCCTGTTGCACTGCAAGGTTGAGCAGTTGCTCAGCCTTGTTATCTTCGCCCTTCCCGAACTGAACAGCGACCTCATTTTTAATAATGTCGCCCAGTCCGTTCTCTCGAAGCCAGTTGTAAGCTAACTCCATCTGATCTTTTTTGATGGTGCAGTTGTATGATTTTCTAATATCAACAGAACTGCCGTCAGCTAATTTCAAAGATGCCAATCCCTGCTCCGCGAGCAAGTTTGGTATAATCTCTGAACTAATCTTATCTGCCTGTTCTTTTTTATATTTTATGGACTCTTCTAATTTTTCTATCTCGTTCTCGTACGATTGTAATTCTCTACAATATTTAGCCAGAGTGTTTACGTCCGTTTTTTCTATAATATCTTGCTGATCCTGTTCTAGATCATCTAGTGTTACTGATGTCATTTATTCTCCTTTATCATACAAATTAAATCTTAATGGATAATATCTTGTCTCCTGTCTATCCCACTTTAATAAATTAAATTTGCCATTTGTTATATCGCTTACAATGGCAGTAGATAAACCTATTATTGCAGGATCACCTGTGCACAGTATGTAATCTGTATCTTTAAAATCCTGTAAGTTTTTACGCATCTTCCTAATAAAAGGTCCAGGACTAAACATCATCTGTGAGTTTTCTGGTAAACAAATTACCAGGTACCCGTAGTCTGATGCTGACATAATATTAATATTTTGTGGTGGATGCTGTAACACATACACAAAGTTTTCTTCAGGGTTATTTTTAATAAAATCTAAAAACTCTTGTAGTTGTGTGCCACTGTATAATTCAAAAAATCTATTTTTCATTCTCTATATTTTCTTTCTCTTTTTCTTTCTTAAGTGCGTCAAGCTCTGCTGTCAACTTATCTATTGTCAATTGCATATTTATTTTTTCATTGTTGCTTTTTTGCAACATATTGAAAAGTGAATTTATAATCTGGTCTTGTTCCATTTCTTTCTCCTATTTGTATTGACATTCAAGATAGTGATGATTATATAAATGTCAAGAAAGAAAATATGATAAAACAGTATAAGTTTAAAACCAAGCCATACGACCATCAAATAAAGGCATTGGAAAAGTCATGGGCTGCAGAAACCTACGCTTTATTTATGGAGATGGGCACCGGTAAATCCAAGGTCCTCGTTGATAATATAGCTATGCTGTATGACAGAGGCGCGATCCGCGCTGCGTTGATCGTGGCACCCAAAGGGGTATACAAGAACTGGGACCAAATAGAGTTTCCAGTTCATCTTCCAGAACACATTAATTGTAAAAAAGTTTTGTGGGAAGCAAACATTACGAAGAGAAAACAGGCAGAATTAGACACTTTGTTTGACGATAAAGAAGAACTTAAAGTATTGATAATGAATGTAGAAGCATTTTCTACTACAAAAGGTCTGGACTTTGCTGAAAGTTTTCTTAACATATTTGTTGGAAAAGCTTTAATAGGGATTGATGAATCTACGACAATCAAGAGTCCGACAGCAAAGCGAACAAAAAACATTTTAAAGATAGGGAATCTTGCAAAGTATCGTAGAATATTAACAGGCTCTCCGGTGACCAAGTCGCCACTTGACTTGTTCAGTCAGTGTATGTTTCTTGACCCATATCACCTGGGCTACGACTCTTACTATGCGTACAGATCTAGATACGCAAATATGTTAGAAAGAAATTTTGGTGGGCGTCGGGTGCAGATAGTTGGTAGTTATCGTAGACTACCTGAGTTAGCAAAAAAATTAGAAAATTTTTCTTATCGTGTTTTAAAAGAAGAGTGTCTAGACCTACCAGAAAAAGTTTTTGTAAAAAGATTTGTTGAGCTGACGGACGAGCAGAAAAAAGTTTACAAACAAATGAAAGAGATGGCTCTCGCTATCCTCGATGATGGCAGCATGATGTCAACGGTAAATGTCATGACACAGTTAATGAGGTTGCATCAAGTCACATGTGGTCACTTCAAAGCAGACGATGGTGTTATCACACACTTAAAAAACAATAGAGTTAATTCTTTGATGGAGTTATTAGAAGAAACTGAAGGCAAGGTCATAATATGGGCAAACTATGTAGAAGATATAAAAAACATAGTGAATTCTTTAAAAAAAGCTTACGGAGAGGCCTCTACAGTAGAATATCATGGGTCGGTGGACTCTAAGGTCCGGCAAGAGCAAATTGCTCTATTTCAGCAAAAAAACGGCCCTGCACGCTATTTTGTAGGAAATGCACAAACTGGAGGGTATGGAATCACACTTACAGCTGCAAATACCGTTGTGTATTATTCTAACAGCTATGACCTTGAAAAAAGATTGCAATCAGAGGACAGAGCACATCGTATCGGCCAGACTGGCAGTGTTACCTATGTTGACTTAATAGCAGAAAATACGATAGATGAACGTATCGTAAAAGCGTTAAGGAAAAAAATAAATATAGCTAATGAAATTATGGGAGAAGATATTACTACTTGGATCTAAAGTATTATCTGTTCGTATTTTGTCCGTCCTTGCACTTTTGTGGCTGATAGGAGTTGTCCTCGCGGCCCTTCCTTCACCGCTGAACAGTGAACCCATCCAGAATTTGGGTCGCTTTCATTATAAAACTCCAGAATTAATTGGTCAAAATTACAATTTTTACTAATCCACGTTGCAAGTTCCTTGTTGTCAACTCCTGGTATCTCGAAGTCTGCTGCCTCACCCCTGGCATGCTGTGACTTAGACGAGGACCCGATAGCTTCGCACAGCGCTGGGCTACGATAGCCTGAAGATATAACGACCGCTTTGCCAAAGTGTTCTCTGACAGGTTGCAGGACAGTCTCCGCTAGGTGAATAAGGTTTTCTATGTGTTGTGTTGATGGTTCATTATTAATGCCTTTGCGTGTTGCAGTTTGTGATTTTACCATCTCGGCTAGTGAAAAGTTTTCTGAAAGTTTCATATCATTCCTAATAAAGTTTCTATAAACATTAGTCCTACAGCCCCCACCGTAGAAACAACAACCCAATAGATCCGATCTATTTTACCACCCAATTTTTCTACGTCCTCATGAACGTGTGAAATTTTTTGGTCTAGGTGTTTGAGGTGGTTTGTTTTGATTAACTCTATTTCACGCTCTACACCCTTAATATGTCCATACAGAGATATCACATGTTCTCTGTCAGACTCTGGAGTTATGCCTTGCACGGTGTCGTTCATTACGTCATCCCTCGTTCTCTACGTCTAATAGTTTTTTCGGTAGGATCTAAATATATACTTTCAGATTCTGTAAGTCCAGTTCTAACACTAGGTGCACTCACTACGTTAACAGGCGCCACTGTTGGCGCTGGAGTATCTGGTAGTGGTGGCACTTGTGGCTCCGGTGCCTCTGCTGTCTGTTGTGGTTCCACGACGGGTGCTGCAGATACTTGTTCTGGCTCTTTCATCTCTCTTTCAAAGTCCTCAAACTTCATGATACTCCATTTGGCTTTAGCTCGTTCTAATTGGGCAAAAGGTAAAAAGTCAGTCATTCTAAAAGTTTCATCAGGGTTGCCTCGTTTTACGTTATCAAAACGACCTTTAAGTGCATCTTTACTATAAGACAACGGTGTAAACCTACCAGATATAATGTTAGCGGCTGTTTTTTTGCCAACTCTATCAGATAAAACTTTTATCATATCTATGTCTGACATGAAGTTGCTTCTTTTTGCAGCTCTGACTAGTTTAAAAAACTCATACTGCTCTCTAAACGCCTCTTCGTTTTGATCGTTGTATTCTCTGACAAGTTGCGCAGCTGTTCTAAAATCTGGTCTGAAGAAATCCTCTGCTACCTTTGGCTCTCTGAAAGAACTTTTTAAATTACCAATTTTAAATCTAAACGCTCCTGGAACATCAAGTGTGACAGCTGAACCACCAAAAAGCTTAAACACTTCATCCTCTGGTTTGATAGGTTGACCTGTGCCTGTAAGCATCCCAGCAAAAGATCTGTACAAGTTTTGTAATGTTCTTACAAACCCAGGGTTAATTGTTTCAAATGTGTATGCAAACATCTTGTCAAATTTTTCTACAGTGGTGTCTGTATCAGCATATATCCTAGAACCTGTTTTTGTTCTACCGCCCGTCAAGAAAGTTAAGGCAGGCTCGTAACCAATCGCTGTTCCTAACAACGTACCGCCAGCCAAGTCAGCAAATGGACCTGTGTAGTTGTATATATCTTTAAACATATCTGTTTCTATTTTATCAGGATCTAATTGTTCTCTCTGTGTAAACATTCTGTTAATTAAATTACCTGTTGTTGATGTAATTAAATCGTATGGGAAATATCTAGAGTTATCGAACACTTTTACAACACCGTCTTCCATTGGTTCTAGTGGCACCAAATCACTGTATCTCATGAACTCAGGTGCAAAATACTCTTTAAGGTCACTTAATTGTTGACTGTCAAGATTGCTCATGGCTTGACCAAGATACGTAACACCAGCTCCTATGCCACCGTATGTTATGTATTGACCCATAAGTGTTCTGTATCCAAGCTCTCTTAATGTTGGATTGTTTGACATAATATGTTTTGCAGCCAGAGCCGACGTCGTGAACGTTGTTCTGAGTATCTCTGCTGGGAAAGATACGAAGTTACCAATAAAAGGCACACGTCTGATAAGTTGTATGGCTTTTGGAACTTTACTGTATGTTGGATACGTATCTCTAACTAAAGTTGCAGCGTATTGTTCAATGCCCTCTTCTAAAGTTTTTGGATTTATGTCTACCTTAAATGTTTGTTTGTATTCTTTGACAAGTTCATCAACATTTTTAAAACCATTTTTAAGTTGTGACATTACAAACTCGTGACCGTACCACTTCCATACGTTATCACCGCCCGCGTACAACCTGGTTGCTGTTTGTGAGAGCCTAGTGTTGTCTATTCGTTCTGCTAATTCACCAAAAGATTTAAATTTAGCTTTTTTCAAATCTTGTAATATGTCTTTTAGTTCTGACACAACAACGTTTTCATCTAAGACACCAAGTTCTATTTTTCTCGTTATACGATCAATAAGTTGTTGTTCGTTAGCTACTCTGCCCGCACCAAAAATGTCATCCAACATAATTTTAAATGCGTCTTGCACAGAAGCTGCTCCACCAATGTGACCACTTTGTAGTGGGAAAAACCCTGCAGAACCAAAGTTACGTGTTTGTGTGGCTGGTGAGTATACAGTTTTACCTGTTTGCACCATGGCTTTGTAAGCAATCAAACTTTGATACAAATTATTTTTAAGCAAACCATCTAACAGACCACTGCTACCGACAATAGAGTTCACGATATCTTCACTACCATAGGCTTCTGATATATCACTATTTAATTTACCAAGACCAGGTAATCTTGGTCCCACTAATTTAGGGTTGATCACCCCTGCTGCTATGGCCTCCTCTGATGATCTAAACAACCATCCTTCATCCAAACCAAGCTTTGTAAGTTTGTTATACATTTGTAAATTAGCCGTCTGTGACGCCAGATCTGTTGCCGTCATCATGACAGATCCCCTTAAAGTATTTTCTTCACCCATTAGTTTTCTAATGACTGCTGGTAATTCTTCACCTGTTTGCACGACAAGGTCATCCATCTTTAAATTTTGACGTGCTATAAAACTTAAAACATCAAGAGGATCTCTGTTGTCAGCCTTACCACGTTGCAACATGCTCTCGACCTGCTTACGAGCAAACTCTTTTATAGCCACATCTGTTGGCTGGTTACTTGCCCTTATTGCTGCCTCAACCATGTTTTCATTTTTATTTATTCTATCAACCATAAAATCTACAGCTCTATCAAATGTCTGTTTATCTGGTCTGTATAATGGGTTTGTAAATGTGGCAAACGACGCTCTCATGTATTGTCTTAAATTAGAGTTTAAAAAATCTTTTAACCCTGCTCCGTCTGGTAATATGTCTGCAAAGTCTCTTTTTATTTCCATAAATGTTTTGTTCAACGCCTCTGCACTTTCTTGTAGTGGTTCAGGTAAATCTGTTTTTTTAATTTGACCCTTCATGTATGCCATGACTTGGTCAAGGTAGTATTGTTGTTTTGCAGGTGACGTTGTCTTAGAATTATAGTCTTTTAAAAAACCGGTTGCTAGATCATACGCACGCACCTCCACAGCATCTAATTGTTTTTCAACTTTTCTAGATAAGGCTTTTATCTTTCTATCTGTCTGCCCTGTGATAAAAAATCTGTTTGCTGATTGGTTGGCGCTATCTCTGAATAAAGACAAGAAGTTGTCAAATTTTCTTAGATTTCTTTCTACAGGGTCTGATGACGTGACTTCAAACATTCTCCAATCTTTAAAATCAGGCAGTTGTTTTAATGTAGGTGTGCCCATGAGTCCTATAGCAGCTCTTGAAAGAACATCTTTGCCTAAAAAGCTAGCACCTAAACCCAGAGCCTTTGCTCCCAGTTGTCCTGTTTGTGCAATCACTGGTGTTCTTGCTAATAAATAGGATACGGGTTTGATACCTAAATAATTGACAGCTTGTAGTCCTTTACCAGCCACATACGCTGATGGTTTTATTACACCATACTTTGTGGCTTTGAATAATGCCGGACCAACTAACGGAAACATGCCGGCAACAATTGCACCATCCGCACCAAAACGTAGTCTGTTTGTAAAGTTAGCTACCTGCAGTTCTCTGCCTGATAAATTAGTTGTGTCTATGAAATCGTAACCAAGTGTTTGATCCAAGAACAATGGATCATCAGCAAATTCTCTTGATACAGTGTTATATTGACTACCACCAACAAACTCACCAATAAAAGCAGAAGGTGCTACAACACCAACTCTCTTTGCAACATTAGATATAGTTGTAGCTGCTTTCTGTGCGCCTTTCATGCCGTACGTTGATCTGGTAAATAAATTTATACCTGTGGTTTTTTGCAAACCTTTGCGCATAAAGTTTACAAACTTCAAACCAATACCAGACGGCACACCAAACTCTACAAGTATAGAACCAGCGTTGCCTAAAAATGTTTCTGGGTCAGAGAACGCGTGCTTGTCGTACTCTGTTTTTAATCTTTCTTGTAGTTTAGTATCAAACGCAAAATCAGGAATTGTGTATGCTAAATCTAAAACACTGTATCCCAAGTTTTGACTGCCCTTTTGCACAGATCTAATGGTTTCGTCAAGAAAACCAATATAAGTTTGCTCGTCAGGTGTTGGTCCAATACCAGAGGTGTAATAATTAAACAACTTGTAGACTTGTGGAAATTTATCTTTCATGTCTATGTCGTTTTCTACACCTTGTCTTGATTTGTTGTATGCAAACTCAATAGCGTTTAGTGCACCAACCATAGGTGCAGTCATCAACGCACCAGCAGGTTTAAACACAAGCTCCTCGGCAACGTTTGTAAACTCTGACGCCTTAAATTTTACAGGTCTTTCTGTTCTCAGTTGTGTTT
>VTLG01007149.1_pt1 | contig 19359 bp, 32 predicted proteins | sample 4694571 | NCBI WGS metagenome assembly VTLG01 (sample SAMN12604809, study PRJNA352737) | marine metagenome | biome: ENVO:00000447; feature: ENVO:00000209|ENVO:00000569|ENVO:01000036; material: ENVO:00002151; isolation source: viral sequences binned using virsorter ...
CTTGCGAATCCATATTGTAATAACTGACAGAAATTACAGAATGTCTTTGTTTTAAACTTGAACCTGAATAATTAAAACCATCACTTGAAATATTGGCAAGTGAGAAAAGGAACGAGGAATCCTTGGGAGAGTCTTGAGCAAGTAAAATACTGCCCGTTGACCAAATCGGCATACAACGCATGACGCCCGCAAGTTCATTTATTAAATCAAACGCGGAACTTGAAGATTGAATATTTACGTTGCAAGAAAATCTGGCTTCCTGTCCGCCGAAGCCATCATCAACAAGAGTATTTGCAAATTTTGATGCGGTTACAAAAGAAAACAAATCAAGGTTTGAATCTGCAATATGTGTACCAAATCCATATCTTTCTGTTGTCAAAAGATCAAGCAAAATCATCGCAGGGCAACTTGTCCAAACCGCTGAACCCATGACGCCATTAAATATATATCCTGTCGGGTAGACAATCCGGCCAGTTGTAGAATCAACAGTTGGCGTTCCTGAACTTGATGCACCGGCGCCCGGAATCCTTACTTTTATTCCGCGAATACGAAATTTCCGGCGGGGGATAGAACTGAACTGTTGAGAATCAAGCCTTATTGCGTTATATGCTGAGTTTGCATAAGTGCTTGCATCATCAATTATTTCTGCAAAACTGGCAAATTGAAAAGAATCTATTAAAGAAGAATCTGTTGAATCTGCCGTAACTCTTATAACTCTTATATCAACAGGAAAAGAACCTGTTATTTTTACTGAATAATCTTTTTGATATGCGTCAGCGGTTCGACCTGTAATCGTGTCCTCAATAACATCTGTAAAACCTCCTGAGTTGTATTGAACAGCAACTTTTAATTGAACAGTTGAACCGAGAAGATCGCCTTCTGTTGTTGCTTTTTGTATTTGCGGAAAACTGACAGTTACTTTTATGCGATCAACATTTGTATTTGTAATCTGTCTTGTAACTGGCGCTGAAGTTGTAACTGTTACACCAACAGGCGTGATAGAAGAAGAACTTTCAATTCCATCTACTTTTGTCTGGTTTGCAGTTCCAAAACGCGGTGTAAAACCTACGTTTTGAAAATTAAAATCTGTATCAGCGGGATTTGATGAATTTGCAGATGCTTTTAAAACAGGGGTGTCGTTTAAAAAAACATCTTTAAGATAAGCATTTGTATATGCGGTTGAAGTACGGTCTGTTATACCTTCCTTTGAAGCGGTTGCAGAACCTTCAATCTCTCCTTCTGATATAAGATCAAGAAAAGTTGCAAACTGTTTGCTGTGAAGCGTATCGGGCGTTCTTGTCGGTTGTCTTGGCGTTGGTGGCGGCGGCGGGCCGCCAGAACCGCGAATAATTTTTCTCTTATCGGTCATGCCTGAACTTGCTCCGTATCAATTCCACCAGAAATAACAACGGAACCTGTAAAAATCTCGCCGTAAACAATAGGAACAGGCGTTCCGGCTCTGCTAGTCTGTTGCGTTCCTGAAAAGCTGAATGAAATTCTTGGGTCTTGTTCACTAGAAAATTCAGGTGTTTTTGGCGTAGGAAACAGCATCCCACTTACGCCACTAAGAACCAAACTTGCACCAATAAGGCCAAGAGCCGCCGAACCATAAGCCCCTGCCGCATATAAACCTGTCGCACCTATTAAACCACCTCCGCCCGCTAATCCCGCACCTGAACCGCCTGCAAAAAGACCCGCACCCATAGGCGTAAATGATAAACCGATCAAGGCCACTCCAAGAAGCACTTTTCCGAAATTACCCCCCGAACCTGAAATAACAGGTACAAAAGATATATCTGATTTACCAATAGGATTGTGAAGCTCGTCCGCACCAATTTCTTCCTCATTAGTTATGACTTTATAATATCTATTTGCCATATGACTTTCCAGTTGCGGAAAATTATTTATCAAAAAACTTACGGCTTGGGCTACATTAGAAACATTTATATCTTTAAATTCTTTATGACCGACCTGTTTTGCCAGTTCTCCATATAACTTAATTTTGCGAAGCATAACGTAACCTCATTCCTGTGCATTTTAACAACCAAGGGTTGTAAGGTTCTTTACAAGATAGTCTATCTCTTAAATGATGTATTACATCGCCATCTACAAAAATCGCCACATGATTCAACCCGACAGCCCCGATTGACATAAATAATAAATCGTTGTTTTTTAGTTTTTCTTCGTTTCTTAATTCACGAAATCCTGTCCGCCATGCGCAACTTTCAAACATTGGATTATCTTGAAATTCTTCAGGTGTTGTTGGCCTTTCCCAATCTCTTAGTTCTATATTTAATTTTTCTTTGTAATATCTGCGAACAAGTGACCAACAATCAGAAACGCCCCAAACCCAAGGCAAACCGATCATATCTGGTTTATATCCTACTGGCGCATATTCGCCCCATGTTTCTGTTTTGGGGTTGACAATATACCAAGGCAAATTTGATTGCTCACAGCTTATTTTATCGGCTTCTGAAGCGACAGGCGGTGTTGTCGGGTGTGAATGAACTATACCAATGATTTCTCCAAGAGAATCTCCCGCAACAAAATCTTCTGGATTCATTATGAAGCATTGATGCGAAGTTATTGCCAAATTTTGACAAGGAAAATATTTTTCTTTTCCGCGAATATTTAACAAAAGACCGCATGATTCTTTCGGGTCTTGTTCCTTGGCATGAAGCAACGCGTCAGCCTTCCAAGTCATCCTGTAATTAATCCAATACTAGGAAATTCTGATCTAGTGCATTGACGTTTAGGCGCTCGAACTCCCGCCATATCAAAAACTGCCGCAAGTTCAAAAGATACAACAGTTCGATTTTCTGCTGATTTTCTATCAATAATATAAATTTCTTGCGGAAATTCAGCCGTGTTGTCTGGGGTTCCATAAGGGTTTACATCACTTGGAAAATTAGCGGCATCAATAAATTTTGCCTGCGTCCTAATTCTTTTAACAGTCGAACCTGTCAAATCGTTTCCTGTAGTTATTGCATTTACTGTAAGAAGTATTGCTGAAAGGGTTCCAAGAGCATTTGAAAATGTAAGGGTAGGGCGTGGAAGTTGTCCTTTACCATATTGAAAACCTTCAGCCTGAACAGGAAATCTTGTATATGCGTTACCTTGCCAAATTATTTCGCCGTTATCTTTCAAACTTGTTCCCGCATGAAAACGATAAGTTGTTGTTGCGCCATGTAATGAATTATCAAGAGTCAAAGTAAACAATTCAATTACCGCTGACGGATTGACTTTTTGTAAATCACTTACAATCTTATCTGAACTCACGGCTCGAATACCTGTCTAAATGTAGCGCTAATTGATGCCCTGTTATTGTAAGGAATACTTTTGTTCCAACCTTCGCAAACAAATAATTTTGCACCTGAAAGAGTGATTGAAACATTGCCGCTATTTGTTGCGCTTGAAGCCGCTGTAACTGTAAATGTATTTGCATCAACCGCTGTTGCAACTGTAAAAGAACCATCTGTTGCAGAACCCGATGTATAGTCAATCGTCAAAACATCGCCTATTGCAACGCCGTGATTTGAAATTGTAATTGTTACTGTGGTTCCTGATTGTGAATATGTACCTGTTTTTGTAAAACCTTCTCCGGGCGGTGTAAATGTAAAACTTTCCTGATCGTTTGCACGGCTATCAAGAAACGCTTCGACAACATCTGATTCAGTTTCACTTAATTCAAAATTAACATTATAGACTTTCGGGTTTTGATTGCTTGCTAGTCCAAAAAATATTCGTTGTTCAAATCCATCCGCAAACCTTACTGTGCGAACAGCGGGCGCAGACTTTTTTGAAAAGCCTTGATATGTGGGTGTGACGCTTGGAAAGGTTGCCATTTTAAGTTGCTAGTAAACCTCCCGGCCTTTTTTGTTTTATTAATTCTGATTGTATCGCTGAAGCAAGAGCAACGCCAAGTTCTTTTCCTCGATTTTCATTTGCGTCTGCCTGCATACCTTCAGCCGATACATTCACATTTATATTATTGACAATACCACCGCCTGCGCCGCCGATCTGATTATTTGATATTACTGTGCCGCTTCGTTTTGGTGTAAATATCTCCGGCCCTTTTTCTCCGACTAAATAACTACGCCCTGCGGATGCCGGCCCACCATTTGCAAGTCCCGGCAAGTTTGCAAACAATCCAATTCCTGTACTTTTTAGTAAGGTATTAATTCCAAGTCTTAACAGATCATTTGCAAGATTATTTATTATTGATCTTGCCGCCTCGCCAAGCGTTCTTGTTCCATTTATAGCGTCAACCAAGGCATCAGAAATACCAACTGCAATATCCTCTCCAATCTTTTTAAAAGCATCATTTAATTTTTTTGCTTCTTCTGCATTTCTTTTGATTTGTTCCCCTTTTAGTTTGTGCTGTAAATTTTGCTCTTGTAAAAGTTTTAACTCCTCTAATTGTTTGCCTTCAAATTGTGCTTCAAGCTCTTTTATTGCTAATTCATGTTCTTTTCTTATCCTTGCTTCTTCTGTAAGTTCTTTTGAAATAGTATTATTTTTTTGCAAAGAAGCATTTGAATCTGTTAAATTTTTCTTTATCATTTCAAATTCTTTACTTAAATCTCTAAGTTTTGCATCTTCAAGACTAAGTTTTAATTTATCAACTTCTTCATTTGCTTTTACAATATCTCTTTCAATAGCAAGTTTCGTTCCGCGATCACTTCTGTTTGTTCCTAAACCTTGCAGACTTTCTTCTAATTTTTTAATTTTTTCCTCAGTTTCTTCAATATTTCTTGATATTTCAAGCGCGCTTCCTGTTGCTAGAAGATCGTTGAATTTTTTTTGTTCTGAATTTGCTTTCATCAAAGCGGCGGCAACAAACCCAAGTCCAATAACCAAAAGACCGATTCCAGTTTTTGCAATGGCAATTTTAAATGCAGTAGCGGCGGCGGTAGCTGTAGCAAATCCCGCTGAAGTTGCCGCAAGTGTAGCTTTATAAGCAACAAGGCTTCCAAGAGATACTCTTGACGCAACAGTTATTCCAATAAATCCCGCTTTCAATGCCGTTATTTGTGCCGCAACAATAGGAACAACAACTGCAATTCCTTTTATAGCCGCCGCAATTCCAATAAATGTAAATGTAACTGTTCCCGCTTCACTATCAACAAAGCTGACAACTCCTTCAATTAATGCTGTCAAACCTTTAGTTGCTTTAAGAACTACAGGTAATAATTTATCGCCAAGTGTTAATTGAAGTTCAAGGACAGCGTTATTAAATGATTTAAATACTTCTGCGGGCGAAGCGTCCATAATCGCACCAATTTTGTCTGCACCTTCATCTGCTGATTTTGCTAAAGCTCTCAAAATGATGTCAGATTTAAGCAAACCTTTTGATGCAAAATCTTTTAACTTACCTGAAGCAATTCCAGTTTCGTCTGATATGGCTTTTAATAGTTGCGGAACCTGTTCTGCGATACTTCTAAATTCATCCCCTTGTAGACGCCCAGAACCTAAACCCTGCGCAAGTTGAGTAAATGCCGCGCTCGCTTCTGTTGCATTTAATCCCGCTAATTTTGCAATAGTATTAAAACCAATGAAAGTTGTTTCAATATCTTTTAATCCAATACCTAGCGGCCTTAATCTTGCGAAAATATCTGTTACACCTTTTGTTGCTTCAACTATTGATAAATTAAATCTATCTTGCGCCTTTCTAACTAATTCTTGCGCCCCTGCAAATTCGCCAAATTCTGAAGTCAAGACTTTCATTCTTAACTGTAAAGCCTGAAAGTCTGAAGCCGTAGTTACGGCCTGTCTTGCGACAGCGGTCAGAGCAACACCCGCAAATGCGGCTTTAAGTTTTCCTAAATTATTCTGTAACCCTGTTGATTGCGCCTGTACGCCTTTTAATGCTCTTGTGGCTTGCGAAGCATCAACTGTAAGTTTTACATTAGCCTGTGCCACAAATCAACAAAACCTTTTCTTATATATTAACCTCTATTTGCTCTTTGACGATTTATTTCTCTTTTTTCTCTTTCATTCTTAACTTCATAATATGCCGCCCAATATATCAGTTCTTCTTCTGTAATCAGAGAACGTAATTCTTTAATAGTTTTACCTAATTCTGTTGCGAGAAAAAATTCAAAATTTATCCAATTATCTCGCGATATTATTTTTTTGCTGTATCAACATTTAATTGAATATCAAACATAAATAATTCAATTTCGTTCAATACACTTTCTGGAAGTTCTCTTTGTAGGTTGGGCGCATCTGCGGGGCTAAATGCTTTCGAGCCGTCTTCGTTTTCTGCGTTTTTACAAAGGAGATATGTTGATATTGTCAAAGCATCATCTGTATTTGCGGCGGCTTGAGCGCGAACACGATCATCCCTTGTTAAAGGTTTGAAATATAAATTAGCTTTTACAACGCCATTAGCGTCTTTAAATTCGTATTTTCTTCTGGCTGTCATCTGATCTTTGTAAGATTCAGTTAACAGGTCAATAGTTCTTTTTTGCATTGGTTGATTAGTTGACTAATAAACCTAATGTATCAGATAGCGCTTGTTATGGTACCGCTTGTTATAAAACTGATATTTATTACTTGAACCTCGCCAAGTGTTGCGCCATATTCTGCGTTTGTAATAATTCCCGCAAAGCTAATTTTTTTGGCTGAAGTTGATGAATCAGGAAATAATTCAAATAATGCGTCAGCGTTGTCGCCTGTTGTTAATACATCATCAATAAATGTTGTATAGCCTGCACCTGTTTCTGATGGATTATAAAGAAGTTCGGCTGAACCTTCGCCCGCGATCAAACCGCCGATATTTGATTTAAATGTATCGCCTTGTTTTGTTGTTTCCATCGTGTCTTTTGTTATAGACAAAGACCATGATCTTGTTTGTCCAACGTCAGCTTCGGTGCCGCCCGCATTTTCAAACATAATTTTCCCAACATCGCCCTTGATAGCCATAACAAAAAAAAGAATTATTTATAAATATATTAACTCTTATTTGATTTTTTTACATCTTTTTTTAATTTTTCTTGAGTTTCCATATATCGCCTACAACGTCCATCCCAATAAGCGGGGTCACGGCGACCCTTTACAGCTTCGATTGCATCAAGCATTTTTTCTGTAATTTCCATTAAAGTTCCTCAAAAATTTCAAAGGTCATTCGCAATTGCGTTTGGAATTGACCTTCTGGATTTGGATTATCTACGACCTCCGGCCCAATCGGGGCATCAAAGATCACACTAGAAACTGTAATTCGATTGTATAAATCCCGCAACCTTTTGCCAATTGTATAGTTATCGCCTGAACCTATTCCCTGCGGTGTAAAGATATTAAAAACAACAATACCATTTACGCGATTCAATCCGTCTGCATTTCCCTGCGTCAGATAATTACTTTCACCGAATGTTGTAAGGCATTGAACAAAAGTTGTTACAGCGCTACTATCAAACGACATATTATGAAAAACAACAGATATTGCGGGGCTACTGGCAAGTTCTGTCGCAACTCTAGCTTCAATTGTTGCTCTTACTGTATTTAAATCAATAGCGGCCATTATTTACCCCTTATTTGTTTGTAAAGGTCTTGAATTTCATTTGCAAGTTCTTTTGCCAACAAATCAAGATGTTTTGCCTTTAATCCTTGTTTGCTCCTGTATGTACCACCCCAAGACGGCGGCAAACTTGTTCCAAACATAACAGGCTCAGCATAAGGAACATTATTATGAATATGATATTTTTTTCTAAAATTTTCTTTACCTAGTTGATAATTCAAAGGTTTGGGCGGTCTTATAACAGTTCCTTTACCTGATGAACCATATTTACCTTCTTTTGCGGGGGCGCCGCTTTCTGCGTTTTCTCCAATCTGCCAAGAAACAGCAAGTCTTCCAGAATCTACAGGCGAGCCTTCTTTGACAATACGATCTCCTGTCAATACTGCAACAGATAACAAAGTATTAATTTGTTCTTCTGAATAATCCCCGATTTGGTCAACGCGTATTCTTCTCATGTTCTTAAATATAAGGTGTATGAAATATCGGTTCCGCCTGATGTTTTAGTAAGGACGCGAATAATATTATGTACAATACTTGAAATAAGAACCTTATCTTTTGTCGTAGGTTTTGCCGTAACAGCCGCCGCAGATATTGTAATTTTTTTATCTTCCGCCTGAATAAGTTCATTAACTTCACGCAAATTTACATCTTCAAAAACAGCTTTGACAGTTGCATCGCTGTTCGATTCAGAAATAACGCCTGTTGTTGTATTGTAAGAACCCGCAGTAATAGTTCTTATAGTCACGTTTTGACCAAAGCCCTCAATTGATGCAACCTTATCAATTGCCTTTTGAATAGCACTCGCGAAGTTTGGCATTAGATTTTATAGGCGATGCAAGCGCCACTACTTAAAGTGATACTTGTAAATAATCCATAGATAGTTTGACCCGCAAGAAAAGTTTCAGAATCAATTGAATTTCCTGAATAATTATGTGAAGCCGTGTTGATTTGCGTATCTTCTTTGAAAAAAATACTTTTGAATCTGCCTGTGTGTGCGGATGTATCTGTGATTAGCTCCCCGCCAAGTGTGTAATCTGGGTCAGCGTTGTACATTGATTAACTCCTTTTGATTGAAATGTTACCCGGCCCACTTATTCGCAAGCCTGTGAAATAGCGTTCAAATAATGGCGGAACGCGATCAGCGCCAACGGAACCGCTGAATACGGGTTCAACAGCGACACCGCCAACGCCTACTCTTTTATAATCCTCCAAACCTGATAAGCCAAGCCCATTTCTATTATTATTTAGATAAACAGCCAATATTGCCTGCGCTCTTTTTACCTGATCTGGAATTTCTGTATCTGTAAAATAATCTGTTGAAATGCGAAAAGGAAATCCGACAGCATAAGTATTTACATAAGTGTCTGGTTTTCTGACTCCTGTTCGCGGCCATTGTAAAGCCTGCGTATCTGTTGCCCTTGCTCCAAGAAATCTTTCGCGATCAATCCTGACAGTTGCAGTATAAAGTGCGCGATTTTTGTTATCTGTAGTCGAACCATCCCACGCCGCAACATCATCATCAAGAATAAGTCCTTCAATGATTGCGTTTGCGTCTGCAAGAGTTAAATAACTATTTGCTGATGCGTCTCCCGCTGTTGCTGTTATCGTGATTGCCATTTTCGACCTTAGATTTAGATTTACGTTTTTTTGTTTTAGTAGGGATAGAAGCCACCACAACGGCAGCTTCTTTTTCCCTTATTCGCTTAAAAGCAAACAATCCCATTAACTTGATGCACCTTTTAGGGCAACAAAATTAATAACAATTGCTTCACTCAATGAACCGCCAGAAACGTTTGTAACTGTTATTCCAAAAGAGCCTGCGGCGATTGCTGAAACTCCTACCAAGTAAGAACCCGCAGTTCCCGCAGAACCATGAACAGCAACGACAACATCAGTTGCAGCGATCTTGTCGTTTGTAACTGTGAAACTTGCTTCAGCCGCAGCGCCTAACGCCGCGTCATTCATAGTAATCTGACCTGACTCCGCGTTAAGAGTCACACCTGTTGTTTTGTTAGTCGCTTGGGTAACAGTTCCGCCTGTAGTTGGGCCGGCTAGTTTTCCCGCACTAACTTCAAATAAAGATGGCATAATTAGTTACCTCTAGTCTTGATTAGATACGTTGGTAATCCTTACGATACCAATGTTCTTTGTTTCGTAGACCTTCGACCAGTTGCCTACAGTTTCAAGCTGACTTCTTGTTGGGTTTGTTGTAGTAACAGCCCACTTAGAACCGACAGGATGATATGTGTAATGTAAGTCAATAGACATAGCATCAGACTTTGCGAGAATGTCGCGGTCTGTCTCTGTGGTTAACCCTGCCTGCTCGCCCGATGCTACGGAGCCGGCTGTAAAGGCGTAGGTCGAATACTCCGTTGAAGCACCTGAGCCTGTGGTTGGAACGTCATCCGAAACAATTACCCGCAAGCCCATGAACGTTGGAACTGTTGGGCTACCGAAAGCGTTTGCAGTTGTACCAGAAGTTGCGGCTGTATCAGCATCGCCATTGTTGTCATAAATACGATCAATAGCGTTTCTTTCTAGTAGGTCATAGTAAACCTTACTGTGCATTGCTAAAGCTGTTAGCTTGTCGCCTTGATCTCCAAGAATCGCTCTTGCTCTTGCAATATGGCGTGGAGATAATGCTGTTGGGCTATCGCCTGATTCAGAATCAACAGTTAATCCAAAGAAAGCTGAGTTGCTATCGTTTGCATTGATTGAACCAAATACACCTGAAAGACAAGAGAATAAGTCCTTCTGTCTTTGGTTTGCGATATAAGCACCGATTTTCTGACCGATTGCAGCCATTGGGTCAGCGCCAGAAGCAAGCGCAGCTAAGTCTCTTGACTCAAATGCGCGACCCCTATGTAATACAACGCCGATTTGCTGATCGGTTGAAATTTTGCCGGGTGTTAAAGATGAAGAATCGGAAAGAACTTCAAAATCTCCTGAAAGGTTTGCTGAGAAGAAAGGAACCTTGACAAAATCTCCTCCCTCAGTAGCATTAAGCTCCGCCATAGGCTGAACCACACCGCTTGCCAAGAAAGCATCGCGTTGCGTTGTCTGTTCGATAACGTATGGCGTAAAAATTTCAGGAATTATTATATCTGAGCGTAAAACCGCCATAGATAACTCCTATAAAAATGTTTAACGGTATGGGCGCAGCCCTAACATTCTCAGCGCAGCTTTGAATTGTTACTTATATCTTAACCCCAATTCTGTTATTTGTAATTCTTTGCAAGCTCTTTTGCACGTTGCCAACCTTCCCTGCCGTATTTTTTAAATATTTCATGTTCAACAGTATGTTCCCCGTTTGCTAATCTGCGCATCATTTCAGGGTCAAACTCGCCTGTGTTCACTTGAGTTCCGCCAGTTCTAGCAACGGGCGCTCCTGTTCCTGTTGCGGGCTGATTTTTTAACAAATAAGCGTGATCTTTTGATAACGAATTTTTTGCCCATTCTGTAACATTGTGACGTTCATAACCATCAACAACGACAGGCTTTCCATCCTTCAGTTCAATACGACCTTTTAAAAAGTTATCATGTACAAGTTTTGGGTTGTGTGTCACTTCCGCCAAGGCTTGTATGGCGGGGGAAATAAGTTCCAACTCTCGAACCCTTGCTTTGAGTTCTTCGATTTCTTTATCTTTTGCGGCGCTTCGCTCTCGGAACTGTTCTTCGCTTTTTTGGATTGCTTCTTTGTAGTTTCCTTGTTCTTCAAGTTTTTGTTGCTCCGCTTTATTTTTATAATCAATTAAAGCCTGAACATCTACGCCATCAGGTAAAGTTTGCAACGTTTTTTCAACTTTACTGAATTTTCGTTTTTCTTCTAATATTTCTTTATTCTTACGATCAAGCGCTTCGATTCTGTTTAAAAGTTCTTGTTCTCTCGCGTTTGTTTGTGGTTCAGAAGTCGCGGACTCCTGAATTTGTTCTTCTGACATAAACCCGCAGGGTTAAATTTTCCTTATCTTATCAAGACCACTTCGTTTTGTCAGCCCAATACGCCGCGCTTGTTTTACCTTTAGCAATATTTTTTGCGTGTCTAGCTTTAAAACTTTTTCTTTTTGCTTTATCTGCATCTGATTCGCCTTTTCTGGGCGGCTTTGTTTTTGCGCCTTGCATCCCGAAACGAATCAATCTGTAGCCATCGCCTTTTTTTATAACAACAGCGTGTGATTTACCGCTTGGATGGTTTGGCGTTCTAATCGGTCTGTCAACGCGCTCAAATGTATGCCCGCCCCTTTTAATGCTCATTTACCTTTCCTTCGCATAGCGAGCCTGTGAGCATCCGTAAAACTCATTCCTTCGCGCATCTTGCGCTTCATATAATCCATATGCGCTTTTGTATGGCCGTGTGTTTCCTGATGCCTTTTTAAAGTATTTTTTTGACGGGTTGTAAGTTTCATTTTTTCTTCTTTTTCTTTTTTCTAAGTTTAGCAAGATCAGCGCCAGTAATTTTTGTTCTAGGAGGTGCAACAGCGGCCAATCTTCTTTGTTTTGCAGAATATTTAGAATATGGCATTATTTTTTCCTCAATATGTCGGCGTCAGCTTTTCTTGCACCGCCCTTTCCTGATACAAAACTATTTACACGACCCATCGCCCAAGCCGCCATCGAAACATTTCTTGAACCGCCTGAAAGATATGCACCTTGGCCGCGTCTATAAACTTTTGCTAGTTGACCATAAGTGAAACGCGTACCTTCTGCCTTTTTCTTAAGACTTTTTTTTACGCTTTCGCTTAGTGGTTTTCTTTTTGGTGCCATCTTGATTAACTCTTGATTTTTGAACAGCTTTGATGTCGATAAACTCGCCGCGTTTGTAGGCTTCAGAAGTTCTTTTAATTTCTGCCGCCTTCGCACTTTTATTCTTCGCCCCTGCAAGGTACTTTTTAGGAACACCCGTCTTTTTGTCCTTTGCAACTTTTCGGAAGCGTCTGCGAGCCATTAGTCTTTGTCTGACTTAGGTTTTGACTTCTTTGGCTTTGGCTTTGCCGTTGAACCTTTCATGTCGTTGAGTTTTTCAAAAAATCCTTTTGCCATTATTTTTTACCTCCTTTCTTCTTTTTTTTCTTTTTGCCTTTCGGCTTCATTCCGCCTGCATGGTATGGCATAGGTTTAAATTTAACTCTATATATACTAGAATAACCTTGAATGAGGTAAAAAGCATTGTTAACAGCAAAAAGTATGCAAAGAATAATTAATGAAGTTGTTGGCGGGAAAGTAGTAAAAGAAAACGAAACAGGCGAAGCAAAAAAGTTTAGACAAGAGATCGTTGCATCTGTAAAAAGAACAAGAAAGGTTGCAAAAGAAAAAGGAATCAAAAATACAGTAATTCAGTTTACACCTGAATTTTGATAAAAAAAGCCCCCTCAGAATCGCCTGAGAGGTGCCTGTAATTTTGCTTGCTTATGTTTGTACCTAGCAAAAAGCCCCTTTCGGGGCTGTTCGCTTTAGCGGTAAAGATAGCTTCCGTATGGGTCAGCATTCGCAAAACATCTTTTGCGGCTTGCTTCATCTAAAAGGTCATATCTCGCGCCTTTTGCGGGGGCGTTCCACCCTGCGGCTTTGTAAACAAGACCTGTGTTCCTATCAACAAAACTATGAACACTTAGTTGATCTGTATTTTTGCCATCGCGACCAACAACAATTTGAGTGATCTTGTAAAAACGTCTTCCATGTCTTTTGTAGAAATTGTAACCGTTTGTTTTGTTGTTTAGAACTTCAAGGTATTCTTCAACAAATTTGTCGATAAGGTTTGTTTTTTCTGTGATCTTGTCGAAGTGTTCTTTGATTGAAAAAGTTTCCATTTGTTTGATTGGTTTTGAACAATTTAATTATAATATAATTAATAGAGGGTGTCAACCCCCTAGAAATTATAATCGTAGAAAGCCCGCCATCCTCTGCCTAGACTTGTTGGGTTTCGGTCATGCTGTCCGCATTGACACCATCTGCCGTCCTGTCTTAAGCCGAACTTCATAATACCGCCTTTTTCGTTTCTTGTGATGTCGTATTGAAGCTCGCGTTGATTTGTGCAATGGCCTGCAAATCCACCGGGGATAATGTTTGGCTTGATTTCTTTGTTTAGCTTGTAGCTATCAGTTTGAACAGTAACGAATTTTTTTGTTCTTTTGATAACTGTGCAAGGATGAATGTCAGAGTAATAAAGAACGTGTGCTTTGTCTCCGATTTGAGGGTCAAATCCTAAAGTGACGTTTTCGTTTTGCATTTGTTTAGTTGGTTTGTGAACAATTTAATTATAATAGAATAGATTTGATTTTGTCAAGAAAAAAGGAAAGAGGGAATTATCTTCCCTCGTATCCTTTAGCTTGCATGATTCTTAAAGGGGCGCGGTTTTCTTTTTGAGCCATTACCCATTCTTCGCAAGTGAAGTTTCTGCATATGAAATTTATCCAAGTCTTGTAAGGCTTGCGGCCATATTTGAATCTAGCGATGAAGATTGGCTGTGGTGTTCCAACTCTTGTTGGATGACAATCAGGATAATCTTCTTCGTAGTTTCTTGTTAACCCATGTCTTCCTTCATAGTGAAGATACATTCCATCCCATCTGAACAAGTCTTTTTGGAAAGGTGTTTGAGTTGCGTTTGTCATTGGTTTGATTTGTTTCGTACAAATTAATTATAATAGAATTAAATAAACTTGTCAACCCCCAATAAAAAACCCCCATTTCTGGGGGCGATATTATCAAGAGCCTGCAAGCCTTCTTTGTCTTGTACTTGCAACCTGTCGGCCTAGCCCTGCCCTTGCGCCTGCGTTACTGCCTGCGCGTGAGCCTGAACCGCCCGAAGTGAATCCGCGACCAGTTCCTAACTTAGGATATTTTTGATCGCGTAAAGCAAGCGCTTTTGAATCTTCGATCTCATTCTTTCCGCGAACTCTAATCGCGCTAAGATTGATTCTTTTGCCTTGCTTCATTTCTCGGCGTCCTTCTTTTTCTTCTTGTCTTTTGATTTCGCCAAGACGAGATTGAACTTTCCAAGCCCAAGCCTTTCTGAAACTTGAATTGAATGTCGCATCGAATCCGCCGCGAACTCCTTTGCGTTCATCTTTCAAAGCGCGTTCACACGCTTCGATCAAATATTCGGCGTAAAGATCAATCTGAACTTTGTTGCCTTTGGTCGCGAAGATGTCGAAGCATTTGCCTTTGTAAGAATTGCCGATAACTAAACGACCATTGAAAAAGTTTACGCAAGCTGAAACAATGATCTGTTCATGTGGTTTGACTCTTGTGAAATGTTCAAATCCGTTTGCGTCTTTCCAAGTCCAATTAATAGCTTCTTTTAAACTTGGGTCTTCGATACCTTCTTTGACTCTTTGTTCAAGTTGGTTCAAAGTAATTCCGTACTTTTTAAGAAGTTGCTCTAGCTTTTGTTGAGCCGCGGCTTTTTCATTCTTGTTTGAACTAGAAGTCAAAGCCAGAAGTTTAGAAAGAAAAGAAAATGAATCTCTCATGTTGGTTTGATTTGTTTGTGAACATTTTAATTATATCATAATAGATTTAATAAGTCAACCCCCCTAAAAAATTAATCTCAAAAAAATTGATACTTGACAAATCTAATTAATTATATTATAATAGGATTGAGGGTCAAACCTCAGAAACTTGAAAATTTAAACAAATTAAACAAAAGGAGGTTTATGAAAAAACCTAAATCTTGGGCGCAACTTCTTGAGCATCCAGAAATTTATTCAATTGATGATGGACGCAAAGAGTTTCCAGACTCGGGAGAAATGGAAATTTACATTTCCATACATGACGGGGTTGAAAATCCCGTTACAGGAGAAAAGGGCGGCGGTTTCTTTGTCGGCTCTTTCAAGGATGCATTAGATCATTTCCGATGCGATTGGGATTAGCAATCGCCCCCTTCGGGGGGCTATAAACAAGTTAAACAAAAAGGAGAAAAAATGCTTACTTTTGACAACTGGCTTGCAACTAAGCAAGGCGGATTCTTTCAACACAAATTTGATACTAAACATCAATTGACAGAATCAGAACTTCGGAAGATTTATTTCATCTTCCAAAAACGCAAAGGTCAAACACCTAAAGCCGTAACGATTGGCGAATGTTGGCATCTTCAAAACGAAGATGGCTCATTAGGAATCCCCGGCCTTAGTGAACTAGGACTTTAAACAATCGCCCCTTCGGGGGCGTTTCTACTTTTGCTCCATGAACTTTTCAAACAGGCTGTTCGGTTGATCTGCCTTTGCCAAGAAATTTCCATAAAGATTATTATTTAATATCTTCAATCCATCTTTCTTTGTATAGGTAGCAACCAGAATTGCTTCGCCTGCCTTGTTCATATCATAAAGTTCAAAGTCATCAAAGACGCCCTGTCTTATTGCGTCAGGAACAATCTGCGAAATCTTTTTATGAACATCGCGAACATAAGGCGGCGGAACCATACGACCAGTTTTTTCGTATCTTGCCGCGTTTCTTTTTAATGCCGTTGCAATATCGGCTGTCGCATATTTGGCGCGAACTGTCATGCCGCGATCTGTCATCGTCTTAATTTTTCTCGATAAACTCTCAACACTTCCATCGCCTGTTCCATCAAGCATCGTGTGAAATCTTTTCTGCGCTGATTCTCTCTGAATTAATTTACCAATCCAACTTGATTCCTCATGTGTATATTCAGCGGCTTTTAAAGCGGTATCGCCGCCCTTTGCAAGCATTTCATTATATTCGGGTAATTTTTTCTTAATTGCATCAGCATCAATAACAACAGTTCCTTTTGGTAATGGCGATTTCTTCAACATGATTGATTTACCAGAAGCCGACCCGCCGCCTGTCATAAAGAAGATTGGATTCTTTTGCGCCTTTGGATTATTTTCTTCAATAACTTCCTTAATAATTTTTCGATGTAACTCCTGACGTTCTGGCGTCCACTTTGTAAGGTTTGACGGCTCCGCGTTATCTGCAAGCGAACCATCTGAATATCTTTGCCAAGAAAATTCTGCGCCTTTTCTTTCCCTTACAACATCAGGAACAATTTTTATTTTTTCTGCGTTTCTACCATATGCGGCCTGCAACTGCGCCAAAGTTTTTTCTGAACCATCAACTGCAACAAATTTTCTGATCGCCTGATCGCCGCCATATTTTTTTGACAATTTATCAAAAAATCGAACTTTTTTTGCTCCAAGTGCTTTTGCCTTTATTGTTTGCGATTGACCCGATAGCCAAGTTCCATATGATTGCCCTGCGGGTACTAGGCCGCTTTCTGATGGCCTGAAACCCCTGCGTCTGGGCGCTTCGATCTTACGACCAAAAACACGGCTTAAATTGTCATAATCTATTTCGGCAACTGTTCTTGACCTGCAATTAAAATGTTGTGGCGGCTCCGGCCCTTTTCCATATTCAAACACCTGTTGATCTAATGAACGACAACGGGAACTTGTTTTGCTGTCCAAGGTTGCAAGATAACGATATTTTTTTGTTGCATCTGGGTTTGCCTTATAAACTTGTTGCGCCGCGACATTGCTTACTTGATTAATTGAAGTTCTAACGATTGTTTGAATCTGAGGGTTTGCAAGCATCATTGAAGCGCCACGCATTGCCAATTGTTGCTGTTTTGCTGTCTTTGCCAAAGTATTGAATCCTAACTTCCCTATTAAACGCCTGCGCATTTGTGCAGTTGTATCGCCTGCCAACAATCCATCGCGTATTGATCTTCCAAGTCTTTCTGCACTTTGGTTTGTAATCCCGCGAAAAGATTTTTTTATTGATTGACCATTTGGCAACCTAATCAATGCGCCTTCTTTTGCTGTCAAAGAAAACTTCGCACCAGAACCCGCCGCGATAGTGCTTAATGAATCAGATAAAACATTTAAATTAAATTCTGATGCGGAAGTTGTCACAACAGCTTTTGCAAATGCGGGTGTAACCTCAACAGTTCTTATTGATGACCTAATGCCTGCGGGCAATGCCTTTTCCATCTGAACAGTTGCAAATTCTCCCTGTAATTGCGCGACAGCATCGGAAACAAGTTCCATATCACGCGTTGATTTGACGTCCCATTTTCTAAGGCTTGCTTTTGTCTGTAACAACAAAGCCCGCAAACGTGCCGCTGTATATTTAGGCTGATTGGCCTTTGGAAGGCGCTCTATTGCCTCTAATTTATCAACCGCCCGCAATATGATTCGATTGTATGATTCCACGATTTCACGCGAAATCTTATTTGAAAATCTATTTAAATCTAAACTATTACGAAAATATTCTTCAGGTATTAAATCAGCGTAAGGAATAGATGCCCCAAGTTTGGAGACATCAGACGGAACCCGAATCGGCGTTTGTGTCATTAATCCTCATCTTCTGGGTCTTCAACTGGTTCATCTTCTTCGGCTTCGGGTGTTGGTTCATCTGTTTCGATCATGTCGCCTTTTTGCGTTGATTCGATTTCTTCTTCAACGTCAAAATCATCGCCTAATATTTCGCCTTCTGCCAATTGCTTCAATAATGTTTCTTGAGATATAGCGCCAGAAGACCATAATCCTTGCATCGCCTGAATCTCTTGCGGTGCTAATCTCTGACCCAAGAAATCACGATTAACAAAAGCATTTCCAATTTCTGCAATATTTAAATAATTTGCGTGAAATACCAAACAGTTGTCGATCATATCTTGTAGCTGTTGCGCAACAATCATCAATGTCGAATCGCCTTGGCTTCTTTGTATCTCTTGCGATGCGGCTGTTTCTGCAACAAGTTTTTGTCCGAGGATTGCCGCAAGTGCCAAAGTATTTATTTGATCTTCAATATTTTTTATTCTGTCGCGTTGATACTGAAATGATTGACCCTTGATCTCTACAAACTCGGCTCTTGCACCTTCTGGAAAAGCAATCGCTTCGCCCGGCCCTGCGCTGACTTCTTCGGACGCCTGCGGAAACCCAAAAAGACAAAGTAAAGGAACAGAAGAAATCCTTAATTGATTATCAAAGTCTGAACTCTTTTGATAATGCAATAAATTTAATTCTGCAATATCTTGCATCGGCGGGCGTGATTCCAAGAAAGAAACTTTATTTGAATATGCAATTGCAAAAGGTATGTAATCCAAGGATGTCGTTCCTTCATCAACTTTGACATATTTTCCCTGCCTGCCCTTTCTGTGAACCTCAAAGGCTCCCGGCGTTAGTAATCGAACCTGTTCAACCTCTTTTTGTCCATAATCGCCATCTTCTTCCGTGACCCGTTCCAAAAGTCTTAATTGTGTAAGTTTTTGTTGCCCGTCAACAAGTTCTGTCCGCCATCCAAGTATTTCGCGCGGACTATATGTAATCCAATAGGGTCTGCCAGTTCCGCCTGTCGGTGCATCAACAAGAACCCCAACGTGGCCGTATCTCAACATTATTTTTGCTGTCTCATATGTCCAACTTGTGAGATCGTTACCCTGTAAATCAATATCGAATAAATCTTCGGTAACCCTTTCTGATACCTCATTGAGTCGAACAGGTTTGCGCGTAAGCATACCCGCAAGCAATCTTTCGATTCTTACATACAAAGGCGCAAGAACTGAAGTTGCAAGTCTGTTGTCGTAGCTCTCGTCCTGTTCGCGCGGCATCTGCGGTAAATATTTTCGATGTCTTTTTCTTATGCCATATGTTCCGCTTATCAAATCTTCAATCAATATCCAGTTCGGCTCCATATTTACATATGCGTTGCTAGGGTCTTGAACCTCAACAGCTTTGCTTGATCTTTCCCTGTCGTAGTGATTAAAAGATGAATACACGGTTGACCCCTAACTTAATTTAATAGTAATACACTTTTTAATATATTCTAATCCCTGTTTTGCGCCCTGCCCCCAAATGTAAGGGATTGAAGCAACGCCAACAAAG
>VTLG01011504.1_pt1 | contig 19355 bp, 12 predicted proteins | sample 4694571 | NCBI WGS metagenome assembly VTLG01 (sample SAMN12604809, study PRJNA352737) | marine metagenome | biome: ENVO:00000447; feature: ENVO:00000209|ENVO:00000569|ENVO:01000036; material: ENVO:00002151; isolation source: viral sequences binned using virsorter ...
CTATTCCTCCAGAGGTTGCTGAGGTATGGGTTATGTTGTCCCCAGACCATTTGTTTAACGCTGCTCCATAGGTGGTTGTTGTTATCTCTTCAGTTATATCTTGAGTTGTAGTTGTAGTACTGTTCATAGACCCTTGGGTGAAGTTGGGTTGTACTAACTCAGCTCTTACTACCGTGGGTGATGCCAGTAGGATAAGTAAAAGCCATTTCTTCATGGTTTTGTTTTTTGATCAGTTTTACCGTTTTTCTTGCCATTACCGTTTCCAGTAGACAAGCCAAATGTTGCAAGTGCTCCAGTGAAAATACTGGCAGGGAACGTGATATCACCACCTGGACTCTTCTTAAACATTGGCAATTCAACGTAATTTAATGTGATGATAAATCCACTCCAAATGACTACTCCCAGACGCACCATTGCGCCTAAGATCACCATCTGTTCTTCATGATCATCTACATTCTCTTTTAATTTTTCAAAGAGTCCTTTAGGTTTTGCTGTCTCTGTTGCTTCCATTTATCTACTTTTTTCTGTAGGAATTTCTGTATTTGTTTTTTTATCTTGTCAAATAAAGGAGTAGCTAAGGTGGTAGTGGCTACAGCTGCAACAGCTGCATAGGTAGCAGTAGCTACGACTTCTGCACTAGGTAAGGGTAGATCTATTTTTACAACTGGTACACGAAGGGTAGGTTGTACAGTAGTTGCTGTTGTATCTGATTCTTCTTCTTCTGCTGGTGCTTCATCTAGCGTTACTCCAGCTGGTGCTTCCAAGTTTTGAGGAGGGATGACAATGGGTGGGAATGCTGGCATCTCTGCTGTTGGTTGGTTTAGAGGGATGCTAGGCATGTCTAAAGCATTTGGAAGTTTACCTCTACCTAAGTTTATGGATGGTATTTCCATTTAGGCGTGTGCATAATAGACATACGTGGCACCCGTATCATTATTAGATCCTAATGTTGGAATAGAGAATCCTTTTACTGTTGGTGTATCTACTAAATCTAATACGTCATAACTAGCGTTGGCAGCACTAGTTGTATCTAGGAACATATAAGAATCACCACCATCAGCAATACCTCTTAACGTGTCAAATATAAGCCAACCGTTATGTGAAGCTCCTGTGTTTTGTCTTTTTTTCATAATAACTAGTCTTGGTACAAATCCGCAGTCAACGGTAACGACAGTGCTTGATCCGCTGTACCCGCCGCATTTTGAGATACCGGCAATACTAGTGAATAGCATGGCTATGTATCTGTGAGTGCTGTAATTACTAAAGCTTGAAGTTGATAGCAAAGAAATATGTGTAGAGGTAGGTGCGCTTGCTAAAGGTCTATCTGTATTTGAACTACCGCCAGTTTCCGCATTTTCTCTATTAAGCACCATATAGTAATCTTCTGGATTGCTCCCACCGTTTAAATCTTTGTGATATACACCCCAGTCTTGATTAGCATCTCTACTCTTGAAAAAAATCATTTCTGGAATTTTACCTAAAGAATGGTTCAGTTGAAGATTTTCAAGTTCGTCCGATTTATAAGCCAGCACATCAAAACCAGCGTGGCGTTTCCACATATATGACTGGTAAGCTGAGTTATAACCGTCGTAAGAGTTCCAACCTTTACTATCATCAAAACGCCACAAATCAGGATTAGCAGCAGTTTCACCAGTGTAGTCATTGGTTTCTAAGAAGTTTTTCATCAATAATCGACTACCTGCATACCAATCACTTGTTGAAGCAGGTTGTTTCAATAACTGAAAGTCAACAGGGAATCCACTATCAAAGTTAGGAATAGTATCACTACCAGCACCCGTATCCATAGCGAAGCACTTAGTCGCATCCTCAATTTGCTTGCCTACATATCCATCTGGTCGTCTTATTGCCAGATATAGGTACTCATCTCCTTCATAGTTCCAAGCATCTCGATTTGAAGTATTTTTAAAACCAGTAGATGTAAAGTCAGCGAGTTCAATAGTGACTTCGGAATTGGTGAGATTAGGCATTAACAAAACATCGTCGGTTATGCCAGGACCACCAGAACCAGTACCTCTCATACTGTCCAAGATATGCCAATTACTTGTATTTACACCACCGCCTTGATTATCTATTTTCTTGCACAGGAGGAATTGCGGCTCGAATCCTAAATTAATTTCTGTTCCTGTAGTCGATCCATTTCCAATATAACTACCGCACTTAATTAACCCTTCCTCACTGTCACCATACACAAATCCAGCAGGGTCGTCGAAGGGGCTATCTGTTGATGCTGTTACGTTAGAGTTAGTCCACGTGCCTGGACTTACAGTTGCACCTGTTACTGAAGAATTATTTAACGTCAATAAGACTGTATTAGTTACATTAGTAAGTGGTTCTGTAGGAGGTCTAAAAGAAGAAGTATAAAGCGCAGTACCTTTGATTACTCTTAAATTAGATATTGATCCATTAACCCATTGGGCTCCTGTTCTGTTTCTTCCAATGGTAATGTTTGCATTAGAAGCCCAGTTCGTGTTGTCAGTGACGGACTTTAGTAACTTACCATTTTTGAATATTCTCATGGTTGACCCAGATCTACAAGCAGCAATATGAGTCCACTGACCATTAACCATCGTTGCTGTTGCTTGGTTAACGTAGAAATTCCAAGTCCCTACGTGAACTTGAGATTGACTGTATCCAAAATAGAAAGTATCGCTATTACCTGAATTGCCTCCTGAATCTAATAAAGTTTCTAATGTACTGGAAAGAGAATTTGGCTTTACCCAACATTCAACGGTATAATCACCTGTGCCAAAAGCTAAATCTGAACTTGATGATTGCTGTAAGTCGGAACTACTTCCATTGAATGAACAGCTACGAGCTGTAGCCGCGTCAGATTCTCCACCTCCGAATACATAGGCTATCCATTCTGTGCCAGATCCATATCCCAAGACTTGATGGGTAAAGTTGAAACTACTACTAGTTACTGAACCCCAACCTCCACTAGAAAAGGATGTTGCAATACCGGTTTCATTTAATTTTAGCCATTTACCCTCTCCTGATGCTCTGTGATATACAAACCAAGGACTAGTTCTAGAGGTTGTTTTTATTATAATCATCCCAGGGACGCTTCCCAATTGATGAGAAATGCTTGCATCACTACCTGTTTCGGTAAATTCAACAATATCCAAAAACCCTTTAGATTTTCTCAAGCTAGTAAGCACATATTCTCCAGCCACGGCATTATTCCAGCCAACAGTTGAACCACCAAAATTATAAAGACCGTCATAACCTATGGTGACACCATTATTATTGAATGTTTTTAATCCATTTGGTCTATTAGTATCTAAAGCATTATTACTATTAGTTGATAAAGCATTTGTAGCTCCATTTACTGTATCAGCCCATTGCCACCAAGAAGCCGAATCTCTTCTCCTGACTATAGCTAAACCACCTTGTGTAAAATCAATTCCATTCACTATATTTCGACTAGTAGTCCCACCACTATTTAAAGTAGGATGGTAACCATCTCCTACATAAGCATCTATATTGAAGACATCGTTAAGATATGTAGTCTCAGGAGCTTTACCAGCACCTAAAAGCATTTGTTGTATAGCCATATCAGCTTAGCCCCGCACCTGATATATAAGCTACAGTCCCGCTTGCGAATAGTATGGTCGCAATGCCTCTTGTGCTTAAGGTTCTGTTTGCACTTGTTGCATCAGTTCCTAAATACATAGTAGTTATTGTCTTAGTAATAGTTAAATCACTACCTGTATTATTGACTATCGTTACAGCATCACCAGCAGAGAAAACACTGTCAGGAACTGTAATTGTTCCACTAGCAAGTATATGTTTCCCTGCGTCGGATGCTACCAAGGTATAAGTAGAACCTTGAGTATTTTGAGGTATAGATCGTAGGTTACCTTTTGAATCTTCTACAGTTCCAGTAACTAATGAACCTGCTGTTATTGTTAAGTCACCTGTTGCAGTATTAGTAGCTGTAGTTGTACCAACAATAAACTTATCTGCACTTTCATCCCAAGCAATAATCGCATTATCACCTGTAGAACCACGTTCAATTAAAATACCAGCATCATTAGCGTTTGAACCTGCACCACTATTTAATTCAAGTAGGTTATCTGTAACTGTTGTATTTGTAGTGGCTACTGTAGTAGTCGTACCATTGACAACTAAATTCCCCGACAGTGTGAGGTTAACTCCAGTTGCTGTACCTGTTAATGCTGGTGAAGCTTTAGGTGCAAAAGTTGTATCTGTATAAGCTTTAACTGACTGCTGACTAGGAGGTCTGGTAGCACTATTTGTAGCCATATCGTCTTCATCAATAAGTGATAAAGAGTTATTATCTACATAAGCTTTGACGGACTGCTGACTTGGTACTTTAGTTGCGCTATCATCTGACATATTATCCTGATCAAGTAAATCAGAAGATATGGAATAGTTGTTAGCACTTGTTGCAATACCATCTAGTTTTGCACCATCAACAGACACATCTCTACCATCAACCGTTTGACTACCAGAGAAGGTTAAGTTGCCTGTCATCTGGTCGCCTGATTTAGACACTAAGTTTCCAGTAGCTGTAACACCACCTTGCCAAGCACTACCGTTATATACATTTAATTCATTACCAGTCGTATTAAAGTAAAGATCACCAACATCTAAGCTAGAAGTAGGTGCAGAACTTGCTACACGATAACGAGCTGCAAAGTCATTAACACTAGATAAATTGGTTGCTACTGTATTTACATTGGCTATTGATCCTCCAACATTGTTGACGTTAGTAATGTTCGTAGCAACTGTAGTTATGTTGCTATTAGCTCCTGCTACGGTATTGATATTAGTATTATTACCAGCAACAGTAGTTATATTCGATGCGTTACTAACTGCTGCATTAATGTTTGAAGCATTGCTTACAGCATTGCTAATATTAGAAGCATTAGAAACAGCTGAGTTTATATTACTTTCATTACTAGCAACAGCATTGATATTTGATATGTTGGTAGCAACTGTAGTGACTTCTGTAGCTTTAGGTGTAAGTCTGTGGAAGGTATAAGTATTTAAAGTAGATGTAGTCTCTACTATTAAACCGTAAGTAGCAGCATAAGTTGTACTATTAGCTAAACCAGTAATGGTAACTGTTGAGTTACCGACTGTTCCGTTATTGATAGATATTGAACCACTACCATTAGATGTATAAGCAGTACTTAGAGCTTTAATACTAACTAAAGTACCAGTACCGTTATTGACATCAGGGTTTGTATTAGGAAAACTAAGTTCATTTGCAATTGGTACGAATCCACCAACATCGTCTACAAGATCAGTTATACGTGCATCAATAGCTTGAGTAGTTGCTACTTTATTATCAGCTGCAACCCAAGTTTCACCTGATTGTATTTCTTCTACACTACCTAATCTGTAGTATCTAGCATCAGATTCAGTTTCAGTGAAGTATCTATTATCTAACTGACCAGCATTTAGTTCAGTCTCTGTATAGTATCTATTATCTAGTTGACCAGCATTTAGCTCTGTCTCTGTGTAGTAAAGATTGTTTAACTGACCAGCATTTAGTTCTGTCTCTGTGTAGTAAACATCATTTAAGTTCTTAGAACCTATAGATGTTACATGACCTTGAGCCGTAATAGTAATGTCCTGTAAAACAGTACCATCACTATTATTAACAGTACTATTTGCACCACTAACATTATGGTTAATGGTGACTTGTCCTCCAGATGCAGTCTTAGATATATCAGTACCAGCTAAAACATCACCTTCCATAGCTGTATCTATCTTGGCATCAACTCTTGGATCTATAGCTCCTGTGGTAGCAACTCTTGTGTCGTTACTAACCCAAGTCTCAGAGCTAACAATCGTCTCATCACCAGTCTGCCAAGCTGATTGGACATCACGCTTAGCTTCCTGTGTAACGTATAAGTTTTGATTAAAGTTGTCGTTTAAATCTTGTGACTTAATAGCTGACCCTGCATAGAAGGTCGCTGATAAATTGTCTGAATCTGTATCACGATAAATTCTTATCGCTGCACCGCTGGCAGGTACATGTCCTGTATTAAATTGTACGGTTGTAGGCGCACCGTTTGGAACGGTGAACTGTGTGGAAGCCGTGCCATTGACGCTAACTTTAACGTCAGTGGTCTTTAGATATTCAAATGGGAAAGTATAGGAGGTGGCACCTGTACTCGTAACGTTTCTTTCTGTAACTGCCATTGCATGTTGTTGTTAGTTTTTAACTCCGTATTTCAAGAATTCTTTTTTCTTCGCATAATTCTTTCTTGCCTGACTTGCAGCTCCATCTATATCATTAGCATCCATTAGGTTTTTAACCTTTTGGTTACCAAGACCTAAGATATCTATATGTTTATAACGATCATCATTAGCTATTTGCCTTTCAGCTTTTTCTTTAGCTTGGTTAATCATCTTTTTAAGCTTTTCATAGACATCTAATTTGTTTCTATGCTTTGCTACTTCAGCCTCGTCTGCACCTGAGTTGATGTATTGACGTAGTTTATCCAGATCTCTATTAAAGACTTTATTATGCATAAACTCCTTACTATTAATCCGTTTCCATAGTTGTTGCTGACCCATGAACTTACCAATCAGTTCACGTTCCTCTGGTGTATAAGTAATACCTTTGGAACTAGTCTTGATTTCAGCAAGATCATCAAAACCACTATTCAATAACCATAGTCTCCATGGTTCATTACCACCATGTACCTTAACTGGGTTAATAGCATTCAAAGCTCTAAGGATAGGGTTGTCTATTTCATCAATCTCTTCACCAGTCCAGTGGTCAATCTTGGAATAACTCATATCTTTAAAGACGGTATTATTTCTGACATAACCTAAGAAATCATTGTAAATTTCCTTCTGAGCATTGGTAATTCCTTTAGCAATAACACCATGTAAACCAGATTGGAAGGATGCTGCTCTTATATTCTGAGCTGCTAGACGTTTAAACGCACCTTCATCACCTCTTATCATTGCAGCAATAGGTTCTATACCTTGTAGTGGAGATTGATTTAGATATGTAGCTGCTATTGTCCACATAACTTTACTGTGTAATTCCTCAGTCATGTTTGAACCCAAAGCTGTTTGGTAGAAAGCCATGTCTCCCATTAAGTTGAGGAATTGCTCAACCATTGGTATGCCTTTGTAGCTAACCCATGAGTTTCCTATCTTGATAGTGTTAGGTTTCCAGCCTCTCTTCTTAAGTTTGACTAATTCATTATGGTTAACAGGTCCATTACCTCTAACACCACCAGACATTGCATACATATAAGCAAGTGCGGTAGTACCAGCACCCATCATTAGACGACCTTCATACTCATCTTTCAGATTTCTGAAGATTGCCATAGCCTCTGGTGTTTCATCAAAGTTCTTTACACCATGATCCAATAGAGTTTTCTTAATCAACTCCATATCATTCGTTCTAGCAGCCATAAGTACGTCTCCATACTTACCAATACCAGGTATTGCAGATATAGGTGTATAAGACAATGCCAATTTGAGTTGGTTCATGCTTGTTCTTGGGAACATCATGAGACTCTTCAAGACAGGCATCTTGTTTAACCAAGGATTGATAGCCTTACTAAACCCATCATCTAGGTTTAAAGCTATTTCACCTGATGCTGTCTTAGCTGCACCTTCCTTTAGCAAGCCTTGTTTATCAAACATCTTGCTATAGTTAAGTTCTTCAGCATTCTTAAGCTTTTGTGTAAATACCTCTGGATCTATACTCTTACCATGCTTAGTAAATACCTCATCATAAGCAGATAACCTTGATTGGAAGGTAGCCATGAATGTATCAGTATAAGCATCAATACTAGACATACCTGTCACACCTGTTCTTAACCATGGTTGACGAGCTATCTTGCGTTGCCAGTTAGCCCATCCATACATGAAGTTATTGATGTGATCACCTTCTTTTAACCAGTTTTCAGCATAATCATCTAGTACTTCCCAAGTATTACTATCTTCTAAAACAAAGTCTTTACGAGCTGCTTGCATCATGAAGTCAGGATCTTGATGAACCTTCTTCATTCGAGTTACAGCATCCTGTAAAGCTCTTCCAGCTGTCTCAAACATATCACCATACATATATGAAACTCTCTCTAGAGGTTCTAAATCCCTCTTAAGAACGGAAGTAACACTTGCACGACTAAATGCTGATATAGGTTTAAGGATAAGCATTGAACCATTACCTACAGCTGCTCTAAGACTTGATAGACCTGATAACACATTGTTATAGGTAACAGCCCAAGCACCCTTGGAGAATTGATTCATCTGCATACCGCTGATACCTAGTTCAGGTACAGCTTTGTTGTAGATAAGACCACCTGGATTTAGATGATGTTTAGCAAACTTCTGTAGTTTGATTAAGGTGTCTACGTTTCCATTGCTAGTGTCGTATGCCTTCATTAAGGTACGAGCTAGTTTTGGATCTTTAGCAGCAGCTGCATCAAGCTCTTTTCTAAAGGCTTTGTAGTTATCTCGGACAAACTTTGACTTCTCACCAAATTCTTTAAGAGTTTGAATTGCTATTTCACCTGTATCCTCTACTTCATCTATCCATTTCTTCCACCATTTCCTGTTGTTTAACTGCCAACCAGCTACAAACTTAGATATACCATATTCAACTTCTAATACTTCAAGCTTATCTTGTAAGTTCTTAAAGACTTGTTGATCATCTAATAGGTTTTTGAACTGAACTGGCGCACCAGCTTTAGCTGATATCTCTGCACCTAATGTGTGCATCACTCTGGCTGAGGACTCAGTTATTTCTCTACCTACATATAAGTTAATCAAGTCGAATATTGCTACAGCTGATGCTTCAGCGGTTGCTTCATCTAAGTAGGTTTTTTTGATCTTTTCACCAAACTCATTAAATAGATTCTTACTATCACGTACATATGGATCACTTAGAATTTCTCTTAAAGCATCACCAGTACCTGCCTTCATAATCCTGTTATAGACTTCAAAGACACGTTCACCAGCTACCTTATTATTAGTTCTAAATGCACCTTGTACAGCTTTGTAGTTATCAGCCGCTAATGCACTCTCAGTAACCTCAGAAAGAACCTTACGTGTGTCAGGTCCAATGATCATTGCCTCTTCCATAGCATTGGTGTATGGCTTTGTAGGCACACTTAATGGGTCTATAGCACCAGCTATCTGAGCATCAACATCTACTACATTTTGAACAGCTGAACCTGGAGGTGTATAGCTGACGTTAGTTAAGTTCTTATCACTAGCAAGTGTTGGTGTTATATCAGGATCGAAATTAGTAGTGTTTTGAGATAGTTTCCTAAGTGCTCTCTGATCTCTAACAGCATCCTTCTGTCTTTGTCTATTCTTAATAAATGACTCACCAGGATTCTTAGTTGCCTTAGATGCACCAGTAGTAACAGCTTGGTTGATTAGTAATGCTCTCTCTTCTTCTAATGCTTTAACCTGATTTGGCTTTAAAGTTCCACTATTAATAGCCATGTCAAGATCGACAATTCTATTCTTAGTGTCTCTCTCAACATTCTGAATTAATATGTTACTCTTCCACGCTTTTGATTTCTTACTGGTTGGTAGTATTCCACGTAGTAGTGGTTTACCAGCATTAATACCATACCCAATTAAATCACCAAGAGCACTCAGGACTGTTTCATCCATAGCAGCTAAAAGCCTATTAAATCTTGGATCAGTAGCATCAGCATCAGCTAACGCACCAACATCAGGGAAGAACCCATCAGGTCCAAAATACTCTGGGTATGCCTTAGCTAATCGTGCAAAGTTATCAGGGTGTGTAAGTAACCTATTAGTAGGATCTTCACCAAAATCACTGATACCTGCAATAGCACCGTTTATTAGACCAACACCACCAACATTAGCTACAGCTTTAGTTAAACCTGTAAGCTTTGTACCTGCTAGAAATTTTCCATAAGCACCTGTAGTTGCAACAGTTGGAACTATGACACTAGCTATCTCTCTAAACTTAGCTGCACCTGGGTTGTTAAACCTTGTTAGATCATCCCATTTGTCATCTATACCACCCAAACCTGGTATTGCACCTATAACATCGAAAGGCACGTCTAACGTACCCATACCAGTCATATAAGCCCAGTTAGCAGGGTTGGCATCAAGAGGTCTATTTCTATGCCACTCAACAAAGTCAGATCCTTTTTCTTGAACTTTCTCTATAAGATTCTTTGGATCTTGTACAGGTTCTCTTATCTCAGCTGCCGCCTCTGCCTGTTCCTCCTCTGGTGTTTTATAGGTTGGGTCTTCCTCTCTAGCTTTCTCAACTTGAGTAGCCCTGTATTCGTTAAGAAGCTTCTTTTGTAATTCTATGTCTTCAGTTTCCATAAGTTACCCATTGTTTTAATATGATGTTGTAATCTTTACGATCATCAACTTTTGCTTCTTCTACGCTTACTGGAACTACAATTCCTTGTGCAGCATTAACGTTCTCTTGAATAGTTTTATTAACTCCAGATGACATGAATCTAGGATCTCTAGTTGACTGAGGATTCATTGTCCATTGAAGTGTTTTCTGAACGTCTACCAAAGTATCTAGAGTTTTGATTATATGTTTACCTTGTGGATCACCAGTTTGTGTATGCCATACTCTTCTAAAGTCTTCTACATCTAAGTCATGCTTATCGAGTAATCCCTCAGATTCAGCTACTTTGATCTGTTCTCTAAATAACTCCATAGCTGTACCAGGAAGTATCTTCTCTAGGTCAATTAGGAGTTGTGGATATCTGAAAGGTTGTCCAGCTTTTATACGAGCACTAGCTGTTTTAATTTGATCAACACTTAAGAACAATCTTCTGTTGATTAAAGTTGGATCTGTAGCTAATGATGCAGCTACCTCAGCCTTCTCAGCACTGTTTAAAGGTGTGTAATCATTCTTTGATTTCTTAGCTATCTGTAAAGAAGCTGGTGAAGCTTGTGTGAAATAGTTAGCTTGCCTTTCGTTCCCATCATCAGAATATCTAGTTACTCCATATTTACCTTCAGTACCTTTACCTTCTTCCTCTATCTGTTGTGTAAGACTAACAGTACAAGCTTCTGAATCTTCGGAGTTGATTGTACATTTTCTCCACTGAGCTTTAGCTTGTTCTAGCTTTGTAAAATAGCTTGGATCAATAGAGCCACCTTTCTTTAAATCTTGATCTACTAAAGCATTCTTTAATGCACCTTCAATTCTATCTTTATGTAGGTTTTTATAATCAGCTTTATCAAGAATAGCGTCTCGTCTAGCAACCTCTTGTCGTATCTCAGGAGTAACAAAACCATCAGGTAAAGTTGGATCATCTAAATCTTCAGATGTTAAATTGTAATCCTCTTTATATAGTTTAGTGTAGTGAGAGGTGTACCAATCTCCATCTAACTTACCTTCAACACTAGTTTCTAAATACTTACCATATCTATCCTGTAAGACTGCACGATCAATACCATTTGGATTGAGTGATGACTTAGCCATCTTCTCAATACCATCTTTAACTATCTGCCTATCACCATTCCAACCACCTTGTTGACCTCTGTTTTTAAGGTAAGTATCAAACGTTTTCATGGTTGATTCTTGAAGACGCTTAGTAGCTTCAGCTTGGTTCTTTTCTTTAGTTGCTCTATTTTGTGCTCTAGTAGCCATTATCCCTGGAAGGATATCTGAGTACCAATTTTGTTTACCTTGTGCAGCTGCTATTGCTTGTATTACGTGTGCATCACTTGGAAATAAATTTATATCTTCTAGTGTCTCTTTGACTATAGCTTTTTGTTCTGCTCTAGTTCTAAAAGTTCCATCAGGTTTTGGTACAGTCCCGACTTGATAAAAGTAATTCTCAAGTGCTTCACCTGCATCAGTTTCCTTAAATTCTTTAGTAGGTGATAGTGCTGCTTGAAGAACTGTTTTATAACCATTAACTCTAACTTCAGCTTGATTTATTGCATCTCTATTTTCAGCTCTATTAATGATCGTATTTCTAGCCTTATGCATCCTCTCTATCATTGGAGATAGAAAGTCTGTACTTAGATGTTGATCGTTTCCATTCTCATCTTTAACGATAAGATTATTAGCTCTTAAATACTCAGGTGTAGCAGCTTGTATAAAGGCTTGTATATCCTCTGTTTTTGAGATACCTCTCTCTGCTAATTGCTTTTCAAGCCATGGTTGCCATCTGTTACCAGCCATTATTGCATCTGCCTTTAGGCGTGCATAATCATCAAACTTAGCTCTACCTCTGACCCACTCTACCTCTGGTATTGTGTAGCCATCAGCAGCCATTTGATCAGCTACATCATGGAAGCCTCTACTCTTGTCATATGCTGCATCATCCAACAACTCCATTCTTAACTTGGTCTGATCACTCTGACCATTAGTCATGTAGTAATTGAAGGCATCATTATATGAGGCGTTCCAATCTTTCTGTTCGCTTGTCTGGTAGGCTTCAAATAGAGTTTTACTATAACCAATTAACTCTTGAATCTCTTTATTTTTAGATTCAATCTTTTTAAGCTCAGCTCTATTGTTTTGTACAGCTTGTGATCTATTAACAGTAAGTGCAGACTCTCTGGTTTTACGTGCTAAACCATCAATACCTTGTATATCCTTTAAGTTGGCTTCTTCTTTTTGGTTCTTACTTTGGATGTCAGCCGCAGCTTGAGCATCCTGATTCTTTCTATCTTGTAGTGCTCTTTCTTCTTTATCTGCTTTGTCTTTGAGTTGAGCCTCTAGACGAGAAAGAGTTATAGCACCATAATCTAAATTACTGTAACCCTTACCACGCATGGAGGGTTGAAATTGTACTTTAGCCATTTATTTTTAATTAGTTAAAAGCCTATTTTTGTCTCACTAAAAGTACCCCAGGCATTAGACCCACCTCCAGAATAGTAATCCATAGCTGAGTGTCCAGCTGATCCTCCACTACTAGAATTACTCCAGCTGTTATTTCCGAACTTTGCCGTGGCATAACTCGAAGCTGCTGATGTTGCTGCACCTGCTATTACACTTCCCCAACTAGGAACCTGTACTGAAGACACACCCTTAATAGGTTGTGGTCCAAAGTCAAAGTCCTCTAGTGCTCTAGGTAATTCATATTCAGCTAGTGGTGTTTCAAGTGGTTTTAATGGTTTTATTGGATCTGATGGTTTTAGCATCCGTCCAGCCTCTGTCTTTAATACAAAGTCACGAAGACGCATACGACTAGATCTATCAGCACTGATAATGTTTTCAGTAAGGATAGCTACTTGTCTACCTTCATCCGCTATTTGAGATTGAGCAGCCTTAACTGCACTTCTACCAGCCTGAGAATTAGCTCTCATCTCACCTTTCTTTTGAATACTTTCAATTATGTTTGATTCATTTTGAAAGGCGAATTGTTGCCTTGTTTCATGTCGTTCAATAGCAGCTTGTTCCTGTGCTGAACGTATAGCTTGATCAGCAAAGTAGTTTGATTTTTTATATAATTGTAGTTGACCTTGGTGTTGAGCCTCTTGAATCTTTAGTTGCTGTCTCCAATTCCTTAGATTATTCGTATCTTTAAATTCAGCTAATGCTTTCTCATTCTTTTGAGTAAGTTCAATAGCTCTGATCATCTCATCACGTTGAGCAATAAGACGTTCTTTTCCCATATTCCACAGAGGAAGATCGTACTCGTCGTACCTCTTCTGTAAGAATGCTTCCTCATCTTCTTTTTGATTCTTTGCAGCTTTTCGATTTTGACTACCGCTAAATAGCGTAACAGCTGCAGGTACTACCCATTGCCATACCATATCTTAAGTCCTCTTATAAAATCTCGGTGAATAGTTTCCTTCCCACATCATCGAGTTAAGAGAGACGGGAAATGGTGAGTCATTAAAGACTCGTAAGGTAAAGTTCTTACTTCTTTGGTGTACTGGTATTGTAAATACTCTTGATTCATCTAGTGGTACGTCATCAGCTAAATAGTTATTAGCATCAGTAACAGGGTTTAAGCTATACCACTCGTCTAGATAGATAACTATCTTATCTCTAGTAGTAGGTGCATGTGTAAACCTTATCTGTGTATCACTTAGAAAAGTCCAAGCTGTTGAAGTCACATTATTAATCTTGACTTTAACTTGATTCCTATCTACATAATCTAAGTCAGATGCTATCCAACTGAAATCAGTAGTAGTGTTATCACCTGTATGTTCTTTCTTACCAGCAAACCTACCAACAGCATTAAGTTTAAAACCTAATACACCTGATAGACCTACATCAAACTTCAATCTGGCAACAGTTAAACTAGCTGTAAAGTCAGTGTTTTTACCATCTTCAGTTAGATTAAACAGTACTTGTGGAAGGCTTATATCAAAGTCGTAGGCATAACCTACATAGACATTGCTTGCATTACTAGATAAGTCTTGTCCAGGTACGATAAAGAATGTTCCATCTGAATCTGTACCTACCTCTGGCTCTAGAGTATATCCTGAGTTGTTATAGGTACCAGCTGCAGTTGTACCACCAACTACAACTATATTCTTCTTATCAGTTAAGTTTGCAAAAGGTATATAACACTTAGATCTATTATTAGCTGAGTCATATACAACTGTTTTTAAAGCATTACCTGTTAAGCCATTACTTGCGGCACAATACAAGTCAACACAGGGGTTAACCTTTTGACCTTGGTTACTGACAATAACTGAGTCCTCTGGACTTTGAGCTAAGTTTGCTTTTCCAATTGTGTATTGATTACCTTGTTTAGTAACTGCATACATATCATCTTGGTCAACAGCAATTGTTTGGACAGTTCCTGGTAGTTTCCATTTAAACCAAGACTCCATTAATAACTCCTTACCATCTGAGTATGTCTTGTAGAAAAATATCTCATCACTTGACTGACTAGACATAGCTATAAAGTTATTCTGAACACTAGCTATTAAGGTATCTACATCGACAGTTATCCAGTTGTTTACAACTCTTCCTATATCTAAGATTGTAGGACTCTCACCTAAACCCCTAGTTTGCATAGCAAATACACGGGTGTAGTTTGGAGTCTTACTGATGAAATTCATGTGAGTTCCAATATCAATTGGATCTACATTTTCATCCATCTCCATGTTTGATATAGCTCTGATTTTTGTACTAGCTGGACTTAGTGGACCTTGTTCTGAATACAACAGAAACTGTTGGCTTCTACTAAATAGGACTAAACCTTGACTTGTTGGTAATACTGCATGTAATACAGCTGGTCTAATAGAGGTTGCACTTACATCTATTGGATCACCATCTGTAAGTGTTCTAGCTGACGCATGGTAAAGATTAAAAGGATCACCAGCTTTACTTAGTACAACATTATCTGTGGATAAAAAGCCTAACCTATTGCTATGGAAGAATACCTGTTCAATAGTCTTACCAAGAATACTTGGATGATTATTAGTAGTATCATCTCCTACTATTCTATCTACAAATGGGACTTCTTCAAAAGTAAAGGTGTCATTAGCTGAGTTATACATCAACCTATGAGGCATTGTACTTTTGTTTAATCCAGCTGAGAAACCAGGTCCGATTGTTTCTTCCCAGTATCCAAAGCCAGATACACCATCATTAGCTACAAACTTTGCATAGTAATTATCTTCACCGGTTGCACGGGTATTGATGATTTCTACTACATGGTTATGTAATGACTGAGGTGGTAAGTTTGATACGTTCTCAGCCCAGTCTTGGAATACAGCTATACCTTGGTTATTAAGACCACCTTTAGCTTCTAAAGTGAAGGCTGTTCTAGTGCCACTTACAACACGATCTATCTGTAGAGATGTGCCATATTTAGCTACTGTTAAGTTTAAAGAATGTGTTGTACTCAAACCTTCAATCTTTTGTTTAAGACCAGCTAATACTTCTTCGTAACCATCACCAGACTGTGAGCTATATGTATCTGAATGACCAGCTATTGTCACTGTATATGTCTCACTCCCTATCTGGGTGTCAGCACCTGTCAACAGGATTGTACCCCTTGTAGCGGCTGTGAAGGTAGGATCAGCTTGCTTAGCAACAGTGACAGTATTGTTAGTTATTATCGTACTGTCATGAACCGTGAGTACGTCATAGTTAAGTTTAGTACCACTAAGATATGCATGAGTTGCACCGTTAGTAACAGTCTTAGCTGCACCTGTGTCAGCATCCCATATGTATATGCTTCCATTCGTACTTGATACTTTAGGTGTTATACATCCAATAAATTTAGACTGACCATCTCTATGGATATAGAACCATTTAGCATTATCTAATTGAGTTCCACTAAAGTCAGCACCACCAGTGGTTTTAAGCTTTGATAAGAACTTAAACCCTGGTCGTTTAGTTAATCCAGTTGTGACATCAGGAAAGGCATTTAAACATTCTTTAACCTGACCTGGAAGTTTCTTTGTGTCGGGTTGTTTTGATACCCCACTTAGGTAATTAGATACCCTTTGTGTTATTGCTGCCATTATCTCATAAGTGCTTTGTAAGGTTCATAACTGACATAAGGTTCAGCTCCATCTGGCTTACCAAAGAATGAGTAATCACCTTGATTACATTCATACTCAAGAGCCATAGCTCTCATATATGCCTCTTTCTGTTGCAGCATTTGGTACTGACCCTGATCTCCTACTATCCGACTTGAGGTGATAACGGATGCTCTAGCTGTTATATAATCTTGTATTGGACGTGGTAGATCAACCCAGTCAAAGAGCCATGTGATATCGCAATCTACAGCTCCATCTGTCCATTCATATGTGTGATGTTCTTTGTCGTATAATTTTCCACCTCTTCTTACAACATGTTTATCTGATGCATTAGATGCACTTAGATCTATTTGTAATACGTTATTAGGTATGAGAATCTCATTATTTGTATCAGGTGTCATCTCATAATGTGGCTCTTTGTTGAAAGTCCAGCCTTCACTTTGTACCTCTCTAGATACCTCTAGTAGAGTTTGATATGCAATCGCAACGTCTGGGTTGGTTTCATCTAAAGTGGTGACTGGTGCCTGACCACAAGCCATCAGTATTTGATTTATAGCAGGTAATTCTGTAGTAGCGTTAGTGGTAGGGAAAGCCATAATTAAGTTATATAAATAAAAAAAGGGAGCCATGAAGACTCCCTTAATAGTTAGAATGCTGAAGGAGCTGAAGCACCTACATACAATTCACAAGCTGCAGCTGGATTAACATAATCCGCACCGCAAGCTAAACGTCCAAGGATAACGTCACCCTGATAAATCACGGAAACATCTCCTTTGGTTACTTGTACTGAAGGACCAATAGCTTCTACCATACCTGCAGCTTCTTTCTGGAAGATAAGTCCACAAGACTTAGCTCCTAGTTCTGTGTTAGTACCGTAGTCGTTCTTGATTCCTGTCTGTGCACCAGAAGCATCTTCTGGAGTTACACTTACAAATGAACCTGTGTTTGTTGGTGCTGTTACACCTGTTGTACCACCATAAGCAGTACCATATTTGCCAAGGAACGGAATGTTCATTGACTTGTAGATCTTGATACCAGCGATCTCTACAATTCCATTACCCTTCTGACGGGATGTACCTTGTGAGTCTCTGTTAACTAGACCGTTGTCACCCGTTTGTTGGATGAGTTCGTAGTATTGACGTGCGTTTAATACAGCTACTCTACCGTCAGTTGAAACTCCTTTTTCATCAAGAGCTGCAGCTGCATCATAGAATGCATTGATTAAATTATTAGCAACGTAAGCATCAGAATCGTTAGTAGTTGCACCAACACGAATCTGTGTACCACCTGGTTCTACAAAGTTAGTCTTAGTGATAGGTGATGCTTGTCTTGCTCCACGAGTGATAGCTCTGAATGCAAGTCTGTCATACTTCTCAGCTAATGCGTAACCGATCTTACGAGATATCTCAGACCTCAAATCGTAGTGAGCAAGTGTCTCATCAAGCTCATATAAGAATGCACTTGAGATTAGTAGCTCGTCTACTGTGATGGTCTTCTCGGCTACTGGAGGTGCGCCGTCAGAGTTACCTAGTATGCTGTTTCCTGGTGTGTGGAACTCAGCTTTTGTGCGACCTGTGTAGATGAACTGTAATGACTTACCGTTCTTCAAGGTACGCTTCATGATTAGATCCCTAGCAATTGCGTTGTGCTGGAATCCTTTGAACATCTCGCCCGAAAACAAGCGGAGGTAAAGTTGTCTTCTATCGCCTGTGCTTTGAGCAGCACCTGGCATAGTTACCGACGCCTGATGCGCGGTTGACTGTTGAGCCATTTATCTATGTTTTAATTTTACTAAGGGTATAAATCTTCATCGCATGCAAATTAAAATTCAAGTTTTGTGGTCTATCCCACCGTCTAGACGGCTAATAGGTATCCCGCGTACGGGGCTAAAAGCCAAATTACAGAGAGGTCCGACAATGAGGTGCCTCTCTGCTATGGAAGTTCACATGAAGTACTTCCACATGTATGAAGAAGGCTAGAGCAAAGAATACTACTAGCCATAGTTCATTGAACTTCTTCATAAGGTAGAAAGAGCTTCTTCTAATGAGATGTCCTCATCAAAAGTCTCTTTCTTTTCTTCTTTAAGTTCAGGTTCGGGAGTCAGTGAAGTAACTGAAGCCCGTGCTTGATCGCTTTGTTGTGACATTAGAACTTATACTTAGCTCCTACTTTGAGGTTGTATGAGTTATCGAAGTCACCATTAGTAGCTCCAGCAAACTCTCCATAAACTGATGTCTTTGCAGAGATGTTATATGTACCACCAAACTTACCTGATAGTTCAGTTTCTGTACCGTCAACACCATCGACAGCTACTAGTGCTGGACCACCTTGTACATAGTAGTCAAACTTTCCATTAGTTCCATCAGCTCCAACATGTAGTTCAATAGATCTACCGATATATTCAGAACCGTAGTAACCGTTGTTAACTTCAGTGTTTAGGTATGTACCAGCGAATGCAGGTGCAGACGCGAATGAGGTGGCTGCGAGAGCAAGTGCAATTTTTTTCATTAAATTAAATAGTTTTTGTTTTTGTGTAAGCGATGCCGCGATACTTGTAAGTAACTTTTAAAGTCATTGGAAATCTCCAAGTACCTCAGACCCCGTTCCATGTCTAAGGTTTCATGCGTCCCATAGGGATGAACGGAAGTATCGTTAGGCGATTGGTGCGACTTCTTTAGCCGCTAAGTCGAGTGGGAAATTATGTGCATTTCTTTCATGCATCACTTCCATACCAAGGTCAGCTCTGTTTAATACGTCAGCCCATGTAGGAATTGTTTTACCACTAGCATCAACTACGGACTGATTGAAATTGAATCCATTGAGGTTAAATGCCATTGTAGAAATTCCCATGGAGGTAAGCCATATGCAAACGACTGGCCAAGTAGCAAGGAAGAAATGAAGACTAC
>VTLG01013271.1_pt1 | contig 19354 bp, 30 predicted proteins | sample 4694571 | NCBI WGS metagenome assembly VTLG01 (sample SAMN12604809, study PRJNA352737) | marine metagenome | biome: ENVO:00000447; feature: ENVO:00000209|ENVO:00000569|ENVO:01000036; material: ENVO:00002151; isolation source: viral sequences binned using virsorter ...
TTCCTTTACTTGATTTGTTAACGGCTAGTCTGCCGGTCATAACCTCGTAAATCCTTGAGGCAGTTTCATCGCTTGTCGCCTTGATGTTGGCCTCGATGAATCCTCGAATTTCCTTCATTGTTAACTGCTTAAGTTTTTTATTCTTCATAGGTGTTTAATACCTGATCGCAAAAAAATATTTCAACTTTCCTCCTGTGGTATTCGCACGACGTTTCTCCTTTGTCTCCTACAATGATCGAGTGGCTTATAAGGCGAGCAGTCCTAAAGACTTCACGCCAAAGACGCTTGTCTGGTTGCTTGCATTTTACGATCACGCTTGAAGCGGTAGAAACAGCTCTAGGGTTCATTATTCTTTTAGCCATTTCACAATATCTTTTATTTCCTTGTCGATGAACCGCTTTCCCGTTTTTTTTCCGTCTTCTTTGGCTATGCGGATTGATCGCTTCAACTCGTAAGCGACAGTTCTGTAGATATCCCAAACGCTTAAACCGCCGTAATCATTTGCCGGTTGACCATAACCCTCATCCTCAACCATTCTTAAAACGTGCCATCTGAGTTTTCGTAGCCCTTCCGTAGTGTTCAAGCTTTTAGGTATTCTCATGCTAATACCTTTTTCGATCCAAAAGATCCTCCTCATCCCACAAGCTAATTAGCTCATCATAATCAGCAACGTCTAAACCGTTCTGAAGAGCGAGCTTGGCCAAATCCCAGTAATTCATTCCGATTGTGCAACGTAATATTTGCGCTGCGTTTCCCATCGCAATGCCGTCTCTTTTTCGGCAAGCGTATTCGAAATCCTCTTTTAGCTGTTTGATATTTTTCATTTCTCCTTGTAGGTGGTTAACACCTCGCTCACAAAAAAAACTAATTCAGACGGTTCTCGTCTGCTTCAGATTGAATTTGCTCTTTAGCATCATCGAGTGCCTTGCTCAGCATGTTTCGTAAAGTTCGTTCAGCCTCGATAGGGCCAAGAGCCTCCATGCACGTATGAGCCGCAACCTTTAAAATGCAATAGAAGGCATCCTGATGGCTTAAATCAATTTCATTCGCCATTAAGCCAAAGGCAACATACATATCGTCGAACTTTTCTTTGCTGATTCTTTCTTCAAGACTAGCGATATTTATTCTTTTGTCTAAATCTGTCATTTGTCCTTCGAACTTGCTTGTCCGTCCTTCTTTCCATCCAATTGAAGAAAACCAATGATGTTTGTCTTCCCGGATTCTATCAGTTGAGGGTAGAGCTTATTAAATTTTGCCAAAAAAGAATCCGGTAACATTTCAAATTTAACTTTATCTAAATATTTTAGATCGTCCCAAATAAGTGCGTAGCACAACTCCAGCTTGTTTTGTTGATGTGCCTCCCGCGCTTGATTTTTTTCCCATGCGCGAATTGCTTTTAATGAGTCTTCATGGTGATGCTTTTTTATATCGATATATTTATTACGCCACTCTGATATTGTATGGCCGTCAAATATTTCCGGCGGCGATTTTACATTACGCACCAAACCCGCGCTCAGTCCTGACTCCCAATCAGGTTGGTTTTGAATCCATTTTAATGTCGTCTGGCGATGCGTGTCGATGGCCATTTTTACGAATTCAATTTTCAATTTTGGTCGTAATTCGCTTAAATTAGCTGCAGCTAAATACTTATTGTTGTCGAATAACAGTCCCATTGCCAATGCCGTCGTAGCCCGCCTTTTAACGAGTTCCTCATGCTCGGCCGCACCGCTTAAAGTTCCCTCTGGCATAATGCCAAAAATTGATGCAACAGGATAACCCAAGTTCCAATGATAGGCGGTTGTAAAACAAAACATTAGCAACATTCCAACCCAAAAAGTTTTAGTGGTGCAGGTATCCCTTACGCGCCGATTAGTTTCATCTCCTTGTCTGTAGTGTTCAGTCTTTTGCTGATCCTCAAACGCCTTTAGTTCTTTTGATTTTTCGTTTCTCATTTTTTACTTTTCCCGTTCTTTTTATTCATTATGTGCTTTGTGTTTGCCTCCTGATTTTTCGATCAGAATTTGCGTTAGCTCTTTAAGCAATTCAGACAGAGAGATTCCCCTGCGATTTGCCTCCTCCTTTAGTTTATCAATATTGGTTTCCCATTCGTAATAGCCAACCAACTTTTTTCCCTTTTTACGTTGACCGGGCATTACCTTGATTTCGATTTTGTCATGGTTTTAAACAGGCTCAAACTAACCACAAGAGACTAGTATGAACGCAGACCTTTTAGGTGTTTAAAACCCGCGAGTAAATACTAATAATAGGGAATTTAGAAAAAAAACTAGTGCTAAAAATAGTTAAAAAGCATCCTAAATACGGTAAATGCTATGTATTTTTAAAAAAAAAGACTAGCCTAGATAATCTACCATTTCAACAGTTCCGTGAAGGCAAAAAAGCGTTTTTATTAAGCAAAATAAAGGAAATACAGCATATTTCGCTAAAAAACAGACTCTGTTTGGAAGATTAGTTGTTGGATTATTTTCTACTTTTTAGCATTTTTTAGTAGCTATGAAGTGCTAAAAGTGTATAAATCATCATCAGGTGTTGAACACCTACAAACTGAAAAAACTAATATGAAAAAAGAAACTAACAAAAAGACAGCATACGAGGTTCTGGAAAGTTTAGAAACTTCGAAGTCAGCTAAAGATAAATTTGCTTATCAGGCAATCACTTCCAAGCTCGGATGGCCTTCTGATTCGGACACAGCAAAAGTTGCAATCGACCTTGAGCTATTAGTCGAGATGATTGGCAACGCCTACTCACACAACAACTCATAATTTTTTTACCTACGGGTGTTAACCACCCAAAAAAACTAAAATGAAAAAAAGCGAAATAATAACATACTTCATAATCGTAAAATACAAAACCGGCTCATACGGAGTAGAGAAAATGTCCGGCACGGTTCGATACCTTGGGACATTGAACATAGGTCGGTTCGATAACTACGCAGACGCCAAGGCATTAGCCAATAAAGCCCGCGACGAATATATTGCCAAGTGCGAAAAGTCGGGCTGCTTTAGAGAGGGCGAAAACCCGAAGGAGACAATCAAGCTATCCTACACAGTTTGGGGCAGTTCATTCTTTGACGACATCGTCGATAACGTCCCGAAGCTCGAAAAAATAAACGCAACCAACATTAACAAATAAGAAAGGAAACAAGATGAGTAAAAAAAGAGGAATAGACATTAGCAAATCAGAACAAACAGCCCTCACATTGATGGGGGACAGTTTAGGTGAGGAGTTAAGCGACTTTCACAACCTGTCGCTAGATGAGCTGGAAGCAATGCTAATAAAAGCATATCAAGCTGGCTTCAAAAACGCCAAGGAGGAAATTTTATTACACGGCTTTACCTACCAATAAAAAGCATGAACAAGACAATATTCCATGAAGGTCAGGTTTATGCATCCATTACTGGAAAGCATTTCAAAGTCACCAACAGAACAGAAAAGGAAGTTTCTATCGTAAAAATCTGCGAGAAGGATGGAGATGAAATCAGCGAAGTCATGCAGCTGCCAATACGTCGAATGAAAGACGATTTGCATCCTCGCTACGGCTTCGAATACACGCTCCTTCCAAAGTATTATATTACCGCAACTAACATCGTTAAATAATCATGAAAAAAGTCAATACATACAAAGAAGGTTACAAGAACGGAAAGTTCACCAAGCCGATTAACAGGTTTGTCACGGGCGGAATTTATCATTGCAAATTCTTTCAGACCACATGGCGGGTAATCCGTCGAACAGATCATACCCTTTGGATCGTTCAGCTAGTTGCTGGCGAGGGGGTCGGTAATCCGCATCGAGTTAGAGTCAAAGAGCATTTCGAGCTTGAGTGCGAATTCGCATATACTAAATCACCACAAGCCTATATTCAGTCAGTTAGTAGAAAGGAAACAAACGCATGAAAATAACATACGCTACACAGGAAAAGCCGTTAATCGTCGGAGGATACCACTACGCAGCCCGTTGCTCATATCGAGTAGACGGGAAACAAAAGAGGAAATACTTCCACACGAAAAAAGATGCCAACGAACACGCCGAGAAGGTTCGCTCGCAGCAAGGCAAGTTCGGCAAGCTGGCCGATGCAATGTCGGAAAAGGAGTTGTCTGACGCAGCGCGAATCATAGACATCTGTAAAAAGAATAATTGGAATCCGTTTGAGGCTCTGGATTTTTACGGTGCTCATGCACAGAAGGTTGCTTCAGGCAAACAATTCTCCGAGGTCGTCGAGTTCATCTGTAAAGAGGAGGAGGTATCAGGTAACAGTGAAAAATACATCAAGCAGTTTCAGTCTACGGCTCTTGATTTCGCGCAGCACATTAACGGCAAGGTCATTGATGGCGTTTCTAAAAAGAACTGCCTGACCTACCTTGAAGCTGAACACCCGTTTCAAGGCAACATGATCAAATGGTCAAACAAGACAAAGAATTATCGCCGCAGCTTATTGGTTAAGCTGTTTGAAAAAGCCAAGCTTCACGACTTGTGCCACCACAATCCGGTTTCCGAAATTCCTAAATACAAAGAGGAGGAACGGAGCGTGGGCTACATGGACCCCAAATCAATTCAGGCCGCTTTGAATCTGGCCCGAAAGATAGACCCTCAAATGGCGGTCATTTACGTCCTAGTTTTTTTCTGCGGATTAAGACTCGCAGAAGCTGCAAGGATGTCGTGGGAGTGGATCGACCTGAAAAGTGCAACGGTCAAGGTTCCAAAGGAAATCGTTAAGACAATCAAGCGTGTCGTAGACATTCCAGACAACGCACTAGAATGGCTAATCGAATTGAAAAAGGAGGTTCAGGTAGTCGAGCTCGTCGAGCGTAAAAAAGATTTGTCTGCCATGAGCCAAAGCGACCTGAAGCTATGGCGTGATTCAACCGAGCCTGAACTCGGTAAAAGACAGCGGGTGATTATTCGCAAGTGCCGCGAGTTTGAAATTCATTATCCCAAAAACGCCGTTCGTCATTCTTACGGCACTTTTCATCTCGCACTCTACGGAGACATCGGAAAGACAGCCACGAACATGGGTAACTCACCGAACATGATCGCAAAGCATTACGACGGTGAATGCACAGACAAGACTGCGGCTGCACGATTCTTTTCAATCAAGCCTGAGTAATTTTTTTGGCTTTAGGTGTTAAACACCAACAAGTAAAATTAGAAACATGAAAACGAACTGGATCCACAACGAAATAGAAACAAGCAATTCCTACCGCTGCTGTTTAGCCGTTTACTGGGGCTACGCAGCAACATTCTTTATTGCTTTAGTGTTGCTTGCCTTCGCATAGACAGAGCAAAGCTCCATATTAAGCTCTCAAGGCCCCTTAGCGGGCCTTTTTTCTTTTTCTGGACTCTCCACGGGTCTCCAGATCGAAACCTGCTTACCGTCGATTGTGAGGCGTTTACGCTCGATCATGCCGAGGTTGAGCTTTCGGTGTAGACGCTTGTAGACCGAATCGTGATGAACGCCTAATTCCGCAGCAATGTCCTTTGTTGTAGTCCATCCTTCGGGAACAGTATCAGAATACCGCTCTGCAAGGATCTTGACCCAGTCTGTCATGCTAAAATTCCTCGATGCCGGTCGGTAGAAGCCATTTAGAGCCTGTTTTCTCTGCTAGCCATACTCTATGGGCTTTTGCGTTAAAAACGCCGTAGGCGAAGCCGTGGGACCATTGAGAGGTGGCTAGTCGATGCTGGGCGTAGGTCATTTTCTCATAGTTGCACATACAGCCTATCGAATAGCCTGTTGCTCGCCCGTAGGATTTGCCGCTGGCTCGTTCGATCCTGTGAAGGTGGCCCATGACGACGCTCGATCCGATCCCGCTGCCGTAGTGCTGGGCGTGTTCGGCAACTGCTCTTTGGTTGAAGGTGAAGCCGTGTAAAAAAAACAGATTATCGGTCAGACCATAAACCCCCTTCTCATAGTGATAGGGAAAAATGCGTATTCGGTTTTTACGGCAAAACTCCTCAAGCTTGGTTACTCCATCCTGTGCCGCTGCACGAACGATGCCGTTAGAGTGTTCCTCTGAAACTCTGATCAACCTGTGATCGTGATTGCCGAGCATAAGCACATCAGGTTTTGTTCGTTCAAGTATCTGGTAGCCGCGCAATGTGTCCCGTTGCAGATCGTCATAGGCATCGCACTCGGTTGCCCGTATCCCTTGACGCAATGCCCGAAAGTCAAACAGGTCTCCGACATGAATTTTAACATCCGGTTTGTAGTGACCAATAAACTTCACAAGGGCGCTTAAACTGTCCTCGTGAAACATGTCACCATGTGTGTCTCCGAAGGCAACAAACTTTTTCCAACCCTTCATAACAATGTTTGCCACCACCGAAATGCCAGGGGATTGGTTGACCAGACCGTGCAGAGTCCCGTGGAGATTCTTGTGATTACATTTTCCTCATCACCCGTCGGCTCAATTCCCATCGCATAAAATAATGCATGAAGTATCTCGTGCAGAAAAGTATCTGCCATTGATTCCGGTGTTTGATCCTCGAAGATACAGATGGTTTGTGTTTCATAGTCGCACCATCCCAGCGACTCACTAGCCTTGCTTACACCCTTGTCTACAAAGTCAACTTTCCACGACAGGTTAAGAACCCGAATCCGTTTTGGTCTTGGTATTTTCGGCATCAAGTTTTTCCTCAAGCTGAAACATTATTTCCTGCATTCTCGCATCTGGAACAAACCAACCGTTGCTTGGGAATGTATAAGTTGTTTCAGCCTTCATACGTTCAACCTTTTTGTCTGCCGGTATCACTACCACCTTTGGACTTTGGCAGCTGACGAAGAACAGACTCAAGACGCCTGTTGACACGATCCTCATCGCCCACGGATATGGCAAGGTCGATCTCGCAGAGAGCATCCTTGTAGTCAGCTTTTTCATCTTCAAGACGCTTAATCTTTTTTTTAAAAAACCAAGCCAGTAGTGCCGCGACGGCAGTAATCGCAGCCTCAAACATCCTTATGCCTTTGCGGTTTTCTTTTTAGCCGGTGCAGCTACAACCTTGGCAACTTTCTTAACAGAGTCGGCTACAGATTCAGCAGCCACTTCAGACTTCTTGACCCCGTGCCTCAAGAAGATTGCCAAGACTGCGGGAATTGCTATTTGGGCCATCTCAGCAGCGGTTATTTCTTCAAGAAAGAAACTCGACACGGCGCCGAGAATTGCCGCGCAGCTTGCCCATAGTGTCTTTGACTTCAGCATGATTATTTCTCCTTTTCCTGTGTGCTCTTTTCTATGGCCCCAACCTTGAGTTTAATCACCTTTTCACCAGACTTAAGGGTTAGGCTAGGGAAGGGGATGTCAACAGCGAGATATGGAATCTTTAGGTTTACGCCGTCAGAGGAAAGGCCGGCATTAGGCAGCACTCCAGCCTTCGCTCCAATACAGATTGAAGGGATTGGCCAAGTAATCTTTTGCCCGAACAATGTAACATTCGGCTTGGGCTTCCACCCAGCGCCAAAGAGTCCGTCTGCTTTTATGTTAACTGTAAAAAACAGCAACGCCGCGAGTAGTAGGTATCCTTTGTTTGCTTTCATTTTGAGAGTAGTTGTTTGCATTTAGTGATGATGTAAAAAAGAGATGCCAAGGAGATTAAAATTTTCAGAACCAAATCAATATTCACGAGCCAGTTTCCGATTCCGGTAACAGATGCTATGGCCACTTTTAAATCGTCCAACCAATTCACCGGCTGCTCCTCTCCAACGGCATCAGCTTCGGATAGCTGACCGGCATGATTGGCATTGTGTTAGTGATTAAACTGATTGTGCCTTCTGTAAATTCATTCGGCTCATAAAATTCCATTTCGAGTCCTCCCATATCCAAGTCGAATGACCTGATTCTTGACATCTGGCAGCCTGTTCCGATCCATATAGCAAATAAACAAATAAGAGAGACAAAAACAACTTGGCCTAATCGTCTTGTTTCGGTTTCGGCAATCCTTTTGGTTTTATTCCCATACATTTATACAGAGATCCAACCTCGACACGAAGCATTGCCACTTCTTTTTCCAAGCGCCTAGTTTCCTTGTCGTGTCCATTTAATCGGTCAATGAGTTTTACAATTATTTCATAGAGGCTCTTAACCTCGGCAGACAGATCGCGGAGAACATAAAAAACAATCTTGTAACCAAATATTCCAGCGGCTGCGGCTGCAACTACTGGAAACCCTAGCGTCTGAATCAGATTGGCAGTATCCGCTCCCACTCATGTCACCCATTTAATTCTGCATCAACTGCATCCCAAGCTGTTTTGTATTCTTCGTAATCGGGATTGGCTACTGTCTCGCCAGCAACAACCGTCACCACATCGCGAGTTTCGCCCGTGTCGTTACCGTCTTCATCAAGGATCGGCTCAGTCGTTGTTTCAGTTTTGGCAATCGTCTCGGTTTGCTTGCCCATTGACCGCACCTTAAGCCAGTTATTAGTTGCTTCACTTGCCCCGCTTATGGTCGCTTGTGCGGCATCGTATTTTGCCCACTCTGGATGCGCTTCGGTTGACTCGTTGCCATCCATATCGGTCTGCGTGACCGTCTTGGGCGTTTCTGCGTCTGGCTCGTTAACTCGCTTCGCTGACTCGACTGCATCAACTAAAGCAAGTGCATCGCGTATCTTTGCGTTGCTGGCAGTTGTAGCGTCGAGAATGTCTTGCTCGGCGGTAGCAGTATCGTGTGCGTCAACGGCACAAACCGCTCGACCGTCAGCGTTCACCGACCAGACACGGAGAAATTGCCCGCCTTTGTAGGTGTCCTCGATGTCGGTGCTGCGTATCATTATTCGCCTTCCGCTGATTGTGCTGCGTTCCAAGCTGCAACGACCTCGTCAGTCCAGACTGCGTTTGCAACTGCTTGCACCCGCGCATCTTCGCCGCTTACATCGTCGCCGGGGGCGAGAACCTTGCGATGAAAAGAACGACTCAACTCTGAACCGTCATCGGTTTCGGTTATCACTGTGTCCGTTCGCACGGAGATTGCACCTAATTCGCCAACCTCCATCGAACCCGTAACATTCGTTTTTTCTAATGCCATAACTGTTTAAATATTATGCACACCTATAACTGATGCTGAATAAAATGACTGTTCCCGTATCGACTTTGCTTGCAGGTGCGTTCCCTGCACCTGTCGTCCCACTTTCGCGAACCTCCAGCGATGAGTTTGTGCCGTTGGGGCCAAAAACAATCGGAGAGGTTACAGCGGAAGCGGCGTTTTCAAAGTAACACGCACCGACAGAAATTGTTTCACCGTTCACAACCGAATCTGCGACGCCAGTAAAAGGCAGTCCAGTTATCCCAAGTGTGCCGCTCGGCGACGATATTGCAGATACAGAAAACCGTCCTTCAACGTGAACTAAATCGCCAACTCGGATATAGGTTGCCTCATTATTTGAGCTGTCGATTGTTATAGTTCCGCTACCAGCGGTAAAAGCACCTGTCCATTTTCCCATTTCATAGTGGTCAAGCACACTCGACGTTGCAGCCGCGCCTGTTGCGCTTGTGTTCGTTTGGTCGAATGATAGACCGTCATAACACGTTACCAGACCGTTATCGGCAACCTCAAACGAACTAGCACCAGCGTTGTCTGTGACACGGAAAGTTTTACCACTTGAGCCGGTCGCCTTGACTTCTAGTTGGGCCGACATACTCGTTTGAATGATGCCGACCTTGCCATCCGAGTCGATGGTGAGCGCAACATCCGTTGAGTCAGAATCGCTCGTTGAAAATACCATCTTTGAAGGAACGTGGTTTGCTCCAGCCGCATCGGTTTGGGTAACTTTTATATCTGCGCCAACACTCGGACTTCCGTGTCCAGCAGAAGACCCATAACCCGCAAATATGATTCGACCAAGAACATCTGATGAGTCGGTTACGCCCGCCGCGTTAACCGTATTTGTGTCACTCTTGTTGAATTGCATTAGCGAGTAATTTGAACCCGCACTATATGTCGCGAGTGTCAACTTGGCGTCATCCGCGCTTGTCGAAGCAACAACCTTCCCAACATTTAATTCTGATGCCATAAATTTTTATCTTTCGTATTGTTTAACGCTCATAGCGTTTTTCACTTATCCGTTGCACTTCGACTTCGGCTTTCCAGACCACTCGGTATGAACCCGAACCCGTGACTTTTAACATTATTAAGTTCGCGCTTTCCGCGATGCTTGCGCGGTGGTTGTAACTAACTCAATGTCCATACTGGCTTGTTCCCCTTCTGACAGTTTGAAACTTTCACTTTCCGCAACAACATTGCCGTGATAAGTGCGAGTAAATTGTTGCTTGATTTCACCGCACAACCTCCACGAGGTGTCTGGTTGACCGTAACGAAATCCAGTTGCTTTAGAGTTTATGTAATATGTATCGCCCTTCGATATTGGAATGAATGCAATCACCGTGGGAGTCGCATTCGTAGTCACTCCCTCAAAATGCAATTTCCCATCATCGGGCAGCTTGTCCTCTCCCTCGTTTAACTCGGCTCGCACGTCAAGTGCTGGCAGGTTTGCACCAACGCCCAACGTCGTCCGACTTGCTGCGTGAACGCCACCGGCGGCAGTCATCAAGTCGATTGTTCCACCGCTTGCAAATCCGTAAGTTCCATTGCGAGTCAGTTCCTCTATGTATTCTAAACCGCGCATTATATTACTGCCGCCACTGTTACAGACGTATAGTAATCCGCTTGATTTGTCGTAAGCTAAATCATTTATTGAATTACCATCCAACGTGCATTTTGCGTTTGCTTGGAACAGCGGTTTTTCCGCTTCGTAAATCTCTTTGATTTGTTGCGGAGTGGGTGCTGTTGCTGAAAGGCGTAACAAGGCAAGCGAGCCGTTAAGCGCGGAGCCTTGTGCGTAATTAACACCAACATTTAAAGTTGCCGTGCCGCTGTCTAAATCGTGAGTGCTTGCAACGTGCGTTGTTTGTGCGTCTACCCCGTCAACATAAACACAGAGTTTGCTACTTCTCCGCAATGCTACAACTTGATGCCAATTCCCGTCATCAAAAGCGTTCGAAGTCGTTATATTTGCAAGCGTAACAGACGGGTTATAAACATATAGCTGAATATTGCCGTTACTGCTTGGGTCATATAACAGTATGCGGCTAGTGCTTGCCGCGCCTCGGTCTAAAAAGACTTGAGTATTGCTTCCGTCAGCAGTCCATTTAACCCAAAACATTATGCTGAAATCGCCCGTGCCAAAGTCAAAGTCTGCATCATTGGCGCGGCTTAAATAGTTGCTGGATGAAAAACCGTATATTGCATATTGCTCTGCACCAGAAGCAACCTCCGACGCATTTAAACTTCCATTTTCTGTTAACGTATTTCCTTTAACAGAACGGTCTGCCATTAAATTTGTTTTAGTGAGTGCCGCAAGACGTATGTCGCCGCACATCCAACCTGTCGTATAGTCACTGGTCACATAGGCAACCGCTGACTCGGCTGAGTTATTCGGATTGTCTTTTACTAGCGTTAAGCCGTTAGCCGTTCCAGCACTAAATCCGTCACTAGTTGCTGCGATTACTGGGTCGCCGTCTAATATTGCGGGCGTCGATGTTGCTGCATACTCGCGGCTCGCGTGTTCTGTATGCCCATCCGCATAAGCAGTCTTGAATATTCTGATTACTTCCGTTCCTGCAAATTGGCTACCAATCCATTCATCGCGACCGTGTGCGACTATTTTGTCGAAAGCACCGTAAGCAGTTGAATCGAAAACGTCTCCGTTTGGGTGTATCCAACTAATACCTCCCGCCGTAGCAACCGCCACTGTCGGTATCGGCAAGCCCATCGAATCTAGCTCCGCACCCTCAAGCACGGTAGCGGAAACGTCGTTGACGGTTTGATGCACTATTGCCGTGAAAGTGTTACCTAAAAACACCTTTGTTGCAGAATTTCGGTTTGCAACATTGTCGGCAAAGTAACCATTCCATTCGTTGCTTGAACCAATATTCCGATTGCTCAAGCGGTCTTCGACAAAATCGACAACTTTAAGCCCAACCTGTGCGTCTGCTGACTCCGTGGTTCCAAAATACAAACGACCATTTAAAGCAAAGATGCTTGTTACATCGCGTCCGTCCCTCCAGAAATCGTGATAGGGTGATGCTTGTGTGGTTACTGTAAACTGCATCCACAACGGCATCGCAGGGTCATCCAAGTCATAAATCGTCAGCGTCTCTGTGTCGCTAACATTATCCGCCACAATCAACGCCATCGCAGGGAACTCGCTCCGCGCCGAACGGGTTGCGCTTGATGCTTCATCATACCAAGAAAGTCCCTTGCACTTCTTACGCCATTTCCCCGAATCAGAATCTTGCGAAGTATCGTATAAAAATACCGCGCCAATGGTCGTCGAGGTTGTGACCGATTTGATTTTGGCTTGAAGCTCGTTCGATTGAGTCCCGCCGGTTGTTGGTGCGGTTGTTGCTCGAACCGCGTTGCGGTTTACGGTAATCATTTTTTTCCCTAGCGATTATAGATTGCAACGACCCCGTCGCCGGCATTCTCAACGTCTATGTAAAATTGTGAGTCGGAAAAGTATTCGTCTTGCCCGTTGGCCGTGAACGTAACCGAATCGCCGGGATCAAGTGGTGCCCCGGCCGTGTCGTTGCCGCTTGCAACTTGAATGTATATTCGGCCGACGTTGTTTGTCCTAGCTGCCTTCATGGCAAAAAAAGTGATCGAATGAGCCCGCACCGCACCACTGCCCAATGCCTCGGGCGTGCCGGTTGCGCTGACCGTTTTCGTGATTTGATTTAATGCTTGTTGTCCCATTTTTATTACCTTTGCCGGTTAAAGACTAGAGGGGCTTGCCAACATCTCAAGGGATACTTCCGCAAACCAATTTCGCTCGTCGATCCCCTTGGATGTCGTTCGCTCGTATATTCCCAAGACGTGAAATTCTGAATCGTTGCCGCTCAACGTTGCCGCAATTCCGTCGTCAAGAAAAAGGTCGCGCATCACCTTGACATTGGCCGCATGGGCGGTTGCCGTCGTGTCATCCACATTGCTCGTAAGTCGCACCGTCAACGTGACGCGATAATTGCCAGAGCCAAATTGTTCCTCGGTCGCACTCTCGACCAAGCAGACAACTCGAGGGTTGCCTAGGTCGTCATCATCCTCGCCGGTATAAGCGGGAATCGACCAACCACTTGCGTCGTCGAGAACCTTTTTAGCGGCACCCTCAAGTTTTTGTTCCAGTGCGTTGTAACTCATTGCGCGGCGTGCTGTAGCCCAAGCCTGACCTCGGCGTTGTCGGCCGGCGTTGTGGTGATTCGGGTGATTCTATATTGTGTTGAGCCAATCGTTACTTGTGCCCCCATTCCCGGCAACGTTGAGTGATCTGTTTTTTTTGCGATCAAAACCGCGTCAATGTCATCAAGAAAACCGCCCTCGGCCAAATCGTTGCCCGTGTCAATGGTGCCGATGGTGCCCGTGTATGTCGTCGATCCGATGACGTAGTTCACCGGCAAATCGGCAATCATCTCGGCAATGTCGTCAGTGTATTCGCTCATTCGCTAAACAAGATTAAAGAAAAAAGCCGGCCAATCGAAACCGGCCGGCCTTTCACTTTCCCAAAACAACCAATAAACAGCAACCTAGACTAAAATTTGTCGTTTCTTAAAATGGATAGGACGACGGAACACGCATATTTCATCGTATCCCGCCGGCTTTTCTTCAGTTCCTTGTGCTTGTTCCTCCATCTTGGCAATTGCATCGCTGGCTTTTTCGCCAACGTACAAGCACTTGTACTTGTTGCCCTTGCGGCCGATAGCAATAGAAACTTTCATTACGAACTCTTGATTCGTTTCAGACTGTTCGAGCCAACCAAAACGCCGTAGATCACGGTCATTGTGATATATTGCTTGCCGTCTTTGCCTTCGTACCAAGAACGCAATTGGATCGTCAATCCGCTGTCTGGATCAGTTGCCGACTCAACGGCACCAGACCAGTTTTGCGGAATCGCCGGTTGACGCGAAGCAATAAGCAACGCTTCCGGCCCACAAGCAAAGCCCACAAGGTTTTCGCTATTTGTCGGAATATCAGAATATTCGTAAACGTCGAAGCCATGCACACGCGGCACGCGATGGTCACGCAATGAGTCGTCAAGCGTCGAGGCATACGAGGCTTGGATTGCATTGTCTTGCGCCAAGTTAGCGTAGTAGGTCGGCAAGATAATCAAAGCCCGCTCGGTTTTCGGCACGTTCAACGTCGTTAAATCGCCGGCCAATGTTGCCACGTCGTCGGCACCAAAATCAGCGGCGGCAATTGTTGACACGTTTCCGAATTCTGAATTAACAACCAAGGCCATCAAATCATCGACCATTGCGTTGATCACCGAATGAGTGCCGGGCCGCACAAACGTCCGCTCAAGCATGTTCATCCCACCCTTGGCAATTTCCAAATCAGTAAACGCCATTGTGAAATGCTTGTGCTTGTTAAGCGTCACGGTTTTAGCCGAGCTAGTGACGTCGGCCGCGGTGTAACCGCTTGTTGCGTCTCCGGCCGTGACCGCGGTTGCGATACGGGTTGATATTGATTCCCCGACGTCGGCAATTTCACTACTGAAATCAGTAGAAAACGCTGAAACGGGCGTGTGCTGACTGCTCAAATTGTCGAGTGCGCTCTGAGCAATCAAACTTAAGTTAATTCCGCCTAAACTATTGGCCACGGTGTTTTATCCTTTCTTATTTTGTTAATGGTTAAAAATTTCAGTTTTTCACACGAGGCTTAATTTCCGCCCGGTAAAATCTAGTTTGTTCCTTGGGGTCGCCGCTCAATGTGGCGTAATGCGCCCAAAGTTCCTCGAGGGATTTGTTTTCTGCCCTTGCCTCGGTTTCATCCGCGGGCTCGGCACCTTGTTGAGCGACGATTTCCAACGCCTTGGCGCTTGCGATCTCGTCAACCTTTGCCCGCTCGGCCTCAAGCTCAACCGCGTGAGCTTCATTGACTGCAACAAGCCGAGCCTCGGCCGCGGTGTTGGCGTCAGTGAGTGCCACGATCTTGGCGTTTAGTTCCTCGACCTGTTTGGCGGATTCCGTCTGCAACTGGTCGCCCGCGGCCAAATCGTCCTTGGTTTTTGCCAAGTCCAATTTGAGCCGTTCGTTTTCTTCAGCAATAGTCATAAAGCTCTCACGCCCCATTTTGCACAAGTTCAAATCGTTTCAAGGAGGGATTTTAGATTTTTTTTCACCCCGTCAACCATCCCGATTTGCGCGGCACGTTTGCCGCTGAATGTTTGCCCCTGCATTTTGTCGCCCCCAAGCGTTGGCCGGTACTTCGTGACGAAGCTTGAAAATTCCTCGTAAGTTTCCGAAACCTCGGCTTGTAAAAAATTCCTGACTTCCTCGTCAATAGCGACGCCGGGAAATCCCGCGCCCTTGTATTTGCCGGCCTTGATCAACTCGACGTTGATGCCTTGCTCTTTCAAGTTTTGCGACGTGTCGATGACCGGCATGTAAACGCCGATTGAACCAACCTCCGATGACGGTGATGCATAAATGGAATTGGCACCGGCCGCGGCCCAATATGCCGCGCTTGCCATCATGGAATCGGTGTATGCAATAATTTGTTTTTTTCCGTCGCGTTGCACGCCCTCGATGGTTTCCGCTAACTCGGGAATGCCACCAACCGTTCCGCCCGGCGAATCAATGTCTAGGACAATCCTATCAACTCCCGCGTCGTTCGCGGCACTCTCGACCGCATCAATGACATCAAGAGTATCAACGCCTCCCATTGCTTTTTGCGCGGGCGTCAACTTGTGACCAAGCACCCCATTGATTGGAATGATTGCCGTGCGGTTGTCGGGCATGTAATCGTAATTTGATTCGGTTGTTGAATCCTCGTTGTGCGCGGGCAATTCAGTCGCGGCCAACATGGCTTGCGCTTGCGGCACAAAGGCCGGTTTTATTGCCATCAATTTGTTTTCGTTATTCATTGGAATTGTTTTCTGGTAATCCGTTTGGTGTTAAAAGTTGCACCCGGTTGGGGTCGATGCCGGCGTTCCTGGCTGCATCAAGCAAAACTCTTTGCTCGTCGATTCGCTTTTGTAATTCGTCTTCCCAATGCAATCCGCGCTCGGCGTACAACTCTTGCAACGTCGTCAAACCAAGCTTGTAATCTTCGCGGGCCGCACTTGCATCGCGCCCGGCGTCAACGGTCAATCGACGCGGCCCTTGATAGTGCCAAGAATACCAATCACCATTTGCCGGCATGGGTAACAACCCGAGCTTGATTGCCTTGGCAATTCCGTATCCATCAATCCGACGGGCAACCTTGCGAATCAACCGCTGATTTTTTTCAATGGTTCGTTGTGCCTTGGCTGCAACCAATCGAACAACCGCGCCGCCGATCTTCGAGGGATCAAGGCTAAAATCATAAGGCCATTCGAGTGCTTGAAAAGCGGCCCGCATAATTGTCGCCTCGAATTCTTGGGCGTTTTTGCTTGGCCGATTTGACTCGACTGTTTCGATCTTCGCGCCCGAGCCCGCCCTAAAATAACGAATCGCGCCGCCCTCGAGCGTTTCAACCGTTGTGTCGAGCGTGCCCGAGTCAATCGTTTGCTCAATGAAACTTTCGCTTTCGTCAGCGTATCCGTTTTCGTTGTGTTCGATTAGCGAAATGGACGATTGCGCCTTTTGCGCGGTCAACTCGAATTGCCTTAACTCTTTGATGTCTTGCATGTCGGCAACGACGCCCGCCAATGGAGTCAAGCCGCGGCCTTGGTCACTCCACTCGGGGAAAAAGCAAAGGGCCATGTCACTCGCACTAACGCGCCGGCCGGTTGTCATCTCGTAACCAATGGCTCGGCCGTTTGCGTTTGAAATAACGCCGTTGTGAATGTGGCGACCCTTAAAAGCACCGTCTGGAATGATCCCGCTTAACCTCGATCCGATCCGATGGGCCGGCACAAGTTGAACGGCCGGGTATTTCCCGCGGCCTTGAGTCAGTAAAATCCCGGCATCGCCATCGCGCTTGATCGAGATAAGCGACAGATAAAGCATTTCCTCGAAATCGCATCGGCCTTGGACGTCTAGAACCTTATGCCAATCGTTTAACCAAGCCTCGGCCATTGCCCCCCACTTTTTGTCTTTGCCGACGTATTGAGGCACGAACGGTTGAACAGAATACGTTGCCTGTTCGAGCAGGGCACCCCGCACCGGGGCAAAATTGCTGAACAACCAACGGCCGGCCGTGATTAGCTTTTCATGCGTCCCGGTCGGGATCAGTTGCCGCGTGTCTTGAGTCAAAGAACGGATTGGAGTGCGAAACCGATTGCTGACTTGAGTGTGGTCAAACAAATACCCCAACTTTTTAAAGAATTGTTTAATCATCTGAATTTGGCGTAAGTGCGCGTCGATGGGTAGCCATACGTTGCCGGATCTTTGCGCTTGAGGGCATAGCGGCACTCCCTCAACACCGTATCAACGGGCAAGGAAAACTGTTTCGTGGCGTTTCGTCCGCCGACGCCGTATGCCATCAACGTTTTGCCCTCCGTCACAAGCGTCTTGGCCTTTGCCAAAATCGTTGTAATTTCGGACGTTGTGAAATTGAGAAATAATCCCTCGGCCATTGGCCCAAGGATACGGATTCTGCGAACATCTCAAGCGGAAATAAAAAAAACGCCCAAGCGTTGGCTCGGGCGTCGGAATGAGGTGATTGCCGCCAAAAGACTTGAATCTAAAACGGCGAACCAATTCAATGACAATTCAAAATCATTTCAAGGGCAATTTTTTCGGAGGGCGACCGCGTGGATTTTTGCCTTTTTTTTGTTGCGCCTAAAAATCCCTTAATATCCGGCCCATTAGGGCGGCGACAACTTGCATGCATTCGCAGTCCCACAAATGGTTTTGGCGTTTGCCGATTTTTTTCCACTCGTAAACGGCTTGGCCGGCCCGGTCATGGCGTTGCACTTTCTTTTCGCTGAACATTTGCGCTTGGTAATCCTCGCCGGCGCTTTCATAGGCCAACCAATCGGCACCTTTCCCGTCGCGTAGATTGGCAAGGATGTCTTTGCATGTTGGGTTGCTCCAATGGAACAGGGGCACCACTTTCAAGCGTCCCTGTTTGCTGGTTCCTTGGCCGGGGTCAATCGCGACTTTCGCGGAAAAGGCTCGCTTGACGGTTTTGCCGTCGCGGCTTTTATGGGTAAAATCTTTTTGTGCCCCGCCTTTAAGGCACGTCCAACCGTATTCGTGGCACGCCGAATAAACGCGGTTGGCGTTATAGCCGGCATCAATAAACATCAAATGTTTTTCAATCGTGTATTGTTCGCGGAGTGCCTCGATGTCCGCAAAGCTTGTCGGCTTTGACCAATGCACCAAGCGGCTCTCGCCATCGGGTGCCCACGCTCGAACAAGAAAATAAAAGTGATCCTTCTGGACGTCGACCGTTGCAAACCGAAATTTCTCCGACTCCCATGGCCAAGCATCCTCGTGCGTTGGCAAGTCAATGACCTCGTCGCCTTCGACCGCTTCGTTTGACCATGGCAAGCCAAGCGACTCGCAACGAAATGTTTTGAACGGCTCAACGGAGCCCACTTTCATCGCGGCCTTGGCCGTTAGAAATTCTTGCACCAAGTCCGTCCAACGCACCCAAGGCGGAAGCATTGCCGACCATCGAAACGAAACCTTTTGGCTTGGGGCATTGGGGTTGGTCACTTCCCATTTGCCGGAGTTTGCAATCCGCTTGCGGATGTCCGGCCGGTCAATCAACTCGGCGTGACAAAGCGGGCACTCGTATCGAATTGTCGGCGTCAGGGCATCGAAATCCCACGCACCCGACTTGAATGTTGACTCGTCCGTTTCCCACTTTAGATTGTCAAAAGCGAGTTCATGAAAGTCGCCGCATTTGGGACAGGCAACCATGTAAACACGTTGATCTCCCTCGAGGTAGGCGCGATGAACGTGATCATCAACGTCGTTGGGCGTTGAAATCAAAACTTTGCGTGCATTCCAAAAAGCCCTTGTCCGTTTCGATACCATCTCAAAAGCGCCGGCCGGGTAGTTGCGAACCTCGTCCAGAAACAACCAACGAATCGGTTTGGATTGCAGTTTACTTTGAGAGTTCGCGCCGTTGATGACCAAGGGCATTGAAGCGAAATTGATTTCAAGCGTTGTTTTCGAATGCCGATCCTCGGGGAACAACGCGGCAACCGGCCGGCAATTCTCGAGCGTCGGCATCAACCGAGTCTTGGCGAAAGTCTTGGCCTCGTCTTGTGCCGCTTGCACCCACATGGCCGGGCCGGGATCTTCCGCAATAGCGTAGGCCAAAAGCACCATGACCATTTGCGTTTTGCCCGATTGAGCGGAACACATTATCGACAACTCGCGCACTCGGTTATCGGCAAACACTTCCATCGGCTGCAT
>VTLG01014982.1_pt1 | contig 19352 bp, 19 predicted proteins | sample 4694571 | NCBI WGS metagenome assembly VTLG01 (sample SAMN12604809, study PRJNA352737) | marine metagenome | biome: ENVO:00000447; feature: ENVO:00000209|ENVO:00000569|ENVO:01000036; material: ENVO:00002151; isolation source: viral sequences binned using virsorter ...
CGTACTATCAACATGAAACAGGGACTGATCAAGTTAAAGGTGGCACTGTAACCGCAATACAAGCTAGTATTACTTCTGGGGATTACGACATTACACAAGACAGAAATCAAGGAATTACATTTAGAGGAGATGGTGAGTTCTTAATGAAGATAAGAAGATTTATACCAGATTTTGTATCTCAAACAGGAAACACACAGATTACATTGAATTTACGTAATTATCCTAACAATACAGCTGCAAGTTCATCACTTGGACCCTTTACAGTTAGCTCATCAACGACTAAAGTAGATACTAGAGCAAGAGCTAGAGCTGTTGCTCTTAAAATAGAAAACACAAGCACTAGTCAAGACTGGAAACTCGGCACGTTTAGACTAGATGTACAATCGGACGGTAGAAGATAATGGCAAACGGAATAATAGATACATTAAAAAATTATTATAATGTAGCAACAGGATCTGGGCTGCATGAACAAGCTATGAGAGAATATTTGGATCCTTTTACAGGGGGACAAACATATCAAATTAGTGAAGGACCTGTTGCAGAATATATGTCTAATTATTTAAAAGACTATACAAAACCTGATAATAAAGTAGCCCAAGCTTTCTCTGAAGGAAGAAGAGGTCCTGGTCAAATGAGAGTGGTTGGTTTAGGTGAATCACCAAATCCATTTAGTGTAAGTGGTATAGCTAAAGCTGCTGAAATGGCTGAAAATCCTTCTTTTCAAGCAGAAAATTTATTTGGAGAAGGTACTTTAACAAAAGTTCCGGGTGGTTATGACTATACGGGAGGTAAATTTGATTTTGCCGCTGATAATCCAGTTACAAATTTTTTACAAGATAAAGTTTTTAAACCTTCAGAATACGTTATGAAATTTGATGAAAATTTTAAACCGTTGGAAAAATTTGATAGAGATTTTAGAAATTTTGATCAAGCTAGAATGGGTAAAGACATACTTAGAGACATACTTGAAGATGACGATCTGGATGCATATAGCGAAAGCGAATTAATGCCAAGTGATACAACAAAGAAAGAAGGTATTTTAAAAACTTTTTTTAAGGCACTTGGTAGTGGGGCGGCAGATTACATAAGAGACGGTGGTCTAATAGGTCGAAGTATAAGAGGTATAGGAAGCTTATTTGGTGATGCATATAAAAAAAGTAGATTTTACAATCCTATAACTGCGAGCGGTAATAGATTATTTGCACCGGGAGCTAGAGCTGGTGATCGGGCTAATTTAGGCTTAAGGAGAGATGCAAGAAGATTTGCAAATATGATAAATAGATTAGCTGCAGGTAAAAGAATCGGTAGAAGTAATTTAGAAAAAATTATGGCCAAACGTGGTCTTACAGGTATCGATGTAGAAGGTATGGCTCAATCAATTCGTGACTCTCGAGATACAGGTTACGGTGGATATGGCAGCGCAGAAGCCGCAGCAGCAGAAGCAGCCGCAAGCGGTGGTAGAGATTATAGTTCATCACCTGGCGCTATGGCTGGTGACATGGAATACGGAGAAGAATAATGGCAAAGATAGTACAAATATTAACGAGAGCTAGTGAAAACTACAATCAAGCTGTAGCTGATTCACAGGTTAGAGATCTCGATGGTGTAATAGAAAAATTAAACACAACGTATCAACAAGATTTAAAAGATGAGGTAGAAGCATTTAACTTCTTTATTAATTAATGGCCAATAGTTTTATAAACGCAAAAGCAGACCTAACAACTACAAATCTTACGACACTATATACAGTGCCATCATTTAAGACTGCTGTGGTTAAATCTATTTTAGTATCTGAAGATGCAGGATCTGGAGCTAGTATTACAGTAACACTAGTAGATTCTTCATCTAATATATTTAGTTTGTTTAAAACTAAAAGTATAAGTTCAAATACTACAAGCGAACTTTTAACTCAACCTCTTGTTATGGAAGAGAGTGAAATCTTAAAAGTACAAGCTTCTGACGCGAACGAGCTGCACGTCGTAGCTTCAATACTAGAAATACAGCCGCGAGAGGTAACAACGTAATGCAAACAATAAAACCAGAAAAGATTATAACAACCATATCTAACCTTAAAACAGGTGAAGAATATAAAACAGAAGAAGAGTGGAAGGCAAAAGGAGTGCCAGAAGCAGATATTAGAAGAGATGTCAAAGTAATTATGCCATCACTTGATTTAATAGGAAAAACAAAATAGAACAATATTATGCCATTAAAAAAACTTAAAAGAGCAGCTGGAAAAGTACTTGGAGGAGCTAAAAAAGTAGTAAGGAAAGTAGTTCCTAAAGAAGTAGCAGGTATTATGACTGCTGCAGCACCTTTTGTTGCACCTTATAGTTTACCAGCAGCTGCTGCTTTATCCATTGGTGGTCAATTAAGAACAGGGCAAGGTAGAATTAATCCTTTTATTACAGGAGCATCATTATTACCTGGTATTAGATTTGCAGGTGGAGCAGGACTAGGAGCTTTTAAACCTACAGGGTTTGCTAGATTTGGACAAGATTTTGGTCCAAGCACTCAAGTAGGATTAAGAGGTTTATTATTTGGTCAAGGTCCAGGACAAACAGGACAGTTAGGTCAATTTGGAGAAACAGCAGAAAAATTTTTATTTGGTAGTCCAGTTGGAGGAGAGTATGATAAAGCAACACAAGGTATTTTTGGTAAAGGTGGAGAGTATGGTTTCACAAAGGGGTCATTAATTAGAAAAGCTGATGGCACATTAAACAAAACTAATATAGCAGCTATGGCAGCATCTGGATTCTCGTTAGCCACAGCTACTAAACAAATAGAGGAAGAAGCAATAGAAGAGGGAGCTAGTGATAGTGAAATAGCAGCGTTAACAGCAGAAGCAGCAGACTTCTGGTCTACATTATCATCAGAAGATTTTAAAGTTACACCTACTTTAGCTCAAGGTGGTAGAGTTGGATTTGCTCTTGGAACAAGGCCCACGGCTCAAGAAAGTGGTCTAGGAGGGCTTCCAATTGAGGCAGATATGCGTTATAGTGGCGGCTTCATGCCATACGGTGCCAGAGAAAAAGCCGATGACGTGCCTGCTAGACTTAGCAAAAACGAATTTGTATTTACCGCAGATGCTGTAAGAGCAGCAGGTGGAGGCAGCGTTCAAAAAGGAGCTCAAAAAATGTACAACACAATGAAACAATTAGAGGCAATGGGAAGAGCATAATGGCTGAAGAAGTATTACAAACACAGATAACACGTCCGTCACCCATAATAGAAGAAGGACAGAAAGCCTATCTTGAAGCATTAAGAGATCAAGTTAAAACTCCTTTAGCTACATCTGCATTTGCACCAAGTGTAGTTTCAAGAGGTGCATTAGAACAAGCAGCGCAACAACAAGCAGCAACACAAGCTGGACTTGGAACTTTAGGATTTGATACCACAGGAGCTGTATCAACTGTAGGAACAGGAACTGGCATAGCCGGTTATCAACCATTTTTAGATGCAGCATCAGCTGCAGCAACACAAGCAGGAACAGACGTTGCATCAGCTAGAGGCATGGTTGGACCAACAGCATACCAACAATTTTTATCTCCATATCAAACAGCAGTAAGAGATGCTACGTTAGCATCATTTGATGACCAAGCTGCAGCAAGACAATTAGCAATTACAGATCAACAAGCAAGATTAGGTGCTCTGGGTTCTGGTAGAGCTGGAGTTCAAACAGCAGAGTATCAAAGAAAATCAGATTTAGATCGTGCTTTATTAGAAGCACAATTAAACCAACAAGGTTTTACACAAGCACAACAATTAGCGGGACAAGCATTTCAACAGTTTGGTAATTTAGGACAGCTTCAACAAGGTCTTGGTTCACAGCAAGCATCCTTTGCACAATTACAACCTAGCTTAGCAGCACAAAATATTGGAATGGTTGGACAACTTGGTCAACAAGACTTCTCGTTCAGACAAGCACAATCAGATGCAGCTAGAGAAGCAGAGAGAATGAGACAGTTCGAACCTATTGATAGATTAGCAAGACTTGGTCAAGGTATCACTGGACTAACACCAGGTGGTGGAACAGTTACAACAATGAGTGGTGTACCTGCAGCAGCACCTAGTCCTATCGGACAAGCCATAACTTCTGGTATTGGTGCGTTTGGTTTAGGCAAACTATTTGGATTATAATATGAACTACAAAGTAATGAAAAGACCGATGTTTAGATTGGGCGGGTCTGCAAGACCTGGCTACTCAACTGGAACTGGTTTAGAAGAAATAGAAAAATTAATAGGTGAAAGAGCTGCAGCGAGAGATAAACTTATTGGTGGTATGAGAACTATGATGCCACTTCAAGTTTTGGCAGGTCAACCTGGTCTACAAACAATTAGAAAACCAACAGATGTATTAAGTTTATTGTCAGACATAGGTAAAGATCCAAATTTATTCAATGCTTTAATGAGAAGTCAAAGCTTAGATTTAAAAATGAAAGAAGGAGAATTAACAGATAAAATTACTTTAGCTAAATTAAAAAAAGACACACGAGGTAAAACTTACGAATTTCAAATGAGAATGAAAATGGTTGATGATAACAACCTAGAAATAGATAAAATTTTAGCTAAAGATCCTGAATTAAAAGATCCAAATAATTTAAGTAGATATAGAAGATTAGAAGATAAAAATGCTTCATTATTAAGAAAAATGAGTGAAGATGAATTTGTATTAAAAGGTTTATTAGAAGATAAATATACAGACGCAACTTCATTAAGAGATAGATATAGAAGTGCACTTAATAGATTAGGAGGTGCAAGTAAACCGAAACAAGCAGAAGGTGGTAGAGTAGGTTATAGAGAGGGAACACCAGAACCTATGATGCAGGAGCCTATGATGCAAGAAACAATGCAACCAGCAGCACCTAAAGAAAATACCATGAGTGTAAAACAAATGTACGATCTCATGAGACAGAGAATACCTCAAGCCAACGTAAGTGATAAAGATTTATACAAAATAGCTTCTAGTGAGCAGATTATGGCAGACTTTGCTAGTTTAGAAACTATGAGTGATGTAACACAATTTAACGAACAATATGATACCAACATAGTCCTCGACTTGCCTATAGTTGGTTAAGGACACTATGGAACAAGAAAGTTTTTTTAAAAAAATATTTGAAGGCACTTTTTCAGAAAGTAATAAAACAGTTCCTAACGCAACGTTAGGAGAAGATTATGAAGAGTTTGTATTAACACTACCCACAGACGTTCAAGAAGATGTAGCTAGATATAAAAATATATTTAGAGAAAACCCACAACCTATTTTTAATTTTTTAGATGAATACAAAGCAAAAGGTTTTTCTGATTACATAGAAAAAGAAACATTTAGAAAAGATGGAACAGAGATTGCTAAATACGACGGCATGAGATTTAGCAACTATGAGTATTTAGGGAAGAGCGAATACGATCGTTCTTACAGACAAGATGAAGATGCTGGTAAACTAGCTCAACAAAAAGTAAAAGAATCTACAGCAGGTCAGATTGCTGTGGGTGTTCCCCACGGTTTATACACATCTATTAAAGGTATCGCAGAGTTGGGTGGAGCACTATCAGATTTATATTTAGATACAGACACACTTGCTACAATTGAAAAAGTTTTACCACAAATAGATTTAGACGAAGTATACACAGATGAGTCAGGGTCTATAGCAAAACTAACTTCTTTATTTACACAGTATGGTACAGCTGGTGGACTTGCATCAAAGCTAGCAAAGAAAATTGTAACTAGAGCAGCAAAAAATAAAAAAGCACAATTAGCTGCACAAAAAGTTTTAGGTAAAGGAGATACATATAGAAAAAGTTTAGCTAAATTTGGTGGATACTATGCTTTACCCATTGGCGCCGCCGATGCAATTGTATCTGCTCAAGGTCAACAAAGTATTGGTAGCATATTTGGTGATAAAGAAGGTAATAAGCTAGAACAAGCCTTATATTCTACGGCTGTAGAGGAAACAAAAAATTTAGAAGGTAAAGAAAAAGCTGCAGCTATATTAAGAAACAAATTAAAGTTTGGTATTGAAGGTACGACAATTGTAGGCGGTATTAGTTTATTACCACCTGTTATAAAAGGAACTGCTAAAACAACCGGAGCTGTTTTAAGATATGGCGTTGAACCTATTTTGAGTAACGCTGCAAAAATTTTAACGTACAAACAAATACTACCAGCAGCTTTTAGAAACATAGCAAAAGGCGCAGATAAAGTTTTAGCTAAAACAGGTGTACCTAAGTATGATTCTTGGAAATTTAATCAATGGAATACAGGTGTTAAAGCTTTTACGTTTAGAGGATTAGATGAAGTGTTATCTAAATTTAGATCCGGTGGTAAGTTTGATGACCAAACTAGAAATGAACTTAAAAAAGTAGAAGGATTAATTAAAAAATCTAAAAAAGATTTTGATATATTTTCAAGAAATTTAGATCAAGAAATGTATAAACTTATTAATGCAGGTTTTAGTGATCAAATTTTTAGTAGATCCACTACAGTTAAGGCTATGTCTTATTGGGATGATGTAATTAAAGTATTGAAAGGAGATAAAAAAATAGATGAAATACCTAAATCATTAAGAACATCCACAAGAGTTATAAAAGAAATTTTAGAAAAACAAGAGGAACAATTAAAACCCATACTAAAAGATATGAAAGTTAAAGATGATAGTATAAAAAATGCAGGGCAATATCTTAACTCTAGTTATGAAATATTTAAAAATGCAAGATACAGAGCATCTAAAAAAGATTATAGAACAGCGGTAGACTATTTTATAGATTTACAAAAGAAAGCTGGCAAAGCAATACCTGGCGTTGCTAAAGGATCTAGACAATATAATCAACTAATAGAAAAAGACGCATATCAATTAGTTAACAAAATACTTTCAAAAGGTAGATACGAGGGATCATCACCTGCAGAAAGACTAAAAGCAATCGTTAATGTTATGGAAGGTGGTAGAATACCTAAAAATACTTTTAAAGATTATTATACAAAACAAAAACTGTTGCCCGACGAAGTAGCTAAATTACTTGGTAGAGTAGACGATCCTAAACAAATCATACTAGACACCATATCTGAACAAGCACACCAAATTGCAAAATATGATGCTTACAAAGAAATAGCTAGTTTTGGTAGAGGTAAATTTTTATTTAAAGATACAAAAGAATTTCAAAATTTTTTAATTAAAAATGGTATTAAAGGTTCTAGAGAGATAACACCAGTTAATTTAAAAAAACCATTTAACGTAGATTTAAATCCTTTGTTTAAAGATCCTGAAACTGGAAAACAATTATTAACTCTTCCTGAGTTAGGAAAAGCTATGCAAGATACAACAGTGTTTGCTGATGAAATATTAAAAATACCTTTTATGAAACCATTACTTGCAATTAAAGCTGCGGTACAGATGAACAAAACTGTTTTATCTTTAATGACACAAATGCGTAACATTACTACGGCTGCTATGTTTGCAACTGCAAATGGACACATGGGTAAAGGTGCAAGTGTGTCTGATAACTTTGGCATGTTGTTCAAAGATTTAATTGGTAAAACAAAAAGTCCACAAGAACTACGTGCCTTACTTGATGAAGCTTTAGAAAACGGAGCCATAGACTCATCAACAGTTGCACAGGAATTACAACAAATAATACCAGAGCTTATGGGTGGTTCTAAAATTGCAGGAAGAACTGTATTTGAAGGTAAAACATCTGATCAAATATTTAGTTATTTATTTACTAACAAAGGAGCCATAGGTAAAGGTGTACAAAAAGCAATCGAAGCATACCAAATGGGTGATAACTTGTGGAAACTGTATGGTTATCAATTTACTAAATCACAATTAGAACCTGCTCTTAAAACTATGAGCGATGTTAGAAAATACTTTAGAGAAGTAGAGGGTTATGAATTTAGACCACTAAAACCTGACGGTACAAAGAAAACATTACAAGATGCTATAAAAGAAGTGGCAGGTGTACAAGTAAGAGATGTTTACCCAAACTATTCAATGATACCTTCGTTTGTGTTAAACGTTCGTAAATTTCCATTATTAGGAAACTTCGTAGCTTTCGTATCAGAAATGTATCGTAACTCTTTTCAAATATTAAGAAGAGGACAACGTGAAATGAGATCTTCTAATCCATACATAAGACAAAACGGAGCAAGAAGATTAATTGGTTATACAACAACTGTTGGTATAGCACTTCCATTTGCAGTGGATGTTGGATCTACCGTCACAGAAATAGGTAAAGAAAAATTACAAGCATACAAAGAAAGATTTGCACCTGAATATGAGAAAGGACATTACATGGTTCCTGTTGAAGAACAGGATCCTAAAACTAAATCATGGAAGTCAACAGACATGTCAACTATGGTTCCTTATGCTGATGTAGTAACACCTTTTAGAGTTGGTATGGAAGAAATTGCAACAGGTAAAAATACAGATCAATCTACTTTAGATCTTTATGGAACAGCAATTAGAAAATCTATAATGAAAGCACTAGAACCTTTTTTAGCACCATCAATTGCAGCGGAAACAGCATTTGAACTTACACCAAATGCAAAAGGTCAGTTTAGAACTAAACAAGGTAGTTTAATAGCAGATTGGAATAACGATGATGATTGGATTAATAAGATAACTTATCACGCATATAAAAAATTAACACCTACAACAATAAGAAGTGCCGAAGAAATATTTGAAGCTATTGGTGGAGACTTATCAAAAGCTGGAACTAAAAGAGATTTATATGACACAGTGTTAAAAGTTTTAACTGGATTTGGAATAAGAAGACAAGATCCTGCCTTATCTTTTAGATTTAAACTTGGTTCATACAGTGGAGAGTTAGGTAGAATACAACAAGCATTTACAACAGACGTGGTTAACGCAAACAAATTACAAAATGATGCAAGACTAATTGCAAGAGGACTTCCGCCTCAAACATTAAGAGATGAATATGAAAAACAACAAAGAAATAGATATAGGGTTATGTCTGAGATATATAAAGACGTGCAGGCTCTTCGAACAATAGGATTTAAAGAAAGTGAGATATCAAAATTATTAAAAGGAAGAAGAGCAGTAAGTAAAAAAGATATTAATGGTTTATTGGTTGGAACTTACAATCCAAGTGAACCCCCAAGTTTAAAACAAGATAGTGGTATAATTAGAGTTATAGATCAAATAAATACAGAATTAGGAACAAACTACAGACCTCAAGACTTTATTAATTTTAAAGATCTTGGCGAAATAAGAAAAAAATATTCTTTAATACCTTTAGGATTAGGGGAAGAGGAAATAGAAAATATTTTAAGAACTACAATTCCAGCTAAAAGAGAAGAATTTTTAAAACCCGAAATTGAAAATCAAATGCAAAGAATACGTGATCAACGAAGTTCTTTAATACAACAAACACCTGCAGCACCAAGTATACCAATGCCGACAAATATTGTTACAAATGTGGCACAAATTAACCCACAAAGTGGCTTGACAAGAACACAAGAAGCTCTATTGTCTCCGGATGAAAAGGTGATTGCCTCAAAAAGAAATCAAGGCATCATGGGATTAGTTTAATGGCGATAGAACCTAAAACAACAAGAGAACATATTGTATCCCTTTACGGACACGTTAAAGGAGTTAAAAAAGATATTGCACACATGCACAAAGGTATTCACGATTTGGGTGGCAAGATAGATAAAATCTATTGGGTTCTTTTAGCTGCGGTGGGGACCGTGGCTCTTCTTTTTATTGATAAAATATTTACATGAAATTAACAGCTAATATAACTCTTGATGAATTAACAAAGTCACAAACGGCTGAAAGAAAAGGTATTAATAATAATCCTAGCCCACAACAAATTGAAAATATTAAAGCACTAGCGGTAAATGTTTTACAACCGGTTAGATCTCATTTTGACAAACCATTAATTATATCATCAGGATTCCGTTGTGCCCAGCTGTGCATAGAAATAGGATCAAAAATCACCAGTCAACATGTGGCAGACAACGACGCAGCTGCAGCAGACTTTGAAATACCTGGTGTAGATAATAGAGAACTTGCGACTTGGATTAAAAACGAATTAGAATTTGATCAATTAATTCTTGAATTTTATCGAGATAACGAGCCAACTTCGGGCTGGATACATTGTTCTTACTCTTCAAACAATAATAGAAATCAATGTCTTCGTGCTATGAGAGAAGACGGCAATGTTATTTACAAACCTTGGTTAGATTAAATCCACTTTCTTAATTCTTCACCCATAACTTCAGAAGCTATATTAATTTTTTTACGAAGAGATTTTACTATCTTTTGATCCACGGTATCCTGTGCTATAAGATTGATATATGTCACTGCTGACTTGGATCCTATTCTATGTGCTCTGTCTTCTGATTGCATTCTTTTTTCTAGATCATACCCATTAGAATAATAGATTACAGTATTAGCAGCAGTTAAAGTTAAACCATAACCACCGGTAGCTGGTGTACCCACAAAGAATCTAGCCTTACCTTTTTGAAATGCATCAATGGCATAGTCTCGTTGTTCAGGCAACGTCTTACCATAGTAATGGACCACGGATCCCGGACCATACTCTTTCTCTATAGCTTTAAATATTGTTTCAACATCACGTTGAAAATGTCCCCAGATAATTGCTTTACCTTCTACTTCATCTAATACATCCATAAGTTCATCTATACGATTGTTCTTGATGTCTTGTATTGTGCCATCATCAGCTGTGAAATGACCACAAGTTATTTGTTGTAGTCGCATAAGTTGCGTTAACACTGTCATAGTGGATACACGTTTACCATTAAGAAATGCAGTAGCTTCTTTTCTCATCTGTTCATATACTTTTTGTTGTTCTTTACTTAGCTCTATTTCTCTTTCCATAAATATTTTAGGTGGTAGATCTAAACAATCTTCTTTCAACACTCTGTATGAGAATGATTTGATTGAGTCGGATAATTCATCTAAGTTTCTAAATTGATGTACTACTTGTATAGAACGTCCGCCTACATGCATAGTTCTCATTTCTGCATATCTATTTCTAAACGCATAATAAGATGGGAAATCTAACAACGCTGGATCTAAAAACTCGCACTGCGTGTATAAGTCCAACGGGTTTTTAGTTACAGGAGAACCTGTCATTACTCTTCTATATCTTGCTATGTGTCTCATAGACAATATGTTTTTAGTTCTTTTTGCTTTAGGGTTTTTTATAGTTGTACTTTCGTCAATAGCTACAAGAGCATTGTGTGCAATTAAAAAATCTATGGCAAAGTTTTTACCTTTGTCTGTGCTAAAAGCTTCTACATTCATAACGAGTATATGAAGTTCATGACCTTGAGCCATAACACTTTTTAATTTTTCAAGTTGTTTTTTATTAATATTGGCTTGCCACAAAACGGACACACTTTCTATATGTTCTGGTAAATGAGTTGGTATTTCTTTTTTATGCCAAGTACCAATAACACCTTTTGGTGCCACCACTAATAGACCATTAATCTTACCTTTGTCATAAAGCATAGCGGCATTGTCTATTAATACTTTAGTTTTACCAGTACCCATTTCCATGAAATAGGCAAAATTTTCTCTGTTCCAAGACTTCTCTAAAGCCGTTAGTTGATGACGATATGGTTTCGTTTTAAATTTATATTTCATCTTTCTATTGACTTGTATATAGGATTCTGCTAGAAAGTCAACATGAAAGTTTTGAAAGCATGGATTATAAGGATATAAAAGAATCAACCCCTACTGTATATGTGGTGCAAGAAATTGCAGGCACTAGAGATGGTCGTCCAAAGTTTAATATTATGGGTGCATCTGAGTACGGTAAGTTAAAATTTTTATTAGATGAAAGATCACAAATGATTTTTTCTCCTGGTCCTTTGATTTTCAAATTAAAAAATCTAGTTAGAAATTTCAAACCTACAGACTATTTGCTATTAACAGGAGATCCTGCTATTATAGGTGTAGTTTGCTGTTTGATATCTGACATAACCAACGGTAAATTTAATTTATTAAAATGGGACAGACAAGAAAAGAAATATTATCCTATTGAAATAAATCTTTACGAAACAGGAGCAAAGAATGACGATTGATTTTGAAAAAGACCAAGAACAAGTTATTAGTAAAACAGAAAATATAAGTAAACTTGCAGACAAGATACAAGAAATGCAAGCAGTTCAAAAAGCTCTCGAAATGGATGAAGAGCAAATCAAACAAAAGAAAAAACATTTAGAATATTTATCAGGAGAAGTGATACCCACTATGCTATCAGAGATGGGTTTATCTTTTCTCAAACTAGCAGATGGATCATCTGTTGAAGTTAAAACAAATTACAGCGCCACTATTACACAAGCTAAAAAAGAGCAGGCGTTTAACTGGCTTCGTCAGAACGGCCTCGGCGATATCATTAAGAATGAGATTGTCGTCTCCTTTGGACGTTCTGAGGATGACAAGGCAGCAGCATATGCTGAACTTGCGAAGGGTCAAGGGCATCAACCGACACAAAAGTTGAAGGTTGAGCCCATGACTCTGAAAGCGTTAGTCCGTGAACGATTGGAAGGCGGTAAAGAAATGCCAACGGAACTTTTCAACATATTTGTTGGAAATAAAACAACAATAAAAAGGAAACAATAAACATGAACAATGTAACAAAAACAAACAGTGGAGCATTAGCAACTGTAAATTTCGAAGCTGATGCAGGTCAAGGTTTGAACATGACGCAAGAAGATCTTGCGTTACCGTTCTTAAAAGTTCTTGGCCAACTATCTCCCGAGTGTAACAAGAGGGATGCGAAACATGTTGAAGGTGCAGAACCTGGCATGATTATAAATACCGTGACGAACGAGATTTATGATGGCATGAAAGGGATAGATGTCGTTCCTGTGCATTACAAAAGACAGCACATAGAATGGCAAGACAGAGGTGAGAGTCAGGGAGCTCCGGTAAAAATATACGATGCTGGAGATGACTTACCAAAAACTACAAGAGACAAGTTTAATAAAGATAGATTAGCTAATGGTAACTATCTTGAAAACACTGCAAGTCATTTCGTAGTTGTGCTTGGCAAAACCCCAACAACAGCTTTGATTTCTATGAAAGCTACTCAATTAAAAGTGAGTAGAAAGTGGAACTCAATGATGATGGGTTTAAAAATGCAAGGCAAAAATGGTATGTTTACACCGCCAACATATAGCCATATTTATAAACTAAAAACAGTACAACAGTCTAACGACAAAGGTACTTGGTTTGGTTGGGATGTGTCTAGAGTTGGTCCTATTGCTGACGCAGGTATTTACAAAATAGCAAAAGACTTTGGAGCAAATGTTTCAAAGGGTGATGTTAACGTAAAACACGGCGATCAGGAATCCAAATCCGAGGCACCATATTAAATAATTCATTCGATCAGGATGAATAGGTATGGGGCGGCTAAGCGAGAGTGGATCCGCCCTTACCACCAAAGGATTTATGAAAGAGTTTGTAGAACTATTTACAGGATTAATGCGAGCACATGGTTGTACCTATGTAGACAAAAAAGGTGCCGATGGTTTAAAAATAAAAGGTAAGTCTTTTGTTAAAAGAGAACCAGTTACAGAACAACTTTGGACTAATCATTTAAACGGAATTGAACCTAGTCTAGGTATCATACCAATCAACGAAGAAAACAAATGCATATGGGGATGTATTGATGTTGATAAGTACACATTGAATCACAAAGAAATAATCAGAAAAATTAACAATTACAAACTACCACTAACAGTATGTAGATCAAAAAGTGGTGGAGCACATATATTTATATTTACTGAAAGTTCTGTGCCAGCAAAACTTATGCGAGATAAATTAGTATCTATTAGTGCTATATTGGGGTTTGGTAATGCAGAAGTGTTTCCCAAACAAATTGAATTAAAATCGCAAGATGATACAGGAAACTTTCTTAATTTACCATATTTTAATTGTAAAAATTCAACAAGATATGCTTATGACAATTCTGGAAATGCGACTACAATAGATGGTTTTTTATCAAACGTAAAACGAATCACTCCAGAACAATTACAGTCGTTAAAGATAGAAAGACCACAATCTGAATTTAATGATGGGCCTCCTTGTTTAGAGTCTTTGACACAGAACAAATTAAAAGACGGACGAGATAGAGTTTTATATCAATACATAGTGTATGCAAAAAAGAAATGGCCGGAGGATTGGCAAACAAAGTTAAATCCTTTTAACTATAATAACTTTGACCCACCTCTTTCTGATGATCAAATAGAAAAAAAGAAAAAGTATTTTGATAAAAAAGATTTTGGATTTAAATGTGAAGAAGAACCAATGTGTAATCATTGCGATAAAAAATTATGCAGGACAAGAAAGTTTGGTATAGGTAAACAAGTTTTATTCCCACAATTAAGTGATCTCCAAGTTGTAAAATTAGATCCACCTATCTACAGATTAAATGTGGATGGAGAAAGAATAGAATTAAAATCAGAACAATTACAAGAACAAAGATTGTTTACTAGAGCTTGTATGGATCAGATATATAAAAAACCACCTAAAATAAAAGCAAATGATTTTGACATTATGGTTAACGAATTAATGGCTAACAAAGAAGAAGTTGAGGCACCCAAAGGTGCTTCTAAATTAGAGCAGTTAAGTGATGGCTTAGAAGATTTTTGTACAGACATGACCGCTGAAGGAGCTACCAAAGAAGATATGATGTTTGGAAATGTATGGAATAGCGAGGGACACCATCATTTCATATATCAAAAATTTTATCATTTATATTTGTTGAAACATAGATGGACAGAAAAGTATGATTTAACTTTAATGTGGATGTTGGATCATTGCGGTTGTGAGCATATTAGGATAAGTATAGGTAAGAAAAAAATATCGGTGATTAAATTAAAAGAATTTGAAAAAGATAATATGAAAGTTAGAAGAAAAGAATTGAAAGCAAAGGATCCTTACTAATGAAAACTATTGTGTTGGGACCACCAGGAACAGGAAAGACAACAACTCTTCTAGACGAAGTAGACAAGTATTTAAAACAAACAGATCCAAACAGAATTGGTTTCTTTTCATTTACGCAAAAAGCTGCGTATGAAGCTAGAGACAGAGCTATGGATAAATTTAACTTTACAGAAGATGACCTGCCTTACTTCAGAACCTTACACTCTTTAGCTTTTAGAAGACTAGGAATAAAAAAAGAAAATGTAATGCAGCGAAGACATTACGAAGATCTTGGTAAGAAAATAAATATGCGTTTAGATTATAATGAATATGATAGAGAACATACTGGTTTGTTTACAACTAATAGTGATCTACTACGAATAATACAATTAGCTAGATTAAAAAACATTACACCAGAACAACAATACAATCTTAAACAACACACACAAAACATTAAAGTAAGAGAACTCATAGACTTTTCACATCAACTAAAAGAATACAAAAAATTATACAACTTAATAGATTTTACAGACATGATTACAGAGTTTATTAAATCTGATGCGTCTCCTAATTTTGATGTTGTGTTTATAGATGAAGCACAAGATTTATCACAAACACAATGGAGTATGGCAAAATCAATATGGGATAAAACTCAGGATACATATCTTGCAGGAGATGATGATCAAGCTATATTTAGATGGGCAGGAGCAGATGTAGATAGTTTCATAACTCAAAAAGGAAAGATATTAAATTTGACACAGTCTTATAGAATACCAAAAGTAGTTCATGATGTAGCCATGGGTATTGTTAGAAGAATATCAAAAAGAATATATAAAGATTGGTTACCAAAAACAGAAAAAGGTTTTCTATCACACTACCACAGTTTTAAGGACATAGATATGTCCAAGGGTGATTGGATGGTTCTTGCCAGAACCAAACATATGTTAAATGACGTAGAAAAAGTTTTACATTCTAAAGGTTTGTATTACAAAAATAAATTTAAAGAAAACTATGAACAAGATTTATATGATGCAATTATGGATTGGGAAGAATTAAGAAAAGGAAAATCTATTAATGCAGATCAAATAATTAGAATAGCTTCTTACATGACACCAAGTCATTATCAAAAAGAAGAATTACAATATTTAGACAAAGAATCTTTTTTTAACATGGAGGAGCTACGTAACAAAAAAGGTTTGAATACAGATAAAGTTTGGTATGAAGCTTTTGATGCAGCTGCAGAACAGAAAGTTAGATACATTAGACGTATGAGAGAAAACGATGAACAATTAAATAAATCACCTAGAATATTTTTATCAACCATACACGGAGTCAAAGGGGGAGAATGTGATAATGTAGTATTACTTACAGACTTAAGTTTAAACACACAAAAAAATTTTGAAAGAAATCCTGATGATGAAAATAGATTGTTCTATGTTGGTGCAACTAGAACTAAAAATCATTTACACATTGTGAGGCCAAAAGACATATACAAGGGATATAAAATATGAAAGACGCATACAAAAAGCAAATAGGTGGTGACCACTACCGATCAATGAAGATCCAGGCAAGTGAGTTTATAAATAAAAATAACTTGCCGTTCGCGGAGGGGAATGCTATTAAGTACTTGTGCAGGCACAAGCAGAAGGGACAGAAAGAAGATTTATTAAAAGCAATACATTATATTGAAATGGCAATAGAGAGGGACTATGCAGACACCGATATTTAAACCACAAACAGAATGGCTACCACCAACAGATTTTCCAGATCTTGGAAAATACGATGAGATAGCAATAGACTTAGAAACAAAAGATCCAAACTTAAATAAAAGGATGGGATCAGGATCTGTTGTAAAAGTTGGTGATGTTGTGGGTATATCATTATCTACTGGAGATTGGTGTGCGTATTATCCAATAGCTCATGAGGGTGGAGGAAATATGGATCGTAGAATGGTTCTAAAGTGGCTACAGGACCAGATGAATTATGAGTCTACAAAAATATTTCATAATGCCATGTATGATATTTGTTGGCTAAGATCCATTGGTATAAACGTAAAAGGTAGAATAGTAGATACTATGATTGCTTCGGCTTTAATAAATGAAAATAGATTACGATATGATTTGAATGGTATATCCAGAGATTATCTTGGTAAAGGTAAAGACGAAACACAATTATATGAAGCTGCAAAGTCTTGGGGCGTAGATCCTAAAGCTGAAATGTATAAACTCCCAGCCATGTACGTTGGTGCTTACGCAGAGCGTGACGCACAACTCACATTTGAGTTGTGGCAGGAGTGTAAAAAAGAAATAATGCATCAAGATATACAATCCATATTTGATATGGAAACAAATCTATTTCCTGTGTTGGTTGATATGAGGTTTCTTGGTGTAAGAGTTGATAAAGAACAAGCTCATATAGAAAAAAAACTTATGGTCGAAGAGGAGAAACGATTATTAGGTAGTGTTTATGCTGACACCAATATAGAGGTACAAATTTGGGCTGCAAGATCCATAGCTAAAGTATTTGATAAATTAGGATTGCCATATGATAGAACAGCTAAAACTCAAGCACCCTCATTTACTAAAAATTTTTTAGCAAATCACCCACATCCAATAGTCAAAAACATAGCAAAAGCACGTGAGATTAATAAAGCTCACACTACATTTATAGATACCATTCTAAAGTATAGTTTAAACGGCCGTATCCATGCGGAGATTAACCAATTGAGGTCAGAGGGTGGTGGGACAGTCACTGGTAGATTTTCGATGAATAACCCTAATTTACAGCAGATTCCAGCACGTAACAAAGACCTCGGACCACGGATCAGATCATTATTTTTACCGGAAGAAGGACATACTTGGGGTTGCTTTGATTATAACCAACAAGAACCACGTCTAGTTGTGCATTATGCATCTCTGCAAAACCTATATGGTGTTGATGATGTAGTACATGCATACATGCAAGGCGATGCAGACTTCCACCAGATTGTATCTGATATGGCTAACATACCTAGATCACAAGCTAAAACAATTAATCTTGGTTTGTTTTATGGTATGGGTAAAAATAAATTACAAGCAGAGCTTGGTATAAGCAAACTACAAGCTACAGAATTATTTAAACAATATCATTCTAGAGTTCCTTTTGTAAAACAATTGATGGACTCTGTTATGGCTAGAGCCCAGGACGCCGGTAAAGTTAGAACTCTGCTAGGTCGTTTGTGTAGGTTTCATTTATGGGAACCAAATCAATTTGGTATACATAAAGCACTACCACACGAGGCAGCGTTAGCGGAACACGGACCAGGGATCAGAAGGGCTTACACATACAAAGCACTTAATAGATTGATACAAGGATCTGCAGCTGACATGACAAAGAAAGCTATGATTGATTTACACAAAGAGGGAATCATACCGCATTTACAAGTTCATGATGAATTAGATATATCTATAGGATCTGAAAAAGAAGCTCAGAGAATAAAAGATATTATGGAGTCCGCAGTAAACCTTGAAGTTCCAAACAAAGTAGATTATGAATTTGGAAGGAACTGGGGCGAAATAAAATGAGGATTTATTATGGCTTACTTAAATGCAAACATACCTGTACAATACGCACAGATAAGGAGAGAGTATCTTTATGACCTTAAGAAACATCATGGAGAAGTTGAAGACTGTATTATTTTTGGTCTTTCGGCTATTACGGGGCGTGCCATCCTTTTTCATTGTATTATGGAAAATGGAGCTATCTTCTATCGTCTACCGATATCTGCGTTTATTCAGAAGGGTTTTAAACCGGCAGAAGTTCCTAGACGTAGACTTGACGAATTACAATTATGGAATTGTTTTAGTTATTATCCTGCTGTTACTTCTTGGGATATTTTAGACGGACAATCAGGCAAATACATAGGCAAAGACAAAAAATGGCATGAGGGTGCATACCTATTTACGGTTGACTTTGCTCATCCTGAAGTTAATATACTTGACACCGATCATTCGGAAATTCCGCACGAGCATAAGTGCGCTCACATCATAGCCCTAAACGACGGGAACTATGCAGCACAACCAAACAATAGATGTATATGGGACATACCATCATTCACAGTTAAGGATGAGGTACCGGACTGGAAAGTGCAAACTTCTGAATGGAATGTTGAAAACACAAGTAAATGGAAGACCGAAGATACGGATAACTTCTTTTACGAGATTGAGGAGAAAAAAAATGATTAAGTGGATTAAAAAGTGGTTAAAGAAATACACTGATTGGATTTTTAAAGACTTTTATAAGTAATGAAAAACAAAAAAAGACTATCTAAGTTTGAATGGGTCAAGAAGAATATAGTGATTGTCCCTGTGGTGGCAGCTATACTCGCTGGAACATTCACATCTGTTAGATATGTTCTTAGTCTTACGGACACAATTGAAGCAAATAAACAAACAT
>VTLG01016716.1_pt1 | contig 19351 bp, 23 predicted proteins | sample 4694571 | NCBI WGS metagenome assembly VTLG01 (sample SAMN12604809, study PRJNA352737) | marine metagenome | biome: ENVO:00000447; feature: ENVO:00000209|ENVO:00000569|ENVO:01000036; material: ENVO:00002151; isolation source: viral sequences binned using virsorter ...
AGAGCAGCTTTTGAAAAAGCAGTTACTGATCAGGTAACTGATAATGATCCAACTGTAAAAATGGTTTATGACAATGTGCCATTTAAAGAACCTGGAAAAACTTCTAAGTACATAGTAATGACTATGAATTTTAGTCAATCAACTCTTCAAAATCAAGGTGCTGCTTCAGATTATTATGTTGGTGTTATTCAATGTAATGTTTATGTACCAAAAAATAAAGGAACATCAGTTGTTTCTGGTATTTGTGAACACGTTATAGATGGTTTAACTTCTGTTAATGCTTCTACTTATACAGATACTTTTAGTTGTACTCCAAAAGTTCGTAATATTATTGGTCCAAATATGTTACAGATAGAGGATCGTAGTCATTTTATAGGAATTATTTCTTGCCAATTTACAGCAAATGCCTAATATAAGTATAATATAAATATTATTGAAGACTTACATGGAAGCGATTGAACTTTTAAGAAACAAATTTGGTGTTAGCCAAAAATATAAATATGAAGTAAAAGATGGAGAAGAAACAATATTAGAAATATATTGGCATCCATTAACTATTGCAGAAAGAGAATCAATTATGGCTAAATCTAAAGGTGATGACGGAAATGAATTTGCTTTAAATCTTATGATTGAAAAAGCATTAGATGAAAATGGCAAAAGATTATTTCAAGATGGTCATAAGGCTTCTCTTAGAAGAGAAATAAACGCAGGTGTTTTACAAGATATACAAATGGCAATGATGACATCAGGAGAAAATTTAAAAGTGGAGGAAGCGAAAGCAGCTTTAAAAAGCTAATAAAGATTGGTATTTAATGTTTTTTTTAGCTAAAGAGTTAGGAATGACAATAAAACAACTTACAGAAAATTTAACTAGAGAAGAACTAACAGCTTGGGCAGGTTTTTTTGAGTTAAAACACGAAGAAGAAGAAAAATATAAAGAACAAGTGCAAAAAAAACAAGCCATCAAACCCAGAAGGCGGTAATATAGAAGTAATTTATTGGGTCGAGTAAATGGCAGCAGAGTACGGAATTAATATTAATGTCAGAACCCAAACCCAACAATTAAAAAATTTACAGCTACAACTAAAGGCTGTAGATAATTTAGCGAAATCAATAAAAGCACAACAGATAGCTCCAGAACTTAAAGGAGGTTCTCCAGAATTACTTAGAAAATTTAAAGATAGAATTGCACAGATAAGAAATGAAGTAATTATCACTAATAATGCGTTTGTAAATAATACAAAGCAAATCAACAATAATGCAGGTGAAATTAGAAGTTTTTCTGCTGCATTAAGAGATGCTAGAGCAAATGCAAAACTATTTAGTGGAGAATATAATGTTTTAACCCAAGGTATTCAGAAGGCAGATTTCACTGCAAGATTTAAAGAGTTAAAAGATTTTAGCAGAATTGCAGCTAATCAAGCAGCTAATTTAGGTGGAAATATTCAAATGGCAAGAGGTACGACTTTTGAAGATTTAATGGCATTTAGACCAACAAATACTAGAGAGGCAATAAATGATTATGTAAGTATGTTAAGAGGTCTTGAGGCAAGACTAGATAGAACAAGCGATAGGTTTAGGCAAGTAACAAGAAGAATACAAGAAATGGAAATGGAACTTAAAAATACAGTAATTCCAGATGCAAATGCATATTCAAATGTAAATAATGTTGGTCCTAGAAAGGCAATGTTTGGAGAAAACTTTTTTAATAGAACTCTTGGTCAGAATAGACAATTCCAAGAAGGTGGTTTATTTTTTGAACCTGGTGGATTTGCTAGTAGAAGAAGAAATGCTCTTAGTAGTGGTCTAATTGGTGGAGGTTTTCCTCTTTTATTTGGTCAAGGAGTTGGAGCATCAATTGGTGGTGGTATTGGTGGTATAGCTGGAGGTGCTTTAGGTGGTGGTTTAGGATTTGGTCTTTCTATTGTTGGTACTCAATTAGGTAAACAACTTGATGTTTTAGTAGGTTCAGCAAAAAAAGCTGGTGATGCTTTAGCTGATTTTAATAAAGACACAACTACTTTAATAGCATCATTAGGTTTAACTAACTCTGCTTTTACTCAAAGAATACAATTACTAGAACAAGCTGAAGGAAAAGAGGCTGCATACAATGTTGTTCTTGCTCGTACCACTGCAATAGTTGGTCAAGGTGGTGTTGATGCATTAAAAGAATTTGGTGATCAGACAAGACAGATAACACAAGGATTTAGTCAGTTTTTCTTAATCGTACAGGCTGGTTTAGCGAGAATAATATCTTTTTCAAGAATATTAAAAGGATTAGGAGATGGTTTACAAAATCTTACTGTAGGAGAAAGATTAAGAAAATCAACAAGTCCAGAATTACAAGGAATAGGAAATCGGATAGCTGAATTAGAAGGAAAAACTGGTAGATTGACAGGACAAGAAAGAGCAGAACTTAGAGGATTAAAAGCACAAGGTATAACTGGATTAGCAGACTTTGATAAAACAGAAACAAATAGATTAGGTTTTGAAGCGATTTCAAAAGGGATGAGAGAAGAAATTGAGTTAACAAATGCAACTACATTTGCTAAAAGACAAAAAATAAAAGCAGATAGACAGGTAAATGAATTAGCAAAAGAGTTTGAAGAGCTTACAAAACAAACATTAAATCCAGAGCAATTACAATTACTAAAAGATTATGTTCAAGCAACAAATGAATTGGCTTTAGGTTCAAGACTTGTTAATGATGAATTAGCAAGACTTGACGAAGAATTTATAAAATTAAATGATAGTGGTTTTCAAATAGTTGAACTATCAAAAGCTATTGGTTCATCTTTTGAAGAATCATTTAAAGGTGTTATTAAAGGAACAATGAGTGTTCAAGATGCATTCAGAAATATGTTTATGAAAATAGCAGATCATTTTTTAGATATGGCTGCACAAATGGCTGCTAACCAATTACAAAAAGGATTTCTTGGATTGTTTACTGGTGGTTTTGGTAATATTTTTGGTGGTGGGCCTTCAAATGCTGCTCCTTTTATAACTGATAATGTTTTTAGTACAGGATTTGATACAAGTTTAATTAGTGCTGGTGCTTTTGCTAATGGTGGGTATGCCCAAAGAGGTAAATCTTATTTAGTAGGAGAAAAAGGTCCAGAAATGTTTACTCCTGGTGCTGTCGGAGGACAAGTTAGTCCTATGGGTTCAACAAATATAGTAGTAAACGTAGATGCTTCTGGAACAAATGTAGAAGGTGATGAAGATCAAGGTAAAGAGCTTGGTCGTCTTATCTCAGTTGCAGTACAATCTGAAATAATACAGCAACAAAGACCAGGAGGATTACTTGCATAATGGCTACGTTTCCTTCAATAAAACCTACATACGGCCAACAGAAAAGATCAGCACCATTAACTCGCACTGTCCGTTTTGCTGATGGTTATGAACATCGCATATCATTTGGCCTTGCACAGCATCAAAATCCAAAAACTTTTAACTTTACTTATAACGTATCAGAAGCAGAAGCAGATCAAATTGAAGCATTTTTAGATGCCAGAGCAAACGATAATGAAAACTTTGATGTTCCTGTTGATTATTTACCTGGTGAAGATAGCTCTAAATTTAAGTTTGTTTGCGAGGCATGGACTAAGTCGATACCATTTAAAAATAGAGCTACAATTCAAGCCACTTTTAGACAAGTATTTGAACCACAATAATGTCAGTAAATTCAGCAGTATTCAGTGATTTACAATCAATAAATCCATCAGCGATTATTGAATTATTTACTCTTCAATTATCAACAGCATTACATGGTGCAAACACAATTTATAGATTTCACGCTGGCAGTAATTTAAATGCTAATGGTGAAATAGTTTGGGCTGGTAATTCTTATTTACGATTTCCAATCCAAGCATCAGGTTTTGCTTTCCAGCGTGGGCAGTTACCTAGACCAAAAATAATTATTAGTAATGCTACTGGATTAATTTCATCAATATTATTATCTGTTAATGAGACAACACCTGGTAACGATTTAACAGGAGCCACAGTAACAAGAATAAGAACACTAGCTAAGTTTATTGATGCTGTTAATTTTGCTAATGGAACAAATGCAACTGCTGATCCTACAGCCGAGTTTCCAAAAGAAATATATTCAATAGATAGAAAGTCAGCAGAAAATAGGGAAACTGTTGAATTTGAACTTGCTGCTCCTACAGATTTAGCTGGTGTAAGAATACCAAAGCGTCAATGCACTAGAACTATATTTCCTTCTATTGGTACGTTTGTTCAATGACTTGGAAATATAAAGCATTACTTCATGCACAACGAGAAGATCCTAAAGAGTCTTGCGGACTTTTATTAAATATAAAAGGTAAAGAAAGATATTATCCTTGTCGTAATCTTTCTATGACAGAACATCAGTGTTTTATTATCGACCCAGAAGATTATATAAAAGCAGATAATACTGGTGAAATAGTTGGGGTAGTTCATAGTCACCCTATAACACCTCCTGCTCCTAGTCAGGCAGATAAAATTAGCTGTGAAGATAGTAATTTACCGTGGTATATAGTAAATCCAAAAACAGAACAGTGGGCATATTTAGAACCTTGCGGATATAAACCACCATTATTGGGTCGTCAGTGGGTATGGGGTATTACAGACTGTTGGAGTTTAATTAGAGATTGGTATAAAGAAGAAAAGAATATTGAACTTAGGGATTGGGAAAGACCCACAACATTAGAAGAATTTAATAATAAACCCTTATTTGAAGATTGTGCTTGGCGGACTAATTTTAGAGAATTAAGACCTGATGAAAAGCTAGAGAATGGAGATGTATTACTTATGAGTATTTTGTGTCCAACTTTAAATCATGTAGCATTATTTTTTGAAGGAGATGTTATTCACCATTTAACCGATAGACTATCTTGTAGAGAGCCTTACTCTGAATGGTTGTTAAAATGTACAGGAAAGAGGTATCGCTATGCTTCGTAAATTAAAGCTATATGGAGAATTAGCAGAATTTGTCGGACATAAAGAGTTCGAGATAAAGGTTCATAATGTTTCACAGGCAGTAAGTTTTTTAATACATAATTTTCCAGAAATAGAATCTTATATGAATCCAAAATATTATCAAGTAAAAATTGGTAATTATGATATTGATGAGAGTGAATTAGCCTATCCTATAGGGCAAGAAGACATACATTTTATTCCAGTTATTAGTGGTGCTGGTAGAGGTTTTGGAAAAATATTATTAGGTGCTGCGTTGATAGGTGCTGCATTTTTTATGCCTGTTGCAGCAGGAGGACAATCTTTAATGGCTGGTATAAAAGCAGGATCTTTAGCAAAAGTTGGAATGTTAACTAAAGGAATGGTGTATGTTGGTGCTTCTTTAGTTTTACAAGGAGTTTCTGATTTATTATTTCCATTACCAGAGCCACAAAAGTTTAGTTCAGAAGAAGATCCACAATTATCTTTTAATTTTAGTGGAGTGCAGAATACATCAAGAGCAGGTACTCCTGTTCCGATAGTGTATGGTGAAATAATTACAGGAAGTGTTGTAATAAGTGCAGCTATTGACACTAATCAGGTAGAAGCATGACAGACGAAACTAAACTCATTAAAGGTGCTGGTGGTGGACCTCCACCTCCTCCTCCACCTCCATATCGTGCTCCTGATACTTTACATAGTAGAAGTTTTGCTACTGTTCAAGACTTAATATCTGAAGGAGAGATAGAGGGTTTTGCTAGTGCATCAAAAGCAGAACTTACTAAAGGATCAGCAAACTATAAAAATGCCAGTTTAAAAGATGTTTTTCTTGACGATACTCCAATATTAAAAGCAACTGCTTCAAATAGTAGTCCTGGTGATGCTGATTTTAATTTTCAAGATGTAACTTTTAAATCTAAGTTTGGAACGTCAAATCAAACTGCAATGAGTGGTATTCCTGCTGAAAGTAGATCACCTTCTGGTGTTGGAGTTACTGTGACTACTTCTGCACCTGTAACAAGACAAATTTCAAATACAGATGTAGATGCTGTAATTGTTACTTTAACTTGGCCTCAAATTCAAAAGTTTGAAGATGATGGTGATGTGCGAGGTATGACGGTTGCATATAAAATACAAATTCAGCATGACTCTGGTGGCTTTGTTGATAAAGTAACCAGTTCAGTTAGTGGTAGAACTGCTGATGCTTACGCTAGAGATCACAGAATAGAATTAACAAGTGGATTTACAACTGTAGATGTACGAGTTGTTCGTGTTACAGCAGATAGTACAAATCCACAACAAGTAAATGCTTTTGAATTTACTAGCCTTCAAGAAGTTATAGATAATAATTCGACTTATCCAAACAGTGCTTATGTTGCTCTTCGTCTAGATAGTAAACAGTTCAATCGTATTCCTACAAGAAAATACAGAATTAGAGGAATAAAAGTAAGAATACCAGGAGCAGGAGCATCTGGTTCTGGAACACCTACTGTTGATATACAAACTGGTAGAATAGTCTATCCAGAGGGCTACATATTTAACGGAGTTATGGGTGCTGCTGTTTACACCAACTGCCCTTCAATGTGCTTACTCGATTTGCTCATAAACACAAGGTATGGTCTGGGAGATCATGTTACTGATAGTAATTTAGATTTATTTAGTTTTGTAGCTGCTAGTAAATATGCAAATACATTAGTAGATGATGGAACAGGAGCAGGAACTAAAGAAGCTAGATTTAGTTGCAATGTAAATATTCAAAGTCCTAAAGAAGCATTTGCAGCAATAAATGACCTAGCTGGTGTTATGAGATGTATGCCAATATGGTCTGCTGGATCTGTAACCATATCTCAAGATAAACCTTTATCAGCAAGTTATTTATTTAATTTAGCCAATGTAGGACAAGAAGGATTTACCTATCAAGGTAGCAGTCTAAAACAACGTCATTCTGTTGTTTCTGTCAGCTATTTCAATATGGATTCAAAAGAAGTTGACTTTGAAGTAGTAGAAGATGCAACAGCGATATCGAAACTTGGAACGATAGTAAAACAGGTAAAAGCATTTGCTTGTACTTCTCGTAATCAAGCTGCCAGATTAGGCCGTGCAATACTTTTTGCTGAACAGAATGAATCTGAAACAATTACATTCTCAACTTCAATAGATGCAGGAGTTATAGTAAGACCTGGTTCTGTTATTGCAATAAATGATCCAGTAAGAGCAGGAGCTAGAAGAGGTGGGCGTGTACTGTCTGCTACTACTACTGAGGTATTTATTGATGCTGCCGATCAAACAAATTTACCTTCTGCAAATGATAATGGAACTATAAGTGTAATTTTGCCTGACGGAACAGTTGAAGTGGGTAATATTTCTAACTTAGATGTTGCTTCGGGTGGAAAACTTATTGTTAATAATGTAACTAAGCCAGATGGAACTACTGCTTCTGCATTTTCATCAGCACCATTACCAAATTCTCCATATCTTATTTCAAGTAACACATTACAAACTCAGTTATTTAGAGTTATTCAAATAGAAGAACAAGATGATGTTAACTATATAATTACAGCTTTATCTTATGTTGAGGGAAAATATAATTTTATTGAAAACGGAACTGCTTTACCTGCAAGAACAATATCTTTATTAAATGCACCTGCACCAATTCCAACTAACTTAACAGTTTCAGAACGAACAGTTGTCATTAACAACATTGCTAGAAGTAAGTTAATTATTGATTGGCAACCAGTTAAAGGCGTTACTCAATATCTTGTAAGTTATAGGCTTGAAAATGGCAATTATACTTCTGAAATAACTTTTAGTAGTGACATTGAAATTTTAGATACTGTAAAAGGCACTTATGAAATCAGAGTATTTTCTTACAATGCAAGTTTAGAATTATCTTCTACTTTTACTTCAACAACTTTTGTTGCACAAGGTAAAACAGCACTACCAGAAAACGTCACTAATTTAACGATAGAACCAATAAACGAGCAATTCGTAAGACTTAGCTTTAATCAAGCACTTGCAATAGATGTCTTACACGGTGGTCGAGTTTATGTCAGACATTCAAATCTTGCACTAGCTTCTGCAAATTTTCAAGCCTCACAAGATGTCATCGAAGCTGTAGCTGGTAACTCAACTGACGTTATAGCACCTGCCTTGCCTGGTACATATCTTCTAAAATTTCAAGATGATGGAGGTAGATTTAGTTCAACAGAGGCAAAAGTATCTCTATCTCTTGTTGATATTCTTGACTCTATAACTGTCAAAACTGATAGAGAGGATACTGATGGAACACCTTTTAATGGAACCAAATCTAATGTTCAGTATGACGGTTCTAAAGGTGGCCTAATTCTTACCAATCCAAGTTCAAATGCTACTGGAACGTATGACTTTGTAGATACTCTTGATCTTGGAGGTACATTTTCACTTGTCTTAAAAAGACATTTTAGTGGCGAAGGATTCTATATAAGTGATTTGTTTGATAACAGAACAGAAAATATAGATACATGGACAGATTTTGATGGAGCTACTGCTAATGATGCAAACGCAAAAATAGCTGTACGAACTTCTACAGATATGAGTTCTTATACAGATTTCAATGATTTTGCCAATGGAACATTTAAAGGCAGAGGGTTTCAATTTAGAATTACTTTAAATACAAATGATGTTGCACAGAATATGAATCTTCAACAGGCAGGTTATATAGCAAGTATGCCATCAAGAACAGAACAATCGGCTGTTATTGCATCAGGATCAGGAGCAAAAGTAGTTACATTTACTGCACCATTTTTTGTTGGAACGTCTGGATTAGGTAATCTAAATAACTTCTTACCATCTGTTAATATCTCTCCACAAAACATGGCAACAGGAGATTATTTTGAACTTAGTAGTATATCTGGAACTGGCTTTACAGTTCACTTCAAGAACTCAAGTAATGCTAGTATTAACAGGAACTTTACCTACAGTGCTGTTGGTTTCGGCAAAGGAGGGTAACATGGAGGAAAATAGTATTTAACTGTGGCTGACGTAACAAACTACACTATTGAAAATGCTTCTGGAGCGAATGTAAGAACTGATCTTAATAATGTTTTTGCTGCGATCCAATCAAGCAATTCAAAGTCATCTGACTTAGCTTCAAGTCAATGTGTAGCTGGTATGCCTTTTTTAAATACCACTACAAATATTTTAAAAATTAGGAATAGTTCAAATAATGCTTTTACAGAAATAGGAAGTATAAATAGTGATAATTTAGGTCTGCTGCCAAGAGCAGGTGGCACAATGACAGGAGTTTTAAAAATTGATGACTCCAATAGTGCTTCCACTCCTGCATTAAGTTTCGACACAGATCCAGATACAGGATTATTTAGAAAAGCTGCAAATAAGATAGGTCTAAGTACTGCTGGTACTGAACAAATGTTTTTTGATGCAGATGGTATTACTTTACAATCCCAGAATAATCTTAGATTTGCTGATTCAGACAGTTCTCATTACATAGGTTTGTCCGCACCAGCTACTATCTCAAGTAGTTTTGTGCTGACTTTACCTGCTACTGATACTGCTGTAGCTGGATACGCCTTAGTATCTGATGGATCGGGAACATTAAGTTGGGGTGTGGCTGGAGGAGCTAGTAATGGTCTGTTTTGGGAAAACGATCAAACCGTTACCAGTAATTACACGATCACAAATGGTAAAAATGCTGGCAGCTTTGGCCCAATTACTATACAATCAGGAGTAACAGTTACCGTTGGATCTGGTGAAACTTGGACAGTTGTTTAAATTATGAGTCAACTTAAAGTAAACAGTATTGTTCCTACAGGTGGATTACCTTCTGGATCATTAGGTCGAATAATACAGGTAAAATACACACCTGTTAATCAGATTATTAGTCAAAGTACTAATGAAACTGGAAGTAATTTTTCTGCTTTTGATACCACAATAACTCCTACAACTGCGAACAGTAGATTTCTTATTACTGCTTATCTCAACGTAGCTTCTGCTGGTGGTAATACGTTTGGAGTTATGGTAAGAAGAAACAATAGTGTAATAGATGAATTAAGAGCTAATGCTGATGGTAATAGACGTAGATATACAGGTAGAGGAGCTACATCGTGGAACGCAGATGGAAACCATATGCACAATTACACTGTCGTAGTTTTAGATACTCCCTCTACGACTAACAATATTACTTATAAGCTCTTTTTCGCTACGGAAGGCTCTAATACTCTCTATATAAACAGAAATAGAAACAACTCTAATAGTAGTAACCCTATTTACAGTAGAGGTATGTCATCTATGACCGTTATGGAGGTAGACGGACAATGAATTACGACCATGATGCAATTCGTAAGGCTTATCCTAGTGAAAGACTAGACATAGTTGATGATAAAGGCATTTTTAAAAGCGATACAAATTGTACTGAAGTTTTTACTGTAGATCAATCTCTAGTAGATGCAGCAAGAGTTGAACTAGATAAACTTCTATATAAAGAAACAAGAGTTTATGGAGGCTCTCAAGTTTATGCTTCGATAGGAGATCAACTTGATATGTTGTATAAAGATATTGTTGCAGGTAAACTAGATACAACTGGAACGTGGGCTACCCACATAAAAGCAGTTAAAGACGCAAATCCAAAACCATGAGTACACTATCAGTTGCCACTGTAAAAAGTATATCTTCAGCAGCACCAGTATTTCAGAATAGTTCTGGAACACAAAAAGGTATGCTTGTAGGAGCATGGGTAAGTTTTAATGGTAATGCTGGAGGAAGCGACAAACCTATTTACGATAGTTATAACGTGTCATCTGTAGCAGATAATGGTAGCGGTAGATATACAGTTAATTTCACAAACGCTTTTGCAAATGGCGATTATTGTGTAGCTGGTTCTCATAATAGTATTAGTGATGGTGTTGCTTGTGTTAATCAAGATGGTGCTAACACTTCAAATGCAAGCCAATTTTCTATATTGACTACTCTTTATAATGGTGCTGCTAATCCATCAGCAGTAAGAGTTATTTTCATGGGAGATATGTAATGTCGACACTTAAAGTAAACGCAATACAAGACGCAGGAGGTGCTAACCAATCAACCGCAGCAGAGATCAATGTAGGTCGTGCTAAAGCATGGGGTACATTTAAAGGCTCTGGAACTCCAGGAGTTATTTTAGCTCACAACTTTTCTAGTCTTACTGATATCTCACAAGGCAAATATAGATTGAATTTTACTACTGCTTTTGCCGATACAAATTATTGCTGTGCTGGTAACTCAGGAAAAGGTGATACTAATGATGATGGTAATGCTCATATTCAAATTGGCGGAACTAACTCCGCACCTACTTTTCTAACAACTAGCGTAACTGTAAGAACTAAAGTTTCTTCCAATATTAACAACCAAGAACCAGATAAATTTCATGTGATGATACATAGGTAAAATTAAGATATAATAAATAAAAAACCTCATGGCACTTAAATCAGACACACGATTTATTTATACAGACGATGAAGGCAATCTCTGTATTGTCGCACCAGCAGATGACTGCGAATTAACTTTAGAACAAATAAAAACTAAGGATTGCCCTAGTGATAAGACAGTTTATACTGTAGATAAATCTCAAGTTCCTACTGATAGGAGTTTTAGAGATGCTTGGACTTACACGGAGTAAAAAATGGGATTTGGTGTAAACATGGCGAAAGCTAGAGAAATTCACAAAACAAATATTAGACAAGCAAGAGCACCCAAACTTGCAGAACTTGATATTGAATTTCAAAAAGCACTAGAAACAGGTGCTTCAACCACAGATATTGTTGCTAAAAAACAAGCATTAAGAGATGCACCTGCTGATTCTGGTATAGCTGCTGCTAGTGACGCTGATGCACTTAAAGCACAATGGAAAACTGATATACTAGGCACATCTCCATATAGCTAATGGCAATAAAACCTGGAACATATAATATGACTGTCCAGCGAAGGTCAGATCATAAGATTCAACTTGTGTTCAAGGATAATAATAATGCTGCAATTTCGTTAGTTGGATATACTGTTGCTGCTCAAGTCTGGGATGAACCACGATCCAATAAATATGCTGATTTTACTGTAGCGTACACAGATAGAGTTGCTGGAACGGTTGATATATCACTTACTGATACGCAGACAGGAACATTTACACCAGATATTTTGAAATATGATGTTGCTCTTACAGATACATTAGGTTTGAAAGAATATTATTTAGAGGGTACTATATTCGTATCCGAGGGTTATACGGCATGACTTCAGTAAACGTCACAGAATTAAAGAATACTGTTACCGTAAATGAAGGAGACTCAACAGTTGTAACTATTGCTGTTCAAGGTCCAGCAGGTCCAAAAGGTTTAGATTTAGATGAATCTTCTAAAGTTAATGGATCTGTAGTGTACTATGACTCAACTTCTGCTAAATTTAAAGCAGATGCAACTACTACCAAACTTACACTCGTTAATGGAGGAAACTTTTAGGCCATGTCCAACACTATTCGCATAAAAAAAAGAGCAGCTAGTGGATCGGCTGGTGCTCCCTCAAGTTTATCTCCTTCAGAATTAGCCTTTAACGAAAATGATCTGAAACTATATTATGGTTTTGGCGATGATGGGTCTACCCCTCCTGCTGCAAGTTCAATAATTACTGTTGGTGGTGCTGGTGCGTTCTTTAATAAAACAGATACAAGAAGTGCAAATGCAATATTAGCTGGTCCGACCTCTGGATCTGCTGCTGCACCTACGTTTAGAAGTTTAGTTGCTGCTGATATTCCCTCCATTGCCCATACAAAAATCAGTGATTTTGATACTGGTGTAAGGACAAACAGATTAAATGAAATGACAGCACCTAATGGTGCGGTTAGTTTTGCGAGCCAAAAAATAACAAACTTGGCAGATCCTACTGCTGATGCTGACGCTGCAAACAAAGGATATGTAGATGGTGTTGCCCAGGGATTAGATATAAAAGATTCTTGTACTGCTGCTACTACTGCAAACATAACAATATCTACTGCTCTTAATAATGGAGATACCTTAGATGGAGTTACTCTGTCCACAAATGATCGAGTATTGGTCAAAAATCAAAACACAGCTTCAGAAAATGGTATCTACAAAGTCGGGTCTTCACCTGCAAGAGTTGATGATTTAGCTGCTGGTGTTGATGCTGCTGGTGCTTTTACTTTTGTAGAGCAGGGAACTGTAAACGGAGATAATGCTTTTGTTTGTAGTTCTGACAAGGGATCTGCTGTTGTTGGAACGAATAACCTTACCTTTGTGCAGTTCTCAGGAGCAGGGCAAGTCATAGCTGGAAATGGCATTGATAAATCTGGTAATACTCTTTCTGTTGATCTCAAATCAAACGGTGGTTTAGTAATTGAATCTACAGAGATTGCTGTTGATCTTGGTGCTAGTTCTATAACAGGAACTTTGGCGGTATCTGACGGTGGTACAGGAAGTGGCACTGCCTCTGGTGCAAGAACAAATCTCGGTTTAGTAATTGGAACTGATGTCGAACCACATAGCGATAAGCTGACAGAGCTTGCGACTATGAATCAAAACACTGCTAGTTCTTTAGCAGATTTAACAAATACAGAGGTTCAGATATTAGACGGAGCTACAGTAACTACAGCACAGTTGAACAGATTAGATGCAACATCTAGTGTTCAAACTCAGTTAAATAATAAACAGCCTTTAGATGCTGACCTCACTTCTTTATCTGGTTGTCAATCTGGTGCTGCTGCTGCATTAGCTTTATTAACATCTACTGAAGTTGCAATCCTTGACGGAGCAACAGTTACAACTGCTGAATTAAATGTTTTAGACGGTATAACTTCTACTGTTAGTGAATTAAATATTCTTGATGGTGTAACCTCGACAGCTTCAGAAATAAACGTCTTAGATGGCATAACATCAACAACTACTGAATTGAATGTCATGGACGGTAATACATCTGCAACTTCAACAACCCTTGCCACAGCAGATCGTATGGTTATGAATGATGCTGGAACGATGAAACAGGTTGCCTTGTCTGATTTGGTTACATTTTTAGAAGATGGTTCTACTTCTGGGTTCGACATTAATGGAGGCACCTACTAAAATCAAAACATAGGGAGGTGAACCAATGGCAAATACAATTAAACTTAAAACTGGAAGCGGTAGCGATCCAAGTGCAAGTGATTTAATTGTCGGAGAAATAGCTATCAGAACTGATAGTGGTAAGTTATTTACAAAGAAAGATAACGGATCTGTAGCTGAAATATCAGGTGGTGGTGGTATAGATGATGGAGACAAAGGAGATATAACTGTCAGCAATGGTGGCGATACTTTTACTATTGATAATGGAGTTGTATCAACAGCAAAAATAGCTGATAGTGCGGTTACTGGAGCTAAAATAACAAATGGTGCAGTTGATAGTAATAAACTTGGATCTTTAGTAGTTACAACAGTTAAAATTGCAAATAATGCTGTTACATCTGCCAAGATAGCCGATGGAACTATAGATACTGAGGACTTAGGTGATCTTGTAATTTCAACAGCTAAAATTGCCAATAGTGCTGTTACATCTGCCAAAATATTAGATGGAACTATTGTAAATGCTGATATAAACGCTAGTGCAGCTATAGCTGGAACAAAGATTTCTCCTGATTTTGGATCGCAAGAGATAACTACAACTGGAAATATTACGGCTGGTGGTGGTTTTTTAGGAATTAATGGTACAGGGCCTCAACTTCGTTTAAATGATACTAATAGCGAAAATGATTTTGAAATACAAAACGCTGATGGTATTTTTAAGATTCGTGATATAGATGCTAGTGCAGATAGATTAACTATAGCTTCTAGTGGTCAAACGACTATCTCAGGAAATTTAGATTGTAGTTCTGGTGTTGACGTAACAGGGGATATATCCTGTTCTGGAACCGTTGATGGGGTTGATATTGCAGCTAGAAACACGCTATTTGGTGGCTTGACTTCTAGCTCTGGTGTTTTGACCAACGGAGTAACAGCAACGACCCAAGGTGCCTCAGATAATACGACAAAGGTGGCGACTACTGCATACGTTACAACAGCAATAAGTAATCTAATAAATGGAGCACCTTCCGCATTGGATACTTTGAATGAATTAGCAGCAGCTATGAATGACGATGCTGCGTTCAGTACAACAGTTACAAATAGCTTGGCAACAAAGATGCCTTTGGCTGGTGGAGAATTTACAGGTAATATTACTTTTTCTGGAAGTCAAACAGTTGATGGAAGAGATTTATCTGTAGATGGTTCTAAACTAGATGGAATTGAAAGTGGAGCAACCGCAGATCAGACAGCTTCAGAAATACTTACATTAATTAAGACCGTAGATGGAGCAGGAAGTGGCCTTGATGCTGACACATTAGACGGTATTTCTTCTGGCAGTTTCTTAAGATCAGATACAAACGCTACCTTTTCTGGAACACTATTAACTGTAAATGCAACACTTCTTTTACAAGATCAAATAAGAATAGGTGATGATGTATTTATAGAAGATTATAATGCTGCAAATGCTTTTAGAGTTAAAGGAAATCAAGACAGCAATAAGGGTTTTATTGCTTTTGGTTCACAAACAAAGAAACTAGGTTGTGATGGTGCTTCAGCAGCTTTAACTTATGATGGCCATGAAATTGTAACGCAAAACTCAAACTTAAACGCATCAAATCTTGGCTCTGGAACTATACCAGCAGCGAGGGTTCCTACACTCAATCAGAATACAACAGGTTCAGCAGCTACTTTAACCACAGCTAGAACTATTGCAGGGGTTAGCTTTGATGGATCAGCAAACATATCTCTTAACAACAACGCAATAACAAATGGTGCTGGATATATTACAGGACTTAGTTTTGATAATTTATCTGGGAAAACGTCTGGAACAGGCGAATACTCAACAAGTGGTTCGCTTGTTGCTGGTCGTGGAGGTAGAGGTGTTGCTTTAACAGTAAATGATGGATACGGCAACGCAAATGTATGCTTTAATCACAAGAGTGGAACACCAGAAGCCAATGGAAATGCTGCAAGGATAGAAGTAAATACAGATTCAACTTCTAATGCAACAATGTTTTTTGAAGTAAAAAGTAACGTATCAAGTGGAGTTGCTGGTCATTTAACAAGTGTTTTAGATTTGTTAGAAAATCAAATAAAGCCAAGACAAGATATAATTCCTAACAGCGATAGTTCACTTGATATAGGCTCTAACAGCGTTAGATTTGCCAATGGTTATTTTGATACTTTATATGGAAGTGGAGCTAATTTAACAGCTTTAAACGCTTCAAATATATCATCTGGAACGATAGATGCTGCAAGGGTTCCAACACTTAACCAAAATACCACAGGAAACGCTGCCACTGCCACACAGTTGGCAAATGCTAGAACTATTGCAGGAGTTAGTTTTGATGGGTCGGCAAATATTTCTCTAAACAATAATGCGATTACAAATGGTGCAGGTTATATTACTGCAACTCTTACTAACGAACAAGTCCAAGACATTGTTGGCGGTATGGTTTCTGGCAATACTGAATCTGGTATTACTGTCACATATCAAGACGGTGACGGCACACTAGACTTTTCTGTTGCCTCTCAGACAGATAATAATTTCACTAATGCAGATCACAGTAAATTAGATGGTATTGAGGCTGGAGCTACTGCCGATCAATCTGCAAGTGAGATATTAACACTTATCAAAACTGTAGATGGTGCTGGTTCTGGGCTTGATGCGGATACTTTAGATGGCATATCTTCAGCAAGTTTTTTAAGATCAGATGCAGCAGATGTCATGTCTCAAGGCACACAAGGCACAGCTACTTTAGATGTTAGAAATACAGGTGGTGCTGGTTCTGGAACTGGTACAGGCGCACTTATTGCAAGATTTCAAGGAGATTCTGACTTTATAGAAATAAGGAATATAGGTGGTGGTGATTATGGTATTTATAACTCTCAACAAGATAATGGTTTAGAACTTTATGACGGTGGTGGCGGTGTTAGGATTTTATATAACGGAGCTATTGGCCTTGAATTTGATAGTGGTAATGCTTATGGAGATTTTAAAGGTACACCAACAGTAAATGGCACTAATTTAGCAAGGGTAAGTGACAATATAACAGGAACTTCTGCTGGATTTACTGCTGGTAACGCTTCAAACTTAAACTCTGGAACAATACCCGATGCAAGATTCCCTTCAACACTTCCAGCTATTGATGGATCGAACCTTACAGGCATATCTGCTGGTGCAACTGGTGGTGGATCTGATGAAGTTTTTTATGAGAATGACCAAGCTGTAACAACGAACTATACTATAACTAATGGCAAAAATGCTATGGCTGCTGGCCCAATTACCATTAACAGTGGTGTTACTGTTACTGTAGGGTCAGGAGAAACTCTTACTATCGTTTAATCATGAAAACTATTATCGAAAAGCAAATTCTTGAATGGAAAGAAGAGCTTAAAGTTCACAAAGAAAGATTAGAACAAGCTAATACTGTTGCTGAACAAGAAACAAAATTTATTTCGATGATTGAGGGCGGTATTCAGGCACAGGAGATGTTGTTGAAAAAGATCGAGTCATCAGACCAGCCAACAGGTACAGTGGAGCTAACCCAAGAATCAGAAAAAGCACCATCAAAGAAATAGGTGCTAAAGCCTTAATTAATGCTTCTTTTATCATGTTTCAAAAAATCGCTAATGTTTTGAGTATTGTCTCATTCATCATGGTAGCTTCCATGAGTGGTGGAGCGTACTTTGGTTACAAGTATGTAACTTCAGAACAGTTTAAATCAAGAGTAATGAATGAAATACTTGGTAATGTGCAAGGTATGATGCCAAAAATATTAGATAATGGTTTACCTAAAATGACAGGCCCATCAATGCCGATCATCAAATGAGATGCCTTCGATTGATATACCAAATATTAAGATAAACAAAGTTGAAATACACGAAATACCAATATGGAAAACTGATATACAAACATTAAATAATATAAGTAAACCTATAGTTGATATTCCTGGTTGTGTAAGAGTACATAGAAATAATTTAACAAGCCTTATTGATAGCGATAAAGATGAATATGGCACATATACGGAATGTGGTAATTTCAGTATTCCTAGTTTTGAACCTTTACAGTATAACCCCAACGAATTTGTATATACGCAATCAGAAACCCCCCAAAATCAGGAACAAGAATTTGTACAGCCTACAATAGAGCCACCAAAATACGAACCAAAAAAGAAAAAAGATGATTCGCTTTTTGTTGAATGTCCTGGACCGAATGACCAAAGAGTAGGCCAATATGCTTCAGAGTTTAAATTAGAACGTGTTGTTGGGCATAAAAGAAGCGAAGATGGTAGTAAATGTATAACTCTTTATGAAGACGTTAAGTTCATCGAGCAATACATACCGAATCCTCCACAGCTTATTAGCACTGCTGTTATTGCTACTGTTGCTGCCTCTACTCCACTATTGCTTAATATTGTCAAACCCTTAGTAAAAAACCTGATAAAAAAGCTGACAAAAAAGAAAAAAGATATAGAATAAATATCCGTAGATAAGTGTAATACCCGTCTCTTATCTACTTAAATTTGTGAGTGTGCGGTATAACTTGATTTGGAGGTGGTTGAACAACGACTCCTTCACATAATTTTGCAAAATTACTTTTAGGATCGAAATATATGCCCTTCAACATAAGCTCTCCACAATTTTTTAATCTTGCTATTTCATAATTGAGCAACTTTGCATTTAATTCTTGTTTCTGTAAATTTATCTGTGTATTGGCTGCATCAAGACAAGAATCTTGAAATCTGTTGTCTAATGGAATATTAAATGTAAGTGCAAATCCAAAGTTAAGTCCTAGAGAATCCTTGTTACCACTGTAGTTTTCTTGAAAATACAGTACATTCCCTGGGTTGTCTGGCACTCCATCGTCATTTGCGTCTGTTGGATCGTACACGGGTGTATGGTAAATGTAGTCCTGTGGCCGTTTTTGGTTAAACGATGTAGTTACAAATGGGCTTACTGTCATTTGTGGTCCAGAACACTTGATATTATTTCCGTACATATTTTCGACCATTGGTCCTCCCAAGACTTGAGTGGCAAAATTGCTTACCGATCCAGAGGCCGATGCTGATGGTGCTGCCGTATTACTTGTGTTAGCTAGTACAGGATTACCTAGTAGACTTATTGCGAGAAGATAGTTGTGGTATCTGTTACGCTTGTACTTTGAATTGTTCGAGTTATATCTGTTACAGATGTCATTCCAGGTGCTTGATATACTTCTGTAAATTGAAAGGCATCTCCTTGATTTGTTTGAGTCCAGTTTGGTCTTTGATCTAAATTTAATCCCTGCCATGTATGCGTAGTTCCGTTTATTGTTTCACTAACTGAGGTAGCTGCTGGAG
>VTLG01004511.1_pt1 | contig 19348 bp, 39 predicted proteins | sample 4694571 | NCBI WGS metagenome assembly VTLG01 (sample SAMN12604809, study PRJNA352737) | marine metagenome | biome: ENVO:00000447; feature: ENVO:00000209|ENVO:00000569|ENVO:01000036; material: ENVO:00002151; isolation source: viral sequences binned using virsorter ...
AATAACAGACATTTTAAAAATCCTTTCAAAATTTGATAATAACATTTGATAATAACTTGCTTGATTAACTTTTAAATTTCAGTGAAAACATCCTCCTTTAGTTGTTGATGTGTAAGTATATCACACTTATAACTAAGTGTCAACATACTAAATATGTTACCTATATAGTTCGTAAGAACTACTATATAGGTAACTATTTATTAAGCCAGAACAACGAATTAAACTGCCGATCATGTAGTGATCCATACTTTATTCGAGGAACTTGCTTAATTAATTCTTGAACAAACTTCTTAGTGTACTTTTTCTTTGCTAACTTTCTATCAGGAAAGATCATGGTAACTCCTTCATTAGCTTTTCTTAACACTACAATACCTTCTGTATTCTGCACTACTAACTCACCAATGTAGCCATTAGGATCTGGAACTAGAATAACAAAGTTCTCTACACCTAGCTTACTAGCTTTACCTACAATGCTTGTACCTCTAATACCTACTGTAGCTGTAGGTAAGTCAAGCTTCATAAGGTCTGGGCCTAGCTTTGCTATATTACCACTAATCATTCTGAATGCACCAGTAACTATCTTGAGATCAATGTAACCATCTTTTTTTATTGGATCATATACAAGATCAACCATCTCTAAATTAGATAACTCTCCTATATTAACAAAAGAATTATCTACAAGTTTAAGTTCTAAAGAAGATTTCCTTTTGGTTACTATTCTATCATTCTTATAGAGCCAGTTATCTTTAACTAAACCTATAGACTTTCCTTCTCTTGTTAAAGTAGCTACTCCCTTCACATTTAAAACTCTAGCTATCTTGTCAGAAGCCATAGCAAACGTAACTAAGAACATGAAAAATAATAAAGAGTAAAAAATTATTAGTGTGTTTCTGCCCATGTATTTCCTACCTTATATTCACAATCAAGAGGACATCCAACATCTAAGCTTTCCTCTGTCTGCTTCATAGCTTTCTTTGTAATGTCTCCAAGAACATCTACATCTTTCTTGTTTACCTCAAACTGGTACTCATCATGAACAGAGGCTACTAGCTTGGCATCTATACCAGAACTTCTGATAAGACTATCCATCTGAACAAGCCATTCTTTACATATGATTGCTCCTGCTCCTTGTAGGAGAGTATTAAGGCTGGCATGACTAGATCTAATGTGAAGCAACCTACCATCCAAAGCTTTGACTTTTCCTTTCCCTGAAGCTTCTGTTACCATCTTTCTTAATCGAGCTAGTGCTGGTAAATTCTGTAGAAACCTATCAATTAATATTTGTCCTTCTCTAGCACCAGCACCCACTACCTTACCTATCTTGGATGCACCAGCACCATACAGAAAAGCATAGATGAAAGTCTTGGCCTGATCCCTTGTCTCTAGTCCAGCCATCTTCTGATTAGCTGTATGAACATCACCTGTAAGAACCTCTCTGGTGAACTTAGGGTCTTCCATATAGTGAGCAAGACAACGTAGCTCCAAGCCACTGGCATCTGTACCCATAAGAACATGAGTATCGGGATTAGATACTGTCCATAACTCTCTACACTCCTTACCATAGGGACTATAGGTGGCTGGTACTTGTGCCATATTAGGACTGTTGTGAGCCATCCTACCAGTGACAGTACGTAGGGTCATTACTCTACCTCTGACACGATCATCTTCTTGACACTCCTGTATCCAAGACTTAAGTAGTCCAGTACGTTTCTGTAATAGAAAGTATCTACTAAACATCTGTGCTTCTGGCATATCAAGTTTAGATAATATATCTTCAGAGACTATTACATTACCTTTTTCTGTATGCTTCTTTGGTTTCCATCCTCTTTTCATTAGACGTTCTGCTATCTGCTTTCTGCTGGCAATATTAAATGGTATATATTTAGTCTTAGTTTTTAACTCTACCTTTGTAGGTTCAAACATTTCTTGTGCTTGTTTCTCAAGTCTATGTTGTTCATCTTCAAGTTGAGATAAAAAGACTGTAGCTTTTTGTATATTAAAAGCAAAGCCATTCTTCTCTTGTTGATCTACTATTGCTCTGACTTTTCTTTCAAGTTCATATGATCTGGATGAAAACATCTCCCCTTCTGCCGATAACTTATGAGCAAGCTTCCTAGTAAGTTCCGTATCACGGATGCAATACTGAAGCATGTCTTCATTGAACGTCTTGAAATCATTACATTCTCCTTTATTATAACCAAGTCTTTCTCCCCATGCTTGTAGAGAATGACCACCATCTCTGATAGGATTATATAGTTGAGACTCAATAAGAGTATCTCTTACTTGAGATAGCTTTATATTAGAGCCAGTTAATCTATTTAGTATGGGTGCATCAAAGCTTACTCCATTATGCATAATGAATTGATCTATTTGTTTAGACCAATCTGCAAACTGGACACACTCCTCTCCAACCCATACCTTCTGCTTACCAGAAACAGAACTAGCTACTATGCAATGTATCTTGGTTGCATCAAAGCTATCTGTTTCAATATCAACTACTGCTGTTGTCATATGTCATATCCACTTGATAAATATCTTTTACATTAATATGGAAAAACAATTCACCTTTTTCTACATTTTTATTAGGGGCTTCTTTAACCTGACTAGATTCTACCACATCTGCTGGTATATGCCAAGCTTTCTTTAGATCTTTTCTGAATACAACGAAAGTAAATAGATCATCTTTATAATCTTTTCTCCATTTATCTATTAATCTTTTCTTTCTATAGGGTATTCGTAACTCAGTCCAGTTCTCAGGCCACTCACCTGTCCAACCATATTTTATTTCTACCTCATAGAAAGTTCTAGAGTCACCTCCATTGATAGTGCCTCTAATATCAAAGCCATAATCTTCAGTTGAATCTACAATTAAATCAGGTATCTTTTCTGCAAGCCATCCTTCCATAGCTTCAATAGCTATAGGATTAGACTTATCATACTCTGCTTTATCAAACTTAGCTCGATTATTTTTCATTAGTTAATCTCCATATTTTCAGGTCTAGAAAAAGATTTATTAACAATATAAAATTCTTCTGTTTGGGAATAACGATTTGGAATTACCTTCCTTTCACTGTTCAATACAGCATATATATTTGTCATTAGTGCCATTTTAAAATCAGATCTAAAAGTAACATAAGTAAAATCAAGACGTTGTTCTTTAGGTAGTTTTAAATACTCCACAACACTTTTCTTTTTTGTGGGAACAGAAAATTCATCTGCTTTACATACACTACAATTAAATTGATCTTCTGGTTTCATATGTGGTTGCCATTTATTAATAGTTTCTAATTCAAAAAGATAAGTTTTATTAATATCAGGATCAGTAACTCTAAGATCAATCCCAAAATTTTCTTTATCATCTATAATTAAATTACTATTTTTATGTAACAGCCAAGAACTCATAGCTTCTTTAGCTGGACTATCATATTTATCATAATCTTTTTTACTAAATGGTTTAGCTCTCATCATCATTCTCCATAAATGGGTTATCAACTTGGGTCATTCTACCAGATTCTTTATTGTAATGCAAGTAACAAGCTACTCCTGTATCTCCAGTATATCTATTCTTAAGAATACGAAGAGTAGTAGTGTTAGCTTCATGCTCATCTTCAGCTTGTTGATTACGTTCCAAAGCAACCACACTATCAGATAGATGGGCTATAGAAGCTGAACCTCGTAGGTGGGATAGAGATACTTCTCTACCATCCTCATGACCTCGATCTCCTGCTGGTCTTCTCAAGTGAGATACAAGCAATAGACCTATGCCTGTCTCCTCTACCAGTGATCTTAACTTGGTCATCAGAATATCAATAGACTTTCTTTCATCACCATTATCTTCTTGTCCTGATACCAGAATAGATAAGTGATCTAGAAATATCCACTTACAGTCTAGTGCTTTAGCCATATATCGAACACGATCTAGTATTTCATCGTTAGATATAGAACCAAAGTGATCGAAAGCAAAGAACCTACCAGAGTTAATAGTCTTATCAGCCCATCCCTGTAGTTGTTCCTTGCTAAACTGTTCTCTAATTTCTCTGATATATAATCTTGCATTAGCTTCAACACTCATGATATTGAATGCTGTATTCTTGGTGTTCTCTTCCATAGCTAAGACACCAATGTTATCTAAAGTATTCGACATAATATGATGCATAAGCTCCCGAATGATACTGCTCTTACCCATACCAGCACCACTGGTAAAGCATATTAGTTCACCAGTTCTCATACCATAGGTCTTCTCATTCATCTTAGGCCAAGGATAAAGACAAGTCTCACAATAGTCCTCTTCAAATAATCTATCACCTAGATCAGCTAGATTAACTATACCTGCTGGTGTATAAGGCTTGGCATTCCACCATATCTTTGTGAAGTCTTCTCTTCTACCCATCTTAAGATATTCATTAGCATCTTTCAACTCAAGATTTACAATCTTGCATTTGTTAGGTTCAAACAGTTGAGCAACTAATTTAGATGCTTCTCTTCCGGGCTTATCATTATCAAAACAGAGTACAATATTTTCAAATGTATTTAAATACTCTAACGATTGCTTACAATTATCTACTGCTGATGCTGCTCCATTCTTAATGGAGATAACAGGCCACTTACTACCCATCAATTCGTAGGCAGACATAGCATCAATCTCACCTTCACATACTGTGATGTACTTACCACCACCTGAGAAAATGTTCTCACCAAAGAGACAAGCAGAAGATATATTACCTTCAGACCAGAACTTTTTATTCTGTGTCTCTCTAACTTTATTAGCTATATGATTATTATCTTTATCATAGTACTGATAGATATGGTGAGTGGTAGTTGATCCATACTTTTGTGTCTGAACATTATACTTCTTTGCAGTATCTCTACTGATGTGTCGGTCAGGTATATTAGTTACCTCACCTTTTGTTTTCAATGTAGGACTAGCTTCATTAGTCATTGGTACAACCCTTGCTTCTTCTTTCATGTCTGCTCCAAATCTAGTTTTACAACTGAAACAATATGAATGTCCATCCTCATACAATGCATTAGCATCACTTGAGTTACACTTAGGACAAGCCATATGTTTAACCATTTTACTATCAGCCATTAGATTGCTCCTTTATAATTGCAATTCTTTTTCTACGATCAAACTTTTTGGTTAGCATCTTACCAGATGTTCCCCACATATCTGAAAAGTGTGTCCACTTTCTAGCTCTTTTAAACCATAGTAACCTATATCCAGAACCTATACGTGGCATTTCATCCTCAAGATATATATCACATCTACCAGCACCAATCAACGACCTACGTTTAGGTGGTTTAGATTTGTAAGGTGGTGGATTAAGCATGACAATCTCCTTTAATTACGTTCCCTATAGAGTACGTAAGTACTCCCTCTATAGGGAACTAATTAACCTTGCAAACTTTGTATTTAATTTTTCTTTTGGGATCTGCAAATATTTTTGCTAGACTTCTTCTGTAGTAGGCTTCTTCTTCAGCTTCTTTCTTTGAATTAAACATTCCTAAAGTTATATCTCCAAACTTTTTAGGTAAAATTACTTTCCATTTAGACATCTTTATAATGATCTCCCCATAATGTTTCAACAAAACTTTCTTTATCAGACATAACTTCATCAGCTTCTGTCTTTGCTAAAGCTTTTGATTCTTTAAGATCATACCCCTCCTCAAGATACTGTTTAACTAAGTACTTGAATACATTACTTCTTTCTCTTTCCCATAAATTTTTAGTCATTCTCAACCCAACTTTGATTTGCTTTTTTATAATTAAGTTTTTCTAATTCCTGTCTTAAATCTTTAATTGTTTTTTCTTTTTCTTCTAACTGTTTGTTTAAAATCTCAACGTGTTTATGTAGCTTATCTATGGTAGTCATAGTATACTCCTATTACTTCTTTATGTCAATATAGAATAAGTGTGTACCTACCTGCTCTAATAATTTAAAACGTGAAGATAAAGACCAGAAAGGTCTAACATAACTAGCATGATAATGAGTAGCACCCATAGTTTGTTTCAATACTATACCTTGAAACACCATACTGGCTACTTCCATGCTCTTATAAAGAGCTTCCATATCATTAAACTTTTCTGGTTTACCATCACACCAGTATGAGAACTGACATTGATTAAGTATTGGTGCATACTTCCAATACTTTCCTTGATGTACTACTTCACATACTGTATTTGGAAACCTCTCTGATCTTACTCTTTCCATAATAACATTACCTACTGCTATCATAGGAACTATCTCTTCTGATCTAGCTTCATGATAGAGTGCTTCAACCAAGCAATCCATTTCGTCTGCTTGTGCTGAAGATACAGTAAGCAATAAAGATAATAACAATAATAATTTTTTCAATGTACCCTCATAACTTTAAAGTCTTCATCAAATTCTAATCCCATAATTTCTAAACATTCAAATGCTTCATGAGATGTATCAAAATATTCTATACTCTCTCCTGTAAAATCAGGCATACAAGAGTATGAATCTATATCACTAGGTACTGGTACATGAACAATTATAAAAGACATTTTAAACTCCTATTAAAATTAATAATAACATTATTAAATCCATATTATCCTCCTCCTGTATAAAGTATTACGTCTGCTACATCCAGCAAAGCTGGTGCTGTAGTTATAAGTAAACATATTAAAAATATCATTCTCCTACTCCTCCTACATTTTCTCTTATAATATCATTGTGATTTAATTCAGCCCAATAAATCTCAAGAGCTTCTGTATTTCTATGAGCTATAAACTTATGCATCTCACCTGCTGGTACAATAGATGTCTCTCCAGCATGAAGATGTGTGCTGTCACATAGTCCATAGTCCTTCCATCTCTGTACCTCTAACCATCCAGAGATCACATAGAACATATTAATCTTAGACTGATGCTTATGTTGAGAACAATACCCATCTTTCTTAACATTAATTCTATGTATCTCTACTGCTGGTGACTGTAGTATAGGTTCAGTGCTGCCCCATACCTTACCTTCAATGACACTCATTTATATCTCCTAATATAGAGTAAAGTATTGCTTCATAGTATTCTGATAACCTTCCAGAACACTGGCTACATAGGCTTCATTAATAGTCGGGGTCTTAGGATTGTCAGCCTTATAAGTACCCTTCTTGGTTCTTGCTCTTTTCTTTTTAACTGCCATATTACTTCTCCTTTATATTGATTTCTAGTTTAGACACCATGTCTTTCATTATCTTACTAGCATAAGGTTCTAGTACAGCCCTATGTAAATCAAATAACTTCTTATGTTGTGTTAGTTCTTCTTCAAGAGCCTTGATCCTTAAATCTTTTTCATCAGGTTCTTGTACTTCTACTTCTTCATCTGCCATTATATCCTCCTAATAATTAATAGCCAGTACCTTAATTGTATCTATAAACTCTTGACTTAGATGACACCCAACATTACTACACTTTGCATGGGTGGTATCAACAGATACTACCTTGTCATCTGAGTCTACTACAGCAGGGAAGAATAACTCTTCTCCACATTGCCTACAATCACTCATGGTTTAGCCTTTCTTAATCTGTTATAATTCTTTGCTTCATACTTAACTTGATTGTCTTTCTTGTGATCAAACAACCATAGATGACTATCATTTATAAAAAGGATTGACCCTCTTACATCATCATCTCTATCTTCAACAAAGTCTCCTCTCTTTAACTCAAGATCATTACGATTGATTGGTATTCTTGAGTCTAGATGTGGGCTTCTGTTACGTATCTCTTCGAGTAGTTCTAGCATTGGCTGGCATTCTTCTTTACCCAGACAGTCTAGCTCACCATCAATCACCATCTGTAAATCACCCAGAACAATATTAAAAAGTTCTTTACTATCTATATTAGAATACATTTTTATCTCCTATGCATAGACAGATCCTACACCCCATGATCCATCAGGTACTAATATTAATTCACCTTTGCTATTATACACTACATGAGGCTCACCTGCAACAGCAATCATTCGAGCTTCTGAGCCAGCACTAATTCTATTCTCCCAATACACTGTTATAGGTGTAGTTGGGTACACTGATCCTAAAGGTTCAATCATTTTATATCCATCCTAACATTAGTTTTGTTTCTTCTGGAACCATATCCATACTAAATGGTGGGTCAAATACTGTATTAATAAGAACACTTATAACTTCTGGTACATAGCCAGCCCTTTGTATATCATTAACAATCTCATCTGCAAATGGGCAGAATGCACTTGTCAATGTATGGGTTATAGTTACTTCGTGTTCTCTCTCATTGATAGCAATATCATAGATCAATCCAAGATCATATAGACTAGCAGAGGGTATCTCTGGATCAAATACATTCTTTAAATTCTCTATGATTAATTGCTTATCAATCATCTTCTGTCTCCTCTTCATTGGGATCTCCACTGTACTGCCAACCACAGACCACAAAGTCTATGTCTTCGAGATTATATTTAAGAGCTTCCTCTGGTAAGTAATCGGCTAGTGTGGTGTGGGTTTTGCCACCGAACCATGCATTACCATTAGAAGTAGACATCTCTTTCCAACCATAACGAGAGAGATATTCTCTGTAATTTTTGGCAATTATTTCGTCCTCTTTCTCCTTTACTTTAAACATTTTGACTTCAATCTCTTCAAGTTTCTTAGCTAGATTAGTCTGCTTGTTATCATACAAATCAAATATAACTTCCTGTAATTTTGTTTGTAAAGGATTATCAATATGGTTTGTGTCTGGATTGTAGTTACTCATCAGCTTCACTCCTTGTTAGTGCAAAGTCTACAGTAAATCCTAGTGTGGCACTATCTTCCCATGTGTTTTCAATAGAATGGAACTCTCCATTAGGACAGGTTCCTAACCATTTCTTAAATGCTTCTACTCTTTCTTCATTAGTCATTAGCTTTCTCCTTTGGATAGTATACATCTACGATACTCTCACAGTGAGGGCAACTGAGGTTAGTGACCATGCTATAGTTTTCATCTTCTTCTTCTATATCATGATCACCACCCCAGATCAGTCGAGTATGACAGTGCCAACAGTTCATGCTACTTCCAGTTCTTTCCACTCACGAGAAGCAAGCATCTTTCTTACTTTATCTTCTCTGTTAACCTTAACATTGTGAGCCTTACCCTTGCTATTCTCAGGGTGTGATGACCAATGTGTAGCTGAGTTGTATGCAGACCATAGTGTACCTTCTTCTCTAGTACCATAGGCTTCATAGCTTCCTCTGCCATGTAGATGTCTGTTCTCTTCATCAAATATTTTCATAAGATTAGAGAGCATAACCTTGTTGGCTACCTTCTTTCTGGTCACATTATCAGTACGTTGTGCTAGGGTTTTGCTAAAGAGATTAATAGTTTCTTCTCTTGTTATCTTAGTATCGTACCAATCCCTCATTGTATCAAGACCAGAGCCACTGATAAACTCACCAGCATTCTTAACCTTAGATGCAAAAGCATTTACATCAAAGTTCTTGGTGTGTCTACCATAGACATAGGCTAGCTTATCACCAGTAACTAGGGTATTGTAGCAGAAAGTTCTCCATACTCCCATCATACCAGAGTTTGCCCATGTTCTATTATGGGAAGTTCTAAATACAAACTCAGGTATAATCGTATCATGGTTAGTACCTAAACTCTGTGTATGGGCTGGAAACTTAGCTCTTAGTTCTAGCTTTGCTCCACTATCCCATACGTTGGTAGTAAACTCAGCATCACTTAGGTCTAGCTCTGCCTTTCTTAAGGCTTGTTCTACACCATCAACTATCTCTCTATATTGCACAGGGAAATAGTCTTGTGATACTATGCCTAAAGGTTCTTTAGTATCCTTACGTCTAATGCCCATACCAATGTTGTGTGGTATCTTCTCAGATTTAGTCACGGCAAAGTTTCCGTAAGGTTCTAGTTTATCACTACCTGTCCACTCATTTATAAGTGGAAACTTCTCTACTTCAAAGTCTATTTTGTCATGATCAAACATATGCTTCTCCATTGTTATCAAGGTACTGTTCGTACCCTAGCTCAACTGAACGTAGCTCCATTGCTACCCACTCATTGAGTTCTTTGATGTCTACTGACCATAGGTCAGAGCCACACATCTCTATAAATTCTTCAACCATAGGTTGACACCAAGCATCACCAGTTTCTCTAAGAAACATAGCAACATCTTCGTGTGTTTCAAATATAGGTGTTATCATTCTTCTAACCTTTCTCTAATTGGTAGTCTTTCGTCACTATATACTTCAACTTGAAGTTTTGTTCCGTCAGCACAGCTAACAATTATATCTGTAAAATGAGATTGTGTAATCTCACTTCTTGATCTAACAATTTCCACATCTTCTGCTCTGAATACATTTATTTCAGTAGTCATATTAAGCTCCTTTAAAGTTACGAGTTAAGTCTCCCATTCTCTGAATGGTAAGACCAGCATGGGTTACAGTAATATAATACCTTGCTACTTGCAAGGCATCTTCACTATCTTCGTATCTCTCCGATACTTTAGAAAGTATTTCAGACATAACCCAACCATGTATGGGGCTTTCGTTACCCTCTTTCATAAGTTTTTTGACGTAGTCAACTACACTCTTTCGTGTTGCTTGCATATCGAACTCCTAAAATTAATTGGCAGGGGATTGAGGAATTGAACCCCATCTTACTGGGTTGGAGCCAGTCGTGCTTCCGTAACACTTATCCCCTTTAAGTACGTTCCCTATATAGTTCGTAAGAACTCACTATATAGGTAACTACTTAGCTTCATCTATCAACTCTTTGGTTCTAACATACTGGTTCTGCAACTGACCTTGCAGAGTTTTCATCTCAGTCTTTAGAACCTCATTCTCTTTGGTTAGTCTCTTGATAGTTTCTCTATCAATCATAGTCTGCATCTTGTATTCATGTAATGATTTAGCCATAGTATCCTCCAAATTCTAGTATTGGTATCATTAGTAGCATCATTACTACTATTCCTATCAGTACCCAAAAGGTATTATCAGGTAATTTCATTCTACTCTCCATATCCAACAGGACAACAGTCCTCACAATAAATTTCATCTTCATAAAAAAAGCACACCTCTGCACAAGTCATCTCTCCACAGTCAGCACACTCTCTATCATATATATGTTCTCTCATGATCCTTGCTCCTTATATCTTTGATATTCTTCCTTACGTTTTTCTATATTCCAGTACCAATCAGGCATAAATTCATATGAATTTTCCATAAACCATTGCCACTGTGAATAGGTAAATCCTTCGGGCATTACTCCATCTCCCTTACTTTAGTTGCTAAATCTTTGATATGTTCTGCTGTCATAATAAAAGCACAGCACTCTCCAAGTTTATCTTCAGCTATATCCATAGCTATAGAAAAGTCTCCACATTTTCCTAGTGGAAAGCATTGTCCAATCTTATCAAAAGCAAACCAATTCATTACTCTATCTCCTCATATTCTGCTCTAGCTCTAGCTCTAGCTATGGTTTCTCTTACCATTTCAGGTAAATCAAAATCTCTTTCAACTATTTCAAGGTGCTTATCAAATAAATCTTCGAGTATTCTTTCATTGTATATATTACTCATATCAATCTCCATTTAAATTACGTTCTCTATATAGTACGTAAGTACTTAACTATATAGAGAACTAATTTAGTATAACATAACATAGTCTTGATGTAAACGACTAACTTGCTGACCATTTTTATATTTATTAGGATACTTCTCAGCCAGTAGGTCACACCAGCTATTCCATAGGTACTCACAACCACCTAAGTCTTCACAGACTTTGATATATAACTTAGCTTTACCTAAAGCTGTGTCATATTTTACTTTGCCCATCTTAAAAGCTGATGCTGATAGTCCAAACCTTCTTAGGTTATGGACATCAAGACAACCAACCTTGCCAATACATAGTTGTAAGACAAAGCCAGCCTTAACTAATCCAATGTTCGGGATACTAGCTACTGCTAGTAATTTCTCAGCCATTGGTAGCTTACGGCTATAGATAGCTTCGTGTATTTCTTTCTTATGAGCTAGGACATAATCCCAACCTGATCTTTTAGATCCAAATAAATATTTGCAATCTAACCCATTTTCTTTTAGGTCAATCAGTTGATTGCCTACTTGATCCCATTGTTGTTGTATAGACAACAGAACCATAGCTATAATCCATGAGGTATTATCTGGGGATTTTCTACCCCATCTACCGATGGCTTTTTGATGTGTAGTAAACATAATAATCTCCAAGTAAAAGTTTTTTATTATAAGTAATAATCAAGTAAAAAATTGGGGAGTACATAAGTACCCCCCATTTAGTTGGGAGGTCTTATGAAATTGTTACAGAACCTTGATTATCTACGATAGAGGTCATCGTATTAAAAGTACCCTTATCCATCTTGTATATTACAAGACGGCCTAGCTGTACTTTATAAGACTGATCAAGTCTATTAAAAGACCAGCCCGATTTTTGTTTACGTAAACGAATAATAAATTCAATTCCAAAAAATTTAAATTTTCTCATATCAATCTCCAATGAGTTTAAAGTTAAGTACGTCCCTCTGTACTTCACTATTGTTCAGTACAGAGGTACTACTTAGTTAGTGCTAGGCTATAAAACTTGGCCTTTCACTTTCTGGGAGTTTGTCACGATTGGCAAACACCCTATAAGAACCACTATCATGAAGAACACGTAGTGGTACACCAGCTTCTCTTTTCTTTTGAGAATCTTCTTTGTCTTGAGTAGCAACCCACTTGCCACCCTTATTCAAGTATTGAAATGTTTTCATTTCACACTCCTTAATATGTCAACATCTAACCCTGTTGACTTGGGCTTTCAAAAACACAAGTACCTGTGTCATACTTAGTCTCAATGAGACAAGTATTTATATTGAAGATAATTGTCTCTGGATACTCACCAGTATCGGGATCAATATTGATGTCAAATTCTTCACATATATGATCATATGCAAAAGAATTAACTGCAAAATCAGATTGGTGTAATGTAATCGTTTTCATTTCGATCTCCTATTTTAATTAAGTAGTTCAGTTAGTTCGTAAGAACTCACTAACTGAACGTACTAATTAGTTTTAATTAAACTTCAATAAATTCTATAGTTTGAGTTGAAGTTTCTTCAGATAAATGAGCTTCCATAAGCTCATTAATTTCAGCAATAAAGTTATCAAGTAAATTGGTTTCGATTGCTTTGGAAAGCATATCCATAAACTCTGGTGTTAAAGCAATCGTGTTAGAGTAGGTTACTGGAGCACCATAAATATCTTTATATTTAGGTGATGCTACAAAAAAATCGTTCAATTCGGTCAAAATTGTTTCCATATCAATCTCCATTTAATTAGTACGTTCAGTTAGTTCGTAAGAACTCACTAACAAGAACTACTAATTAGTTTTTAAAATTATTATTATAAACTTTGTGAGTGTCACCTTAAAAGTAACCAGATGTTCTGGTTTAAAGACACTCACAAAGTAAGTAGTTTTTATTTTCTCTATAGGCCTGTCATTACTCAGGACAACCCTTGACTAGCTACTAAAACTAACTACTTGTAGTAGTTAGAGTGGACATTCTAACTAAATCTAGTCAACTTAGTTAGAACTATTGCTGGTTATTTCACATTTAGCTACTGACCAGCAAATTAGATGGAAGGTGTAGGAATTGCACCTACATTAGGTTTAAATTAAGTAAGATTGCAATCATAAAAACTCACATAGTCTCTAAACTTGTTTGTTTTATTGTTTTATTCTTCATTACAACTCTTACTTGGTTCTAGCCACCCCGATAGCTACTAGAATAGCTACCATTCACTCACTCAGAACCTTCCTTAATTATTTAAACTCATTTAATGAGTTTATCTGAAAACTGAGTGCTCTGCACTTCTGAGCTACACCAATGTCATTGTAACTTTTAAAGGTATCTCACTACCTCAAGAATATTAGTGAGACAATATTCTTTGTTACTATATCGGTGGTAGGACTTGAACCTACGACCTCTCAGTCTTCAGATAAACTCACTTCCTTAATTACGTTTGTTAGTTTGTTCGTAAGAACTCACTAACTAACTAACTAATTAGTCCGAAAATCAAACCAATTAATAAGTTAGTTAATTAAACTCACTAAGTGAGTTGTTTTCTTCTTTTTTGGTCTTTGATAGTGTTAAATACAGAACATATAGGCTCGAATGGTTGATCTTCTCTAAAGAGATAGGTCATTTTATGTCCTAAATTGTCCCTTCTAACTCAAAGCACTGGTCAGAAAACAACTCACGAAGTGGAGTAGTTTTTTATCTTACTCAGGATTTGCAGTTTATATAGTCTTGCTCAAGACTAACTAGGTGGTTCACTACCTAGCAGAGCTACTTTGTAGTATGAGTAACGTGTCATGATCACAGCCCAAAGCCAAACTGTGTAACTACGTTACAAATCGGAAACAATTTGTTGTGTTCTCAACTGTTACAGCAAATCACTTCCTTAATTACGTTACGTTAGTTAGTTCGTAAGAACTTCACTAACTAACTAACTAATTACTTCGAAAATCAAAGCAATTAATAAGTTAGTCAGTAGCTAGTGAGGTGTTAAAACCCCACTAGCCAACCTAATTACCTCTATGACCTAGCTTTCATCTCATTAGGCAGAGCCTACTCACATAATCAGTCTTACTGATGTCACATTGGACAATCCTCTAAGTTAATTACGTTACGTTACTTAGTTCGAAGAACTCACTAAGTAACTAACTAATTAGTTGACAAGAAAACCAAGCCAAACCCCAAAGAAGTAGAGCAAACAACCAAAGAGCTTGATTGTTAGTATCTCTTAATTCTTTGAAGAATTGGTCACGATCCTTAGTCTTGTTTTGATATTTCATATCAAACTCCCATAAAGAATAAACCAACAAAGAAAGTTATGATCATAGTAGGAACTATGACCATAACATAAACATCTAGCATTTTCATGCTAAACCCCAACAATATCAGAATAATCAACAAGATTTGTAAAATCTTGATGTGGAATATCGTCAGCTTCACCTTCAAAAACACAAATACCTTTGTGATTATGAACCTCGACAAAAGAACCTGCAACCGATACTCTAAAAGTATCGTCACCGAACTTGTTATCCAAAGAATGTTGGATAAGCATAAGCTCACTACTCATAGCTTCAAAAGCCATAACAACCTCCTATTTTAATTAAGTAGTTCAGTTAGTTCGTAAGAACTCACTAACGTAAACTACTAATTAGTTTCCCAACCAAGTTTGGCAAATTTGGCATGGTTTCTTTAAATCTTCTTCAGTTACTTTGAAGAAAGTTTCAAACTCAATACCCTCAATCATCTCTTCATTCAACATCTCTCTGAGATGTTCAATAGTGAATTGATTGTTAGTATCTTTTCTTTCAAGTTTGAAGAACTTTACTAACAATTCTTCAGCTTGCTCCCAAAGCTCAAGAGCTTCGTCAGAACATTCATCAAATTTAGTCCAATCAACTTTCGACATAACAAACTCCTATTTTAAATAATAGTTATTATGTAATCGTAGATTACTTATATAATAACTTTATTTACTTTATCATCAAAGCTCTGTCAAGTCTCATCAAAATCCGTAGGATTTCGTCATGTGTAACTAAATCTCTGATTTAGTCTTGCACAGGATAATCCGTAGGATTTTCAAGGACTTAGCAAAGCTAAAATAAACTCAACAGAGTTGAGAAATCAGCTTTATCTACATCCTTTGGATGAAATTACAAGAGATTTCGACAACTCAAAACCAATAGTTATTAATTTATTGAATTTACTTACATAAATTCTAAAGAAATAAATTAATACTTTCGGAAAAATTCGGGAAAATCCTCGTAACGTGCAGGGGGGCAGGGAAAAAAACACGGGTACGTGTATATATATAAAAAGGGGTATGGAATATATTTTCAAAAATCTACGGATCTATCATCAATGTGTTATAAATACCACAGTCGGGGTACTTAAGTACTAATAAAATTAAGATAAAAGTACTTATATAAGTACTTATATTATTTTTTTATATATTTTTTTAATATAGGTATTGTAAAAGTACTAATATTAGTATATAATATAACTATGTATAATTTAGAAGAAGGTTACTTAGAGTCTTTTATAAACCTTAAAGGACTTCTTTCACAAAAAGTTAATAATCAATCTAAATCAGACTTCCTAACCTTTGTAAGACTGATGGCTCCTTCTCTTGTGTCCGGCTTTAAGATGGGTAAACACATAGAAGTAATCTCTAATAAGCTAAAACAATTAGAGGAAGGAGAAATAAAAAGGTTGATGGTCTTTCTTCCCCCTCGTTCTTCCAAATCAGTTATATGTTCTAAGCTATTTCCTGCATGGTATATAGGTCGTAACCCTGAACATGAGATATTGACTGTCTCTCACAGTGATCAGCTATCATCTGACTTTGGTAGATCTGTAAGGGATGTTGTCAATACAGAGGAATTTAGCAAAATCTTTAGTGGAGTACAGTTAAGGAGTGATGTAAGAGCAGCAGGAAAGTGGAAAACAAACCAAGGTGGTACTTATTATGCTGCTGGTGTTAGATCACAGATAGCAGGTCGTGGGGCACATATAGCAATACTAGATGATGTAATGTCTGAAGAAGACTCCTACTCAGAAGCAGGACGTAAGTATATAAAAGAATGGTATCCAGCAGGACTTAGAACTCGTATTATGCCAAATGGTGCTATCGTCATTATCAATACTCGATATCACTATGATGATCTATGTGGATGGCTACTAAAACAACAGGAAGATATGGGGGAGTATGAGACAATACCTTGGGAGGTTATTAAGATCCCGGCTTGGTTAGATGAAGATGCAGCCGAACTTCTGGATTTACCTGTAGGTGGCAGCTATTTTCCTGAATGGAAACCAGATGAAGTACTACAGGTAGATGAAAATGAAATAAAAGCAAGCAATGGGGCTAGATATTGGAACTCTCTTTATATGCAAGATCCTACACCAGAAGAAGGTGGTCTAATAAAAAAGAGATGGTTACAGTATTGGGAGTATGATGAACCACCTAGCTGTGATTTTATAATACAAACCTATGATACAGCTTTTTCTACCAGAACAACAGCAGACTACAGTGTTATCCAGACATGGGGCATATTCTATATGTACGATCAGAATGAGCAAGGATATGAAGAATATGCACCACAGCTTATACTGCTAGGTAATATCAAAGGTAGATTTGAATATCCTGAATTAAGAAAGATGGCACAAAGACTATACAATGAACATAGGCCAGATGTATGTATGATAGAAAAGAAAGCAAGTGGTCAGTCTCTTATACAAGATATGAGAAGAGGTGGCCTACCAGTAATGGAGTATCTTCCTGACAGAGATAAAGTAGCTAGAGTATATGCAGCATCTCCTATTATGGAAGCAGGTAGACTATGGATACCTAAAGGTAAGAAGTGGTCAGATGATTTAGTAGAAGAACTCATAAGGTTTCCTAATGCTGCTCATGATGACCAAGTAGATGCTTTAACAATGGCAGTTCACTATATGAAAGAGTCTTGGCATATTACTCATCCCGATGATCCAGAATGGGATGATGAGCCAAGAGGAGAGAAGAATACCTATTGGACCTTTTGATTTGGGAAAAGGTTAATATTATGCTATAATAAGTTAGGGACCAAAGAGAGGAATATAGTATGCACAAATCAAAATATATGAATATGGCTGGTGATGTGGCAATGAATAAACTTATGCCTAAACCAGATATCTCCATTACAATCAGTATGGCTGGTGGTGGTGGCCTATCTTCTATAGCTCCAAGAATGAATATAGGTGGTCAACCCTATAGACTTTCCTATATAGATCCAAGACAAGCTAAAGTAGGTGGCCCTGTTATTAGAAGAGTTTCTGGTGGAGATATGATGGATGCTGATAGTTTTGGGCAGGATGGAGATTTTTTTGGTGGTTATACAGATGAAATGGCTGGTGTAGTAGATGATGTAGATATGTATGGCACAGCTACACCAGATATGGATTATACAGAAGATGATTTTACATCTTATGCTGATAAAGGAATTGATGTAAATATACCAGATGTAGGATATATGGGTGACTTTGCTTTTGCACCAGATCCACAAGGAAGAGTAGGATTAATGGGACCAGATGAAGTAGCAGGTGTAGACATTGCCCAAACTTATCTAAGTCCAGACCCTAAGTCAAGTGAACTAGGACAATATGAAGATGTAAGTGGTCTTGAAAGATTTTTTGCTGGTCTTCCTGTAATAGGCAAAGCTTTAAATCTTTCTAAAGATCGTCAAAGATTTGTATCTGATAAAGAATTAGAAAATAGATATGGAGAACGTGCAGGATTTGCAGCTAAATTAAATAATAGAGCAAATCAATGGGCAGCAGGTATAAATAAAGTTAAGTCTGATATTGATAAACGTAGTGAAGAAGAAGATCCAAAAACTCCAGAAGAAATAGAAAAAGAAGAAAGAGAAGGACTTTTAGAAGTTGCTGAAAAAACTTTTGATAAAGGTAGTTTTGTAGAAAATAAAGGTCAAGGAATACCCGGATATGCAGCATCATATGGATTAGCTTCTTTATTTGGAGCTATGGGTCTTTTAGGTACAGCAGAAATAGACGGTATTCCTGTACATGTACATGAGGATGGATCTGTTACTCCTGTATCTCCTGAAGATGAACCCGGATTTGATTTTTCTAAAATGAATATTACAAGTGATAAAGAAGCTTTACCTACCAGAAAACAGTATAGAGCTACTACACCTAAAACTACTACTGAAGATATAGTAGAAGAAGAAAAAACAACTCCTATTGAAGGAGAAAAAAGATTAGCTTCTCTTGGAGGATTACAAGATATATTTAAACAAAGTTATGGAAGACCATTTAGGACAATATAGGATAAATAAATTATGGCAACAGAAAAAAATCCATATGAACAAATACCACAGGAAGTATCTAATGTAGTTCCTATGGCTCCAGCAGAAGAAACAGATATGAATGCTACCTTTCAGGTAGAAGATGATGGTGGAGTTACAGTAAACTTTGAAGATGAAGAAGCTATAATGCAACCATCTGAAGAAATTGCTGAATGGTATGGTGATTTATCAGAAACTTTAGATGAAGATGAATTATTCTCTATAGCTATTGATACTATAGAAAACTATCAGGCAGACAAAGACTCAAGAGGTGAATGGGAGTCTATGTTTGAAAGAGGATTTGAATTACTAGGACTTAAACTTGAGCCGGGGTCAGAACCTTTTGAAGGAGCATGTACAGCCGTACATCCACTTCTTATTGAGTCTGCTGTAAAGTTTCAGTCTAAAGCTTCAGGAGAACTCTTTC
>VTLG01006231.1_pt1 | contig 19348 bp, 31 predicted proteins | sample 4694571 | NCBI WGS metagenome assembly VTLG01 (sample SAMN12604809, study PRJNA352737) | marine metagenome | biome: ENVO:00000447; feature: ENVO:00000209|ENVO:00000569|ENVO:01000036; material: ENVO:00002151; isolation source: viral sequences binned using virsorter ...
ACTCAAACTCTAGAAAAGCCAAAACCAAAATCTAAGCCCAAAAAGGTAAAACTCAATGGCGATAACTCTTGATGCTACTGTTGGCGGTGCTAACGCAAACACTTATATAGGTCTTTCTGATGCAAACTCTTTTATTGAAGGGCTTGTTCTCAGTGATGACGCTGCGGCATGGGATAACTCATCAACCGACAACAAAAATCGTGCGCTTTTTACAGCAGCCCAGAGAATTGACAGAGAGAAGTTTTTAGGAGCTAGGGTATCTGATACTCAAGCTTTGGAGTGGCCCAGATCAGGAGTAAGGAAACCTGACACATACACTAACTTGTATGGATTAAGCTTTCCAAATAGATTAGTTGCTGACTATTACCTTGATACTGAAATCCCAGACAGGGTAAAACACGCACAGGTTATCTTGGCTGTATATCTCAACAACAACAGGAACGGACTGGAACTAAGCGGCTTAGAGGACTTTGCTGCTGTAAGTATTGGAAATATAAATGTAACTCCCAGATTTTATGGGGCTACTGGTATTGATCGAATCCCACCAATAGTTGATCATTACTTGATGGGTATTAGAATAGGTGGAAGAGCAAACTTATCAATCAAGAGGTCTTGAAAATGGGCTACGGCTACGAATATCCAGCAGCAATCATTATTACCGATACGGCTGCCCATACAGGCAGATTTGGTAAGGTGCATTGTCTGACAGATGCAGAGGCAACCTTTGTTGCTGAGAATATTACAGAAAATGGTTCTGCAACTATAAATGGCATCACAATGAAGGCATCATCTGAGGTTTGTGGAGTCATAACAAGTATCACTCTTGCAAGTGGACAAGTTATAGCTTATTTCTTATGAGTCTTGCTAATGCACTAAAAAAAGCTGCCAGTGCTTCACTTAAAAAGCTTGGTGGTGATGTAACTATCAGACAAGTGACAGCAGGGGCATACAATACCACCACTGGAGCTATTTCAGAATCTACATCTGATACAACCATTAAAGGTGCATTGAGTAATGTTTCAAGAAATCAGGTAAATGATTTGATTGAGTCACAAGATAAATTGCTTACTATATCTGCTGGTGATCTTACATTTGTCCCTACAACAAAAGACAGAGTAGTTATTAGTAGTGTTGAATTTAAAATTATTCAAGTTGTTATAAATGAGCAAAATAATACACCAGTAAGTTTTGATCTTATTTTGAGGTAAAGATGGCGAGACAAATAAAAGTTTCTGAGATTGATGACTTTTTTGAGGAACTTGTTGTTGATCTTGTTGCTGCTACAACTTTGGAGTGGACTAAAAGAGTAAAGAAAGCAACACCTGTCGATACTGGTAGACTTAGAGCAGCTTGGCAGACAGATATAAAAAAGTTTCAAGGCACAGTTACAAATAATGTCGTATATGCAGAGCCTGTTTGTTTTGGTGTAAACCTACCACCATCATGGGGTGGTCAATATAGAACAAGACAAAATACTGTTGCTGGATTTCCAGAACTTATAGGCAAGGAACTTGAGCAATATGTAATAAAACAAATTAGGAGGGGCATCTGATGGCAGCAATAGATTTAAACACAGTCAGATCAACAATAGAGGCTAGGTTAGCCACAGAGCTTGCTTCAAGCCCAGCAATACCTGTTGTTTTTAGTAATATGACCTTTGATTCAACGGCTGAAGATACTTTTGTTCAATGTATAACCAGCTTTGGTGCTAATGAATACTTGACTCAGGGAGATTCAAGTAGTGCTTCAAATAATATTGTTGGATTAGTATTGCTTAATGTTTTTACAGAAGAGGGTATCGGGGCTGGGTCAAACTTTACAATTTGCAAGAGGCTTAGAGACTTATACAATAGAATTACTGTTTCTAATGTAATTTTTGATTCACCTATTGGGCCTGAGATACTTACTTCAAGTCCAGAGGGCAAATTTCAAACACAAATTAGAATCACTTTTAATATTTATGAGGACTTGTAATGGAAATTACTGAAAAAATGCTTGATGTTATTGAGGCTGTCAAAGGTAGAAGAGAGCCACAGTATTGGGACAACCAGTGCAGAAGGTATATGGAAAAACAAGAAGCTGAAGCAAAAGCTGTAAAAAATCCAAAAAAAGGTTAATATAATTATAAATATTTCTTTTTATTGTTATGGCTGCTGTAAAAGGTGATGTAGGGCAAGTCAAATTTGATGATGGCGGCTCTTCAGTCAATCCAGTTTTAGGCACTAGAGAGTGGTCTATGTCTATCACCAAAGATACCCAAGAAACAACTGTTCAAGGTGACACTTTCAAATCTTTTGTTGGTGGACTGATTGAGGGTGAGGGGTCTGCTGTTCTCCAATATGACAACGCTGCCTCTGGTGAGACTGCAACTTTTATGGATGGAGTTTTGACAACAGGTGACACCGCAACAGCATCTTTTGAGCTTTTCCCTGATAGTGCAAGCGGAACTAAAAAAATCAGCTTTAGCGGCCTTATAACAAACTTTGAACAAGGTTCAGCTTTGGGTGATGTCAGCACAATTAACATCACATTCAAGCCATCTGGCACTATTACATCAGCAATCTAAAAAAGTAAAAATCTTCGCATTTATTTATGGCAACTGAAAGAACCGCAGACCTTATTCTTGGAGCTTTTCAAGATGAAATGGTCACAAGACGTCAATTTGAGGTAAAAGATTCAAAAGGCAAAGTAATTACTACTATTTACTTCAAACCTATTACAAGATATGCAAGAGTAAAAGCACAGCAACTAGCTGGGCCAAATGCTGATGCTTTGGTTGTATCAACTCAACTTCTTTGTCAAATGGCAGAGAAAGAAGATGGAACTCCAGCTTTTGATATGTCAGATGCACCAATGTTGCAAAGACAACTTCCAGAAAAAGTTTTAAATGATCTTGAGCTTTTTCTAAATGATATTCAGCTTGATATTGATACAGCAAAAAAAGAATAAAAGGGGATAACTGGCTTAGATTTGAGTTTTTCCTAGCAACAGAACTTGGCAAGACAGTACAAGAACTCAGAGTTAATATGACTGAGGCAGAGTTTATATATTGGGCTGGGTATTACGAAATTAAGGCTGAAGAAGAAAAAAAAGCATTGCAACGACAAAAACGCAATTCAAGGTAATATAGAGTAAAGGTTTTTTTTATTTGTGGCAGAGGCAGTCGTAAGGTTAAGAGTTGATGCCAGTGGTGCAACTAGGGCTTTAAATGGTGTACAGAATCAAACAAATAAGTTACAAAACTCATTTAATGGCTTGAGAACTGCGATTCTTGCATCAGGGATTGTTTTAGTTGGAAGGCAAGCGGTTAATACATCAGCAAACTTTGAGAAGTTAAACGTAAGACTAGGCTTGTTAACAAAAAGTAGTTCAGATTTTGCTAAATCTCAAAAGATTGCCGCAGATGCACAGAAAGCTTTTGGATTAAGTGCTGTTGAAGCTTTGGAAGGTGTAACAGATATTACAGCAAGATTAGCACCACTTGGAACATCAGTTGAAGATATTAGAACTGTATTCTTTGGATTCAATACCGCTGCAAAATTAGCTGGTGCATCTGCTATAGAATCATCAAACGCATTTAGGCAACTAGCACAGGCTCTTGGCTCAGGAAGGCTTGCTGGTGATGAGTTTAGGAGTGTTTCAGAACAAGTGCCAACAGTTCTAGCTCCGATTGCTGAAGAGCTTGGAGTTACTATTGGAGAGCTTAAAAAATTAGCTGCTGATGGCAAATTGACAAGTGATGTTGTTCTAAGAGCTTTAGGAAGGATAGGAAATGAGGGTAGTGGATTTTTAAAAGAGTTACTAAAAAATGACCCTACACAAGTATTTAAAAACTTTAGTAATGCAACAGAGGACTTATCAAGAGCTTTTGGTGATGAATTAAGGCCAGCAGTTGAAGGTGTTACAAGATTACTTACAGATTTTATAACTCAATTAACGGAGTTTGTTCAGAGTGATGCGGGTCAGGCTGCAATATTGATTACAAAAATTGCTGTTGCTGCAAAACTTTTGGCAGTTGGTATTCCTATTGTGACAGGTGCTTTTACCGCTTTGCTCGTAAAACTTAATATGGTGGGTGTTCAAAGTCTTATTGCCTCTGGTGGTTTTACAAGTATGCAAGCGGCCTCACTATTAGCTGCTGGTGGAGTAGGAAAAGTAACTCTTGCACTTGGAGCTTTAAAGATTGCAATAGCTACAACTGGTATAGGTTTGCTTGTTGTTGGTGTTGGGGCTTTGGCAACAAAATTAGTTCAAGCGACCAAAAACCAAAAAGAATTTAATAAAGCTCTTGAAGATGGAAACCAAATAGCACTCAGGGCAGAAATGGCTAAAGTTGACAAGAGAAGATTTGATATTCTTAAAAGGCTTGCTATTGCGGAAGAAAATAATAACAAGAGGGCTATCAATTCACTTACAAAACAATTAAATTTAGAGCATGATAATTATAAAGTTTTAAGAGATAGGCTTAATGAAGAAATTAAAAAATCAAATGAAATAGACAAACAGAATAAAAAACTTGAAGAACAGGAGGAGTTGCAAAAGAAAAACCAAGAGGCTGCTAGAAAATTAAAAGAAGAAATGAAAGCTGTAGGTGAAGAAATTGAAAGCAGTATAAAAAATAATCTTAGGGACGCTGTTACTGGCGCACAGTCCTTTGGTGATGCTATGAACAATGTTTTAAATAAAATCAAAAATAAGCTTTTGGATAAAGCTTTTGATAAATTATTTGAAGGTTTTGAAAAAGGATTTACTGGTGAAAAACAAGAAAAGGGAGGTCTTGGAGGTTTTTTAGGTGGTATTATTGGAGGTCTTTTCAGAGCAAATGGTGGGCCTGTAAAAGCTGGGCAGCCATATATTGTTGGAGAACGTCAACCTGAGTTGTTTGTTCCTAATAGATCAGGCACTATAATTCCCTCAGTAACGTCTGGAGGCGATAGTATTACAAATATAGTTAATGTTTCAGTAGATGCCTCTGGTAGCTCAGTACAAGGTGATGCTGGGGCGTCACAACAATTAGGAGAAACTATAGCGTTGGTTGTGCAAGAGACTATTGTAAGAGAAAAAAGAAATGGAGGTTTATTAGCATAATGGCAACATTTCCCTCAATCACTCCAGCCTACGGAGAAACACAAACGATAGAGCAAGATAATATTGTTGTAAAATTAGGTGATGGATATGAACAGAGATTAGTCAGAGGACTGGCTGCAAACAAAAGGTATCATGTCATAAGTTTAGTTTTTAACATCACACAGTCTCAGGCAGATACAATTAACACATTTTTAAATGCACGTTTTGACGATCAAGATGCTTTTCAGTACACAATAGGAGGCGAGTCATCTGCTAGAAACTTTAAATGTACAAGGAGAAGTGCATCTATACCTTATAACAACAGAGTCACAATGAACTTGACTTTTGAAGAGGTTTTTGAGGCTTAATGGCAATACCACATTCTGAACTACAAAAAATTAACCCTAATTCAATAATTGAATTGTTTGAATTAGAACTTGTCGAGGGTTTACATTATGCAACAGGCAACCCAACAAATGTTCCTACTATTTATAGATTTCATTCTGGTGGTAATATAAGTACTTATGCAAATATTGTCTGGCAAACAAATACTTATGAGAGATTTCCAATAGAGGCAAAAGGTTATGAATATTCTGGAGAGGGGAAAATCCCAAGACCTACTCTGGTGATGAGTAATTTAGGCGGTATTACAAGAGGAGGTTCTGTCATCAGGGTGACAGATTTATTAATCACAGTAAATTTAGTAACACCTCATAATGATTTGTTAGATGCAAAAGTTACAAAAAGGACACTCACTGCTGATGCTTTAGATGCAAGTAATTTTGCTGGAAATACAAACCCTTTTGGCACTCCGAGTTCAAATGAATTACCACAAGAAATATATTTTATTGATAGAAAAATCCAAGAAAGTAGGGACATTGTTTCGTTTGAATTAGTAAATAGACTTGATATGGAAAACAAAAGAGTACCAGCAAGGCAAGTAACAAGAAAAGACTTTGAAGGTGTTGGCACGTTTGTAAACTAATTATGAATGAATCTTGTAAATTACAAGCTATCGCACATGCCAAAGAGGAAGCACCAAAAGAATGTTGTGGATTATTTATAAAAACTGAAAAAGGATTTGAATACTTTAGATGCAAAAATGTAGCTTATGAGTTTGAAGCTAATTCTTTTGTTATTGACCCTTTTGATTTTGCAGATGGGGAGGACAAAGGAGAAGTTGTTGGAGTCCTACATTCACACCCTCAAAACATATTAGAATTTTCTCCAGAAGATATAGCAAGTTGTAATTCAATACAAATACCTTTTTATCTCGTTTGTCCAGATTTAGATAAAATGATTGTAATGCAACCAGAAGAAGATGCTTAAAAAAATAAAAGTTTATGGATTTTTAAGAAAATTTACAGGTCAAAGTGAATTTATGGCTGATGTAAATTCACCCTATGAAGCGTTTAGTTTTCTATTTTGTAATTTTAAAGGTCTTGAAGAAAAAATGACTAAACAACTTTTTTGTGTGAAAGTAGGCGATAAACCAATAACAGAAAATTTCTTAAATATAAGAACTGAACAAGAAATAAAAATAATACCTTTGGTACATGGAAACTTTTTTACTTTAATTTTGGGTTTAGGTCTTAAATATGCAGCAAAGGAATATATAAAAAACCAAATTATTAAATATGTTGTGACTTATGTTGCATTGAATATGATACAAAAAGGTGTAAATGATTTAATTGCACCTCAAGAAGATACAAGAAATAGAGACTCAGGACAAGACCCACTAGACCCATCTGCACTAGCAAGTAATTATTCATTTACAGGACTGACAAATATTAGTCAGGCTGGTATTCCTGTTAATCTGGCTTATGGAGAAATTGTGGTTGGTTCTATTGTGGTATCAAATGGAATTGATACAGTTCAAGTAGAGGGTACAAACTGATGAGTATAAAAGAATTTGACCAAAGTACAACCTTTTCAAATCCAGATTTACCAAGTGGAGCTTTAAGTTCAAAACAATTTAATACCATTGTGGAGCTACTTTCAGAGGGAGAAATCGAAGGCAGTGCAACAGCATCAAAAAACGGAGTCACCGATAAAACATCAACAGCTTATATAAATAGTTTCAAAAAAGATATTTTTTTAAATAAAACACCAATATTACAAGCGGCTGCAAGTGTTACTTCACCTCAAGAAAGTGATTTTAACTTTCAAGATGTTGGCTTAGATTTTAGAGACGGAACTGCGAATCAAACATTTATTTCTGGAATTAAAAATATAGAAACAGAAGTTGGTATTGGCACAGAAGTAACAACTTCAAACCCAGTTACACATACTGTCAGTCAATCAACAATAAATGCGGTAAGAGTTACCTTGCAGTTTCCCTCTATGCAATTCTTCAATAATGAAGGTGGCATTGATGGAGTGGAGGTTCAACTAAGAATTAAAGTTATTGAAAATGATGGAACAACAACTACAGCAATTGATGACACTGTAAAAGGTAGATCAACCAACGCATATTTCAGAGACTATTTAATAAACCTTGCTAGTGGTACATCATTTCCAGTGCAGATAAGAGTTGAAAGAGTCACAGCAGATAGCACAGATGCAAATATTGTGAACGCTTTTAGATTTAATTCTGCGACAAATATAATAATGAAGCAAAACGCTTATCCAAATACTGCTCATACAGCTTTAAGATTTAGTGCTGAGAAATTTCCAAGAATACCTAATAGGCGATATAAGATAAGAGGACTCAAGATCAAAATTCCGTCAAATGCCTCAGTAAATGCCACTCATGGCAATCTCACATATGCTGGTACATGGAACGGCACTTTTAAAGCTAGTAAAGAGTGGTGTTCTGACCCAGCTTGGATTTTGTATGATTTATTAACAAATGATCGTTATGGTTGTAATATTTCTGAATCTTCTCTTGATAAATTTAGTTTTAAAACTGTTAGTGAATATTGTGGAGCTTTAGTAGATGCTGGTAATGGTGATGGAAGCACAGAGCCAAGATTCTCAGTAAATGCAAATATTACACAGCAATCCTCTGCATTTAATTTAATCAATGCTTTATGCGGTTCAATGAGAGCTATTGCTTTTTACGCTGCTGGTTCAGTTTCTATATCCCAAGATGCGGAGGGTAAGGCAACTAAATACATATTTAATAATTCAAATATTACTGAGGATGGATTTGTTTACAATGGCTCAAGTTTAAAAACAAGACACACAGTAATCAATGTTCAATATTTTGACATGATTACACAAGAATTGGATATTGAAACTGTCGAAGCTGACGCAGCAACACAAACAAAATATGGAGTAGTAACCAAAACTATAAAAGCTTTTGCCTGTACATCAAGAGGGCAAGCTGCAAGATTAGGAAAATGGTTTTTATTTAATGAGCAAAATGCTGGAGAAACTTGTGCTTTTGCAACAACTTCGGCTGCTGGAGCTTTAGTAAGATGTGGTGACATTATTGAAATTGCAGATTCTTTAAAAGCTGGAGTGAGAAGAGGTGGTTTGCTTTCCTCTGTAACAAGTACAACTGTAGTTGTATTAGATGACTCAGCTTCAACAAATATTCCAACTTCTAACAGTCCAACTATTTCTATAGTCATGCCTGATGGTTCAGTTGAAACTAAGAATATCAGTAACGTATCAGGAACAACAATAACTGTTTCTTCAGCATTTAGTACGACACCAAATGTAAATGCCCCTTATGTTTTGGAAAGTTCAACTTTAGAAACAACAACTTGGAGAGTTGTTTCTGTTAGTGAAAATGATGACACTACTTATTCGATCACAGCACTTGAACATAATGAGGGTAAATATGCTTTTGTTGAAGATGGGACAGCTTTGCCAGTAAGAAATACAACTGCATTAACAGTTATTTTAGACCCACCAGAGGGACTATCGGCACAAGAAAAAATCGTAATTATTAATAATAAAGCTGTTGCAAAGATTCTTATTGACTGGCAAACACAACAAGGTGCAAATAGATATGAAGTTCACTACAGAGTAGATAACGGCAGTTTCTTTAAAATTGATACAGTTTCAAGTGATGCTGAAATAGTAAATAGTCAGGCTGGTAGATATGAATTTAGAGTTTTTTCTTTTAATGGTCTTGGGGAGCCAAGTAGGACGGCGGCAACATTAACATTTGATGCTGTAGGTAAAACAGCACCACCAGCAGATATAACAGGTTTAACCTATGAACCATTAACAGATAAGCTTGCGAGACTTAGATGGAATCCACCAACAGAGGCAGATGTGGTCGCAGGGGGTAAAATTTTCATACGGCATACACCTGATACCACAGGAAATGGGACTTTTTCAAATGCAACTGACCTTGTGACTGCGGTTGCTGGTAATACAAGTTCTGCTGAAATACCGATTTTAGCTGGAGAGGTAATTCTTAGGGCGCAAGATGATGGAGGGCGTTTTAGTACTGGAGAAACATCTGTAATTATTGACCCACCAAACCCAGTACCAGCTTTAATTACACAAACTAGAAGAGAAGATCAAGACAATCCAAAATTTCAAGGAACTAAAACTACAACAGCTTTTGATAATGTTTCAAACTCTTTAACACTCACAGGAGTTGGATTGTTTGATACTATAAGCAGTTTTGATGCAGAAACTAGCATTGATTTTATTGGTGGTGTTTCATCATCTGGTACTTATGAGTTTGGCGGAAGTGCTGGCGGTACTTTTTTAGATTTAGGTGGTGTATTTGCTTTAGACCTTAAAAGACATCTTAAATCTGAAGCTATTTATCCAAATGACTTAATTGACAACAGAGGTTTGATTGATGACTTACAAGATTTTGATGGTACTGGTAGTGTTGATGTTAATGCTATTACTGAAATAAATGTAACTCAAGATGACCCTAGTTCTGGTTCAGCAACTTACGCTGGTTTCCAAACTTTTGCAAATGGAACATATAAAGGTAGAGGATTTAAATTTAGAACTACTTTGACATCTGGCGATCCAGCCCAGACGATAAGAATAACAGAATTAGGTTACACAGCAAGCTTACAAAGAAGAACAGAATCAGGAACACAAACATCAAGCGGTCTAACTACTGTTTCTTTTAGCTCACCTTTCTTTGTTGGTACAAGTTCTCTTTTAGGTGCAAACACGCAGCTTCCATCAATAGGAATTACGGCAAGTAATCTACAGGCAGGGGATTTCTTCACTCTGTCTGACATCACCGCTTCATCATTCAAAGTACAATTCAAAAACAGTTCTGGAGCTTCAGTTAACAGAAATTTTAATTTTACTGCCGTAGGGTTTGGTAAAGGTGGATAAAACAGATATACTAAAATAAATTACTCTTTTTAAAAATGGCAAGAGTTGACAATACTGGTGGATCTGGGTTTACAGTTGATAATGGAACTGGTCTTGTTGTAAGAACAAAATTAAATCAAATAATCGCTGCACTTAGCACTTTAAATCAAGGTTCTGGTGACCCTTCAATTGGTGTTGCAGCTTATGTGCCACATATTGATGGTAATACTTTGAAAATCAGAAATGCCGCTAATAATGCTTTTGTAAGTTTAGGTGATGTAAGTCTTGCAAACTTTGGTCATGCTTCTTTATCCGTTGCAAATACATTTACTGCGAGAGCAACTTTTAATATTACATCTTCTATAACTTTGCCATCTGGAACAACGGCTCAGAGAGACGGCAGCCCAGCAGTGGGCATGATACGCCATAATAGCCAAACAAATACCTTTGAAGGATATAACAATGGTGCTTGGGGTTCATTAAGTGGTGCTAGTGGCATATCAAACGTAGTTGATGACACTTCTCCGCAACTTGGCGGTAACTTAGATGTTCAAGCTAATGAGTTAAATACTTCTACAACAAACGGAAATATAAAAGTAACACCAAATGGCACAGGATTATTTGAAATAAAAGGAAATACAAATGATGGGACTTTACAGCTTAACTGCAATCAAAATAGTCATGGTGTAAAAATTAAATCTCCAGCGCATAGTGCTGGTCAATCTTATACTTTGATTTTGCCTGATAATCAAATTGCTGCTGATAAAGTATTAAAAGTGAAAAGTATTTCTGGAAGTGGTGCAACAGCAGTTGGTCAGCTTGAATATGCAGATGCTGGTGGTGGTGGTGGAACTGGTGGAGGCGGTGAGCAAATTTTCTTTGAATCTGAAAATGAAATGAACACAAGTTACACAATTTCATCAAATCATAACGCTTTAGTTGCAGGGCCATTAACTATTGCTTCTGGTGCTACACTAACAATAAATAGTCCTTCAGTTGTAACGATTCCATAATGGCTTTAGTACTAAACGGCTCAAACGATACAATAACTGGATTACAAATAAATTCAGCAAATATTGTAAATGGTTCTATTGTTAATGATGACATAAATGCAAGTGCAGCTATCGCTGGTACAAAGATTTCTGGTGGTGTAGGAAAAATTCTTCAAGTTGTTCAAACAGTTAAAACAGATGTCTTTAACACAGATGTTATAAATGGCCAAATTAGTGGAGATATAACAGGATTAACTGTAACTATCACTCCATCAAATGCCAGTAACAAAATACTTATATCCACATCAATAAATGCAGGTTTTCAAGACTCTACACCCACAAGGATGGGTGCAACAATATATAAAGCAGGTTCGGTTTTATCTGGAGCTATTGGAGATTCTAGCGGAAATATACAAAGGGTTTCTTTTGGACAAGAATTAGATGGTTATGGGCGAACTTGCACTTTAACTGGACAATATTTAGATACCGCAGGGAGTACAAACGCAACACTTTACAGCGTCAGGATAAGTCATGGAAGTAGTAGTGATAAAGCAATATTTATTAATAGGGTTTCAAGTTCTGCTGAATCTAATCATAGTTATCATATGAGAGCTATTTCAACAATAACAGCAATGGAGGTGGCTGCATAATGGGATTAGACCATGACGCTATAAGAAGAGCATATCCATCTATAAAAACGCTTGACGATTCTTTTATTGATTATGGGCTTGATATAAATGGGAATAAGGTTTCTTTAGAACAATCAAAAATTGATGCAGCAAGAACCACACTAGATGCCGAATATGCAGCCCTTGAGTATTCAAGAAACAGGGCAGCAGAATATCCAGATTTTGCTAGTCAAATGGATGATATATACCATAATGGAATAGATGGCTGGAAAGCTACAATCAAAACTATCAAAGACAAGTATCCAAAACCTAGTTAATTATGAGTGCCAAAATTAAGTTAAACGCAGCATCAGGTGGTGGGTCTATAAGTATTCAAGCACCTTCATCATCTAGTAATAACAGAGTTATATCTTTGCCTGATATTCCAGATGGAACGCTTGTTACAAGTCAAAGTACACTTGATGCAACAAAACTTTCTGGTAATTTACCAGCTATATCTGGAGCAGCTTTAACTGGCATAAGTGCTGGAATAACAGAGGTAGATCAATTTCAATTAACTGCTGATACGGTAATAAACGCAACAGCAACTACTATAACTTCTAATTTAGCAAGATCAGGTTATTCATTTGCGGGAGCTAATGCAAAAATTGGTACAGGAATGAGTGAATCAAGTGGAGTATTTACATTTCCATCAACAGGTAAATATTTAATTATGGTCTGTGCTTCTTTTAGATCTGCAAGTCCTAGTGATTATGTTGGATTAAGACCAATGTTAACTGTTGATAATGGTTCTAATTGGTATTATTTAGCAGTTAATTATGCAAATATTCGTGATAGTGGTAGCAGTCAGGTTTATACTGTAGCCAATAGTCAAGCTCTTGTTGATATAACAAATGTTTCTTTAGATAAGTTTAGGTGTAGTGCCGTTTCCCATGCTGCTATGGTTATTAGAGGACACGCAAATGAGGCATTTACCTCTATAGTTTTTGCAAGATTAGGAGATACATAAATGATTTATACAAAACATGATGCTTTATATTCTTTAAAACCAAATGCAAAATTTGTTTGGTATGGGTATGAATATTCTGGTTTGAATTGGTCAGATACAGGATCAGCACCTACTGAGACAGAAATAGATAACGAAGTTACAAAATTGAACAATGCAGAACCCATGAGGCTCCTTAGAGTTGAAAGAAATACGAGATTAACGGCTTGTGATTGGACACAATCTAGAGATTTAACTTTATCAAATGATGCAGATTGGAAAACTTATAGACAAGCTCTTCGAGATTTACCAGCTAGTGCATCACCTAAATTAGATGCAGATGGTAATTTAGATATGAGTTCTGTTACTTTTCCAACTGAACCTAGTTAATTATGTCTGAACTGAAGGTCAATTCAATCAAGGGTGTAGGAGCAAGCTCGGCTGCTATTACTGTCAACAATACTGATGGAACGTGTACTGCCAATATCACTAATAACCTAAGTAATCGTAATTTAATAAATAACGGAGCTATGCAAGTGGCTCAACGTGGTACGTCATCTACAGTAAATGGTTTTGGAAGTATTGATAGATGGCAATTTAATTATGGTGGACATGATAATGCAATTACGCAATCAAAGATAAATGTTGCCCCTACTGAGACAGGTGCAGGAACAGCAGGGTTTAGAAATGCGTTTAGGATTACAAATGGAGATCAATCAAGTGGATTTGGAACTACTGATTATTTTCAATTTCAGCAAATGATAGAAGATCAGAATATTGCAAATTCTGGGTGGATAGTCAATGATTCAAATAGTAATATAACTCTTTCTTATTGGATAAGATCAAGTGTTGCTCAAGAATTTTTTGGGTTTGTAGAAACTTATCATGGGGATGATTGGATGTATGGGTGGAGTACAGGTGTTTTAACTGCTGATACATGGACAAAAATCACAAAAACAATTTCAGGTAGAAGTAATTTAACTTGGGGTAATGATAATGGTAATGGATTATTGGTTGCACCTGTAACTTTATGGGGTACAAATTATACAGATAGTTCTGTAGGAAATGATGCTTGGCATCAGTATTTTAGTAGTTCGAGAACACCAGATGCTACATCAACATGGTGGACAACAAATGGTGCAACTGTAGACATAACAGGAGTACAAGTAGAAGTAGGCAGCGTGGCAACAGATTTTGAGCATAGGTCATTTGCACAGGAGCTTGCTTTATGTCAGAGGTATTTTTATATGATGGTTAATGCTTCGGATGGTCAAAAACCTGTTCTTACAGCAACCTGTTACACAGATGGTAGCCTTTTTGGTCAAAGAAGTTTTCCAGTAACAATGAGAGCTAATCCATCAGTTTATCAAGTTTCTAGTTCTGCCTATTACAGGGCATACGGTGATAATACTTCAAGAACTGGTGATTCTGTGTCTATTTCTGTGTCTGGAACTACTGGTTGTGAACTAGAAATGAGTGTATCTGGCACATCAGTTAGCCGACCATATTTTATAAGAACAAACGATTCTAACGCTAGAATTGGATTTAGTGCGGAAATTTAATTATGGCATACCCAACAAATCCAATTTATAAATTTATCAAATCTTCTATAACAGGAGAAAATGTAGCAGTAGAAATTACACAAGGTAATGCTACACTTCAAATCCCATTTTCAAATGACAACACCGACTACCAATATTATTTAGAGTGGGTAGCAGAGGGAAATACACCCGAAGCCGCAGACTAATTAATTTTCTCGATTTGTCTGGTCATCATGCCACCCAAAATGTACAAAGGCCCAAGAGTGGGAATAATTAATAGCATTGATATAATTAAAGTGTGAGAAATCGCTTTCAGTATTGCCTCTTTAACCATGTTTCAAAAGATTTGTCAGATAGCTTCATTGTTGTCGCTTTTTCTAACCTTGTCAATGTTAGGCGGTTCATACTACGCTTACCGCTTTGTTACCAGTGAACAATTCAAAGCCAGAGTTATGAATGAAGTTTTGGACAATGTACAGGGCATGATGCCAAAAGTTTTAGATAATGCTTTACCTGATATGACAGGGCCAACAGTTCCAGAGTTTATAAAGCCTAAAAGTTGATGGAGATACCAGAAATAGGTATCAGACAAATTAATGTTCCAGAGGTCTATATTCCTGAGATATACAAGCCTGATCCTGTATTGCCTGTAATAACAAATTTAGAAATAGATGTTGTAGGTTGTACTTATCAGCACAGAGATATAAAAAATACTGGTAATACACAGCTTTTACTTGATGACCCAAACGGAGTGTTTCTGACTTGTGGTGAATCTTTGTTTCCAAGCTTTTATCCTATTGACTACAGACCAGATCAGTTGGTAATTACTGAGGATTTACCAATAACAAATGAAGCCCCACCCATGCCAGAGTCAGATATTCCAGAGACAAAAACACCAGAAAAGAAAAAAGAAGAATTAGTTATCCCAGAGTGTCCAAGTAAAAAAGAGCAAAAAGTGGGAGATTACAGAAATGCAAAACGCATTGAAAGAGTTATAGGTCATAAGTTATCCTCAGACAAAACAGAGTGCATCACGATTTATGAGGACGTACCCTTTCGAGAAACTTTTATTGGCACACCTGAGGTACTCATTTCTACTGCTGCTATTGGTCTGGTCGCTGGTAGTTCTGCGGCTCTTGTCCCTGTAATACAAGGGATTGCAAAGAGTGGTATCAAGCAAATAACCAAGCGTTTTTCTAAAAAAGACAAGGTATAAACATAAGCAAAGGATTTTACAAGCCCTTTACAGGCGATTTAAATGGCCTATTTTTTTTCGATTTTATGAGTATGAGGCAAAACTTGGTTTGGTAAGGGAATAAGCTTCACATCTTTACAAGTGACTGCGTGTTCACCTGTCAGAACTACTCCGAGTTTAGCTTGTTTACCACATACCTCTAATCTATATAAGGCCATTTCTAATTTTGTTTTTTTGATTAATAACTCTTGAGCTTCGATATTAACCTTTGCAGCTTTTTGACATAGCTCTCCACCTTTGCCCAAAGGAATATTAAATTGCATAGATATTCCATAATTTAAGTTGTAATTATCTTTCTCAAATCTTGGTGTTTCTTGAACATATTTTATAGCTCCAGTGTCCTCGTCATAGATGTTTTGTCTGCTAATTGTCTCAATTGGCCTGTTGAAGCTCCATGCGTCTGTTAAATATGGAGTTATGGTCAAACTGGGCGAGGTACAAACAATCCCTTGACTGTAGCGATTCTGAGGGTGACTAGAAGGGGTTATCATGGTTGCATTGTTATTAACTACCCCTTGTGCTGTGGAATTTGGCGAGGCGACTGTGGTCGAGGCTATGACTTTTGCAGGGCTAAGAAATAAAATTATTGCCCAAAGACAGAGGTTGTTTCTGTGGTTGTAGTTGTTGTTATTGTTCGATTTATTGTAGTTACGTTTGAAAGGCCAGCACCTTGTAGAGATTCGACCAGTGAAAAGCTTTGTCCAGCGTTTACTATTTTCCATCTTGGCACAGCCTCAAGCTCTGGACTTGTCCAACTAAACTGGACACCACTAAGAGTCTGAGTTGTTCCAGCAACTGTTGAAGGATTAATGTAACCATTGAGATCGGCTGATTCAATGTTATGGCCTGACGCAGAATATGAAAATCCTGTGTTGTATTGGTGCGAAGTGATTGTCTCATTAATTACTGACTGCGAAGTACTGGACTGAGTAGAACTGCCGCTACGGAACTGAGGGACAATAGGTGTAGCAAGGGTTCTCAGAGGTAGTAGTAATATTAATAATAGCCAAAATCTAGTCAATTTCAATCTGAACAGTAGTTGAAGCAATGCAGCTAGTACCAGAACCAAATGCTCCAGAGCAAGAATGAACTCCACTAGACAAACTGCTAATACTTCCAGAGCCTAATGTACCACCACTAATAACTGTGGTCTGTCCACCTAATATTGGCAGAGTTGCTATACCGCTTGATGGAGTGATTGCTGACTGTGTTACGTCCCCAGCCTGATATGATTCCGATAGTGAGAACGCTGACCCAGCAGTTGTAACCGATTTATTTGTATTTACCAAAGCTGGAACTCCGTTGCTTAAGCTGCCAAGATTCAAGCCACCTAACCCATTTGTCACCACACTGTCCCCTGTTCCTGTAGAGGTAGTAATATTATTTCCACTTATAGAGTATGAACTAGGTGCGGCATTTGTAATTACATAAGGAGAGTCAATAGAAATCTGTGCAGAAGTCACATACTTGGCCGTTATATCTGCAAAGGCACTAGATGGAGAAAGAAAGATGATAAATGGAATTAGTTTTTTCATTTGATTCCAACTTTTGTATTCTTATTATCTACTATAACTGGTTTCTTGCCGTTGCCATTTTTACCCTTAATGGAGATTCCATAAGCCGAAGCAATATTTCCAACGAGGCCAGCCGCAAAAGTGTCTAGCCTTATCTTTTCCATGTATCCCAAAGTCATAACGGATAAAGCCCAAACCAAAATTAAAAGTCTAATCCCATGACCAAAATAATCACGACTTTCCTTTTCTTCTTCTTCCATGAAAATTAAGATTATTGTTCAATACTGGTATTTTAGCTATGTTTGGAAAAACAGACAAATCAATGATCCGTATTCTCAAGCCTATCCTTTTGACTTTCTGCAAAACAAACGCAGTCAAAAAATTAATTCTTGACCTTTTAAAAGCTTTGGTAAAAACAACAGATAACACGATTGATGACAAAATTGTTGAAATGATAGAAACAAAACTATGGCCTAGTTTATGAAAAATATAATTGATGCACTGACTAGCAGCTACAGCCTTGAGGGTGAGTTTGAGGTGCAAAAGTCTATACAGTTTATACAGAGCATGGAGGATATAGAGCTACTTAAGCCCTATGCAATAAAGCTATTACAAACAAATGCAAGGCAAGCTCATTTTGTTACCAGTGCCATTGATCTGATAGCACACCAGCAAGCTTATGTTGTAAGGCTAGAAAGTAAAGTACGCAAGAAAAAAACGACTTTTTGGAGTCGCTTTAAGTTTGTTATATTTGGAAAGAAGTAGAGGTCTTACTGACCCTATAATCTTAATGAATAGCTTACATGACTTTATGGTCTTTTAACTCACTATTCACTCTTCAATGAGAACTCATAACTTTCTGCAAAAATGTTCAGCGAAAACTTAGAGTTATTGTTTTCCAAGATTGCAAAAGAGCAGAATACTTAACTAATGGAGGTTTAGCGGATCATGCCTCTACTTAAGGAACTAAATCTTTTTCTGTAATATCGAACCACATTGCTGATTCAGCTACCATACCAGTTAACTCATCTGTTCTTGATACCTCACAGTATTCAAAAAGTTTTTCTGTTTCTGGTTCATAAAAGATTTGACCCACATAAGGGTTAACAGGAAAAGAAATTAATTTCATAGTTAGAAAGGAAGATCATCTGGTAACTCAGGCTGGTTCGCTTGTACATCTACAGTCCTCTCAGAGGCATCTTTATGGGGCATAGGCTGTATTCTGCCAGAGTTGCCCCACATACCGCCCCAAAGCGAAAATCCAGCAACCTCATCATATTCTTTTTGGCTTTTATAGACACGAATCTTTGTGCCGTCCATTTTGGCATTATCGACAGCTTGCAAAATCCAGTTTGCAGCTTTAAGGCCCTCTTCACAGGTGAAATCAATAACTATGTTTTGATCTGGGGCGTTTTCTTTGTTGCTGTTGTTGCGAGTAAATCTTACTTTTGCAAGAAAGGCAGGGGTGTTAGCCATAATTAAAAAGGTTTGATAGGGGTGATTGCGTTTGCCTCTTCCCATGCGAGAACGGCGTGTAGCTGGTATCTAATCCGAGTGTTGCCCCTCGCTAGTGGTAGCGAAAAGGGCAATTCATAGTACTCAGGGCCATATTCTCTGGCTCTCCAGCTTTTGATGGTATTGGGACTTAGCCCATACCTTTCTGCTAACTGCTCTGTAGTTAGGAATTGAGTTTCGGTGACTGTCATGCGGTTAGTTCAGCTTTTTTGGTGTCTAGTAAATCACTAAGGACTTTGTATTCGTCCTGAGTGATCTTTCTTTGAGTATAACGCACCTCTAAATTTGATTCATGGGATAATAACCTCTCAAAATCTGTTTCTTTTTCAATAGCGGCTTTTGCAGCAATAAAGACATTTTGAGGTGGTGCGGCCTGTCTGGATTTATGTGGTCTTTCTATTTCATTTGCACTTGCAACCTCATTGAAAGCCCAAAGCTCATAACCCAGAGAAAAGGTAAAAGCGGCACAAGCGGCCAAAGCTCTGCGGTGTGAGTCTGATACGTCCCTTGCAGAAATCCTGTCAATTTTGATCGGATTGTTGCGATTGTCCATGATGGCATAGGGAAACAAACCAGTTTCACCACCTTTGGGGTCTGTGA
>VTLG01008009.1_pt1 | contig 19348 bp, 23 predicted proteins | sample 4694571 | NCBI WGS metagenome assembly VTLG01 (sample SAMN12604809, study PRJNA352737) | marine metagenome | biome: ENVO:00000447; feature: ENVO:00000209|ENVO:00000569|ENVO:01000036; material: ENVO:00002151; isolation source: viral sequences binned using virsorter ...
GAAGAAGTTGCAGGTAATAATGAAGAAGTAAGTGCCGTTGAGTCTGATGAAAAATTTGATGGTGAAGAAGTTGTGACATTAGATCAATTAATGGATGAAGAGCGAGAAAATGAAGATGGTGAAGATGGTGAAAGTGGTGATGTAGATGCTGATGAAAAAGAAGAAGCAAAAGGTGAAGGTGATGAATGTCCAATTAATGAAGATCAACAAGCTTTTGATGATTATATGAATCAGGGTAGTGATGATGAGATACCAGAATTAGAAAAAGAACCTGAAGCACAAATTGAAAAGGGTGATGAACCACCTAAAGATGAAGTGCGTTCAAGTACAGTTGAGCATTTTCAAGAACGCTTAGATGAATTGGTTGAGAAGAATACTATTAATCAATATTTTAATGTTCCAAATTCTGTTGATTTGAATGTTGGTGTGGTAGATTATAAAGTGGTTCATAAAAATATTGATGATTTTTATAAATCAAGGGAAGCATCAGGCCAGTTTAATCATTATACAGATGGGCAGTTTGATGTTCTTATTAAATATGTATATGAGAATGGCCATAAGACTCTTAATAAGATAAAGAAGGATTCTGTTAAGACGGTCAATCATATCGCTATGGAGTTTGAACGTAAGAAAGCTGCTGATGTATATAAGAAAACATTGGTGTGTAAAACTGGTGTTCTGGATACCAATAAACTTTTTTCTGCGAAGTATAATGATGATGTATTTAAAAGAAATGTTCGTATTCCAGAAGGCAAGAGTCATGGTTTGGTAATGATTATTGATTGGTCTGGTTCTATGGCTAATAATATTTTTGGATGTATCAAGCAGGTGATTGAGCTTACTTTGTTTTGTAAGAAAGTGAACATTCCTTTTGAAGTATATTCTTTTATGGAGCGAGATCAAACTATAGGTTATGGTAAAGATTGTAAATATACACCAAGAACTTTTAAATATCGACACAGGGATTTTGTTACAGATGAAAGAGTTTGTTTGAGAAATTATTTGTCCCATCGGATGAATGCGAAAGATTTTAACAAGGGATTGTTGAATCTTTGTATTCTTGCGAATCGTAACAATGGACAAATATTACAGCATAATTCTTATTATCCAGTTCCGAGAGCTGATGAATTAAAATGTACACCATTGAACGGAGCAATACTTTTATCTGAGCATGCAATCAGGAAGTTTAAGAAAGATAATCATCTTGAGTGTGTTCATTCTGTTTGGTTGACTGATGGTGAAGCAAGTGGTAATGGTAATTGGTTTGATGCTACTAAACCAGAGAATGCACAAATTAATAGAGAAGGTATGTATAAAGAGAAAAGTAATATTTATCTTAAAGATACCAAGACGAAGAAAAGTTATCTAATTGGTAAGGGTGGTTTTTATGGAAGAAGTCAAGGTGTAACACCAGCCTGTTTGGATATTGTTAAAGACCGTCTTGGAATCAATCAGATTGGATTTTTTATTGTAAACAAGTTCTCAAATAGTGCTCTTTGGAGATATGTGCCAAGACGCAATACTCCAAATTATGCAGAGAATGAAAGATACTATAAAGAGTGGACTAAGAAAGCAAAGAAGGATGGTTGGTTTGTTAAAGACCAAGCTGGTTATGATGAGTATTATGTTATTCGGGGTGACAATCTTCATAAAGAAATAGAAGATTTGAATGTTAGTCCAGAAATGACTGCTCGTAAAATGGCTACCAATTTTATGAGAAAAAACAACGCGTTTAAGGTGAATCGCGTTATACTAAGTCGATTTATTGACTTAATTACTGCAAATACAACGGTTTAGAAAGTAACTTTTTCCTTGTATTTGCGGAGAAAATTTGATATAATAGTAGTATAAATTAAATGAGGAGTATTAAATTATGAGTCTTGATATGAACACAACTCCAACTCGCCAGCAATTTAAAGCTGAAATTGATAAGCTTTATGGTGATGGTGAATTTACAATGCAACAGGCAAAGGATGCTTTGGAAGCAGCCGGTCAACCTAAATCAAAGTGGTCTGCAATTTATCAGCATGTGCTGATGAAACATTGTCTGGTATCACGAGGAGTATTTTCTTTTTCTAAAGTTGGTAAAGTATTACCAGCTGCTGTAAAAGCGAAGAAAACTCTTAAAAATGATTTGGACATTATTAATGAACCTTCAGTTGATCCTGTTGCTCAGAAATGGGAAAAGATCACGGCTGATGCAAAGGCAAAGTATGATAAGCCTGTTGTTGTGAAAAAGAAAGTTGCTACTAAAGTAGCATCATCTATTGTTTCACTCATTCCAAAAAGTGACCCTCAATATGTAACAGGGGGACATTTCAAAGATATTAAAACCATTTTATCTAGCAAAATCTTTTATCCAGTTTTCATTACTGGGCTTTCTGGTAACGGAAAGACTTGTATGATTCACGAAGTGTGTGCTAAACTTAAACGAGATTTGGTGCGTATCAATATAACCGTTGAAACTGATGAGGACGATTTGCTTGGTGGCTTTCGTTTGATTGATGGTGAAACTGTATGGCAAGACGGACCTATTATTAACGCAATGCGTCGCGGTTCGATTGCATTGATTGATGAAATTGATTTGGCTTCTCATAAGATCATGTGTCTGCAACCTGTACTTGAAGGCAAACCAATCTATCTTAAAAAGATTAATGAAGTGGTTTATCCAGCAGACGGTTTTAATGTCGTAGCAACTGCTAATACCAAAGGCAAGGGGTCTGATGATGGCCGTTTCATTGGTACTAACATATTGAATGAGGCATTTCTTGACCGATTCTCTGCAACATTTTTTCAAGAGTATCCAAGCATTAAGATGGAAGCTAAGATACTTAATAAGTATTTTGCCCTGTATGAGCTTGATGAAGGTGACTTTGTTGACAAGCTGACTAAGTGGGCTGATGTTATTCGTAGGTCTTTTAAAGAGGGTGCTGTTGATGAGATAGTTACTACTCGCCGACTGATTGACATTACGAAGTCGTATTCAATCTTTAATGATAAGTTGAAAGCAGTAGCAATGTGTCTTGAGAGGTTTGATGATGAAACGAAAGAATCGTTTACAGACCTTTATACCAAGATTGATGCTGGTGTATCAATGGAAGATTTGAATAATGATGATACGGAAGATGCACAACCCATAGAACATAAAGATGATGTTGAAGAAGAAGTCCCATTTTAAGGAGAATAAAATGAGTTTTATTTATTATGTATTGATATTGATGTTGTCTTATATCGGTCCTGCATATGCAGAGATTGGTATTGAAAATAATAGACCAGATGTTGCTGATGAAATTCAACAGTATGCAGAAAATGATGTTGAAGTTGGTGTGTTATCATCTGGTAAAATTAAAATTTTTGTTGATAAGTCACACACTATAACAGCTATTGTTGATAAACAAGATTGTTCGATTATGAAAAAAACGGACAATACTATTGCTCTTGGTTTTAAAGTAGGTGGTTTGTTATGGGGTTTCGGTCCTGAGATTAAAGTAGGACGTTTTCATGGTATTCATTGGAAACAAGATGTACAGAGAATGGTTGCTGAGTACCAAGAACTTTGTACTCAATTTAATACTGGTAGATTATCTCAAGAAGAATATCAATATGAAAAGAAGGATATTGTTCAACGAGGTTATAATTATGCTAGAGAGTTAGAGCAACGATTTGAAGAAAAGAAAGATTCTTTCTTTAAAGAAATGGATCAAGGCAATTATACATCTTTACAGAATTATCGTTTCTTTGACAGTTGTTGTATTTCTAATCAGTTGCCTGTTTCAACTTATGATGAAGAAAAAAGATTGTTAGTTGAAAGAGAAAGAGAAATAGTTGAAAGAGAGAGGAGATTTGTTGAACAACAACAGGCTGAAAGAGAGAGGAGAATTGCAGAGAGAGAACAAGCTCTTGCAAAAAGAGAGAGGAGAATAGTAGTACAACATAGACCAGTTAGACAAGCGTATAAATTTAATCCAAACCCACCAAGAACAAAACTTTCTTGTTGGGAAATTGGTGTTTGTAATAGAGCTCCAAGTGGAACAGCACATTATCCATTGTCTAATTTTGGAAAAAAACGAAATTCTAAATTTTGGCATGAAACTCAGATTTGGATGAATGTTGATTTTAATAAGAGGTGGTAAATGACTAAGAAAAAACGAGAGTTATTAAAGTTTAGAGAAGGTGATTGTGGATTGAAGATCCGAAAGGATGGTCAATTAGAAGTAGCTGGTGTAGATGAGAAGCATGGAATAATTGATGCAAAGGGTATGGTTAATCCAGCCCTTTTATTTGCAGCTGCATGGGCAAGACGAGATCAAAAAGTTTTTCAAGTATTGATTGATAATTTTAAAGAGTCGGTACGAGAAGGATATTTTGGTCCTGATGCAAAACAAGATTTTGAAAGAGCATTAAAAGTTCAAGAAGATGAAAAAGCAAAGAAACCAGACCCACCTTTTTTAAATCCAGATTCTAAACCTTCAGTAACAACCACAGCAGTTTATGGTGATGAATTTGAAACATCATCATCCAAACCAACTGTATCTACGACAGCATCAGCTTCTGGTGCGGTTACATTAACTGATGGTGGATGTGGTAATGCTGATTCAGCTTCTGGTGCGGTTACATTTGAACAACCAAAACCATATGATATGAATGGTATGTTAAAAGGGAGAGATTCATGAAAATAAGTACAAAGACGCTTGATGTTTTAAAGAACTTTTCAGAGATTAATCAGTCTATATTGATTAAGAAAGGAAAGAAACTTAAAACTGTTTCGGCATTAAAAAATATTCTAGCACACGCAGAAGTGGAAGATGATTTTCCACAAGATTTTGCTATATATCAATTGAATGAGTTTATTGGTGTGTTGAGTACAATGAATAATCCTAATTTAACATTCCATGATAAGTATGTCATGTTATCACAAGAGAATGGAGCTTGTACGAAGTATTTTTATGCAGAGCCAACAGTAGTTATATCACCAGAAAAAGATATTACTATGCCATCTGAGGACATTAATTTTACTTTATTAGAGAAGCAGTATAATGATTTGTTAAAGATGTCAAGCATACTTCAATTGAATGATATTCTTGTTAAGGGTTGTTCAAAATCTAACAAGATATTTTTGGCTGTTACAAACAAAAAGAATGATACATCAAATGATTATTCAGTTCAAGTTGGTGAGGGAGTTAGTGAACCATTTAAGATGTATTTTAAAACAGAGAATCTTAAAATGGTTGTTGGTGATTATAATACACATATTTCCAGTAAAGGGATTTCTCATTTTGAGAACATGAACATAAAATTGGATTATTGGATTGCTTTAGAACCTGATTCTAATTATGGGGAATAAAAATGTTTTATATTTTTCCACGAGCTGTACCAAAGAAAGAATGTAGAAAGCTTCTTAAATATTGCATCAAGAATACAAAATTTGATGAAGCTTCTGTATTGAATAAAGGAGCAACTGATTCAGGAGGTAAAGAAGAAACAGAACAAATGCTTGATGATCGAAGTCGTATTGATCCTAAAGTTCGTAAAACAGATGTTGGTTTTATAACAGGTAAAGATAATAAAGTTAATGAAATTGCATGGCATTTTTTAAGAGAAGCTAACAAGATAACTTTTAATTATAAACTTGAGTATTTTCAACCAGTACAATTTGCACGTTATAGAAATGGTGGACATTATGATTGGCATCAAGATGCTTCTGGACAAAATCCACACGGAGAAGCACGCAAGTTATCTTTGACATTCTCTTTAACAGATTCCGATGCATATGAAGGTGGTAATTTAGAATTTTATGGGGGTGGTAAACCAATGGAAGATATGGAACTTCCAGATGGTACAATAATTCCTGCAGCACAGATTTATCAAGATATAAGAGATCAAGGATCAGTTATCGTATTCGATAGCAGAGATTTTCACAGAGTCACTCCAGTAACAAAAGGAACACGTTATTCGATTGTGTGTTGGACAGTAGGACCTAACTTTGTATAGGAGTTTATTATGGAAACATTAGAAGGCATGACTACAATGTTGAAAGTATTAGGAATTGTATTAGTAGCTGTATGGGTTGTTTACTTATGTAGAAGTGATATAACAAGATGAAAGATATATATGGAAGGGAGTGGCAATTAATTACATTAGAAAATAAGAAATGGAGATTTATGAGTAAATGGAAGATGGCTAGAGATTGTGTTCTTGGTTTGGCTTCAATCATATTATTAATTTCTCTTATGGGATGGCTTAGTAGAGTATGAAATTTTACGCAGACAGTAGTAACATTGATGAGATAACAAAGTTAAAAGAACATGAATTGATACAGGGTGTCACAACTAATCCTACATTGATTGCTAAAGAAAGTCATACAAGACATTGGCATGAAGTTATTAAAGAGATTTGTGAGATTGTTCAAGGTCCTGTATCAGCTGAGGTGACACATGAGAATCATAAGTTTATGTTGGATGAAGGTCGTGAGTTGGCAAGAATAGATGACCATGTTGTTGTGAAACTTCCTTGTACACCGGATGGTATGAAAACTTGTGCTGACCTTGCTGATGAAGGTATTAGTGTCAATATGACATTATGTTTTTCTGTTGCACAGGCACAATTGTGTGAGAATGCAGGTGCAGAATATATTAGTCCATTCATAGGACGCGTGGATGATTTCCATCAATCAACCGAACTTTATAGTGCAGGAGTGGAACTGGTTAAAGACATTTATGAAGCTAGAGAATGTAATGCAACAAATATTCTTGCAGCTTCTATTAGAAGTGTTAATCATATTAATCAAGTGGCACAGTATGCAGACATTGCTACTTGTCCACCTAAAATCATATGGGAGATATTCAGACACGAATTAACTTTGAAAGGTGTAGAACGATTCATGAATGATTGGAAGAAAGTAAAATGAATGATATATTATGGGTAGAGAAGTACAGACCAAAACTGGTTGACCAATGTGTTTTACCAGACAATACACAGAAAGTTTTTTCAGAGATAGTTGAGAAGGGCGAGATACCGAACCTTCTTCTCACCGGGAGTCCCGGGATTGGAAAGACTACAATAGCCAAAGCTTTGTGTAACCAGCTAGAGTGTGACTGGCTGATGATTAATGGAAGTGATGAAGGTCGTATGATCGACACTTTAAGAACTACCATTACTAACTTTGCGTCTACTGTTAGTCTATCAGGTGGGAAGAAGGTGCTTATTATTGATGAGGCTGATTACATGAATCCAGAATCAGTCCAACCAGCAATGCGTGGTTCGATAGAACAATTCGCACAGAATTGTCGTTTCATTTTTACTTGTAACTTTAAGAATCGAATTATACCAGCATTACATTCCAGATGTAGTGTAGTTGATTTCAAGATTAAGAAAGATGACAAACCAGTATTAGCTCAAAGATTTTTAAAGATAGCAACTGGTATTCTTGAAAAAGAAACAGTTAAGTATAAACCAGATGTAGTTGCTCAATTGATTATGAAACACTTTCCAGATTTCAGGAGAGTGATAAACGAGTTACAGAAGCATGCTGTTGGTGGAATGATTGATGAAGATATTCTTACACAGGCATCTGAGGAGAATCTTAAAGAGTTGTTTATTGCATTAAAGAAAAAAGATTTTACATCCATGAGAAAGTGGGTGGCTGAGAATATAGATAACGATCATGTTCGATTGTATCGTCAAATTTATGACAGTCTTTATAGTAAGTTTGAGAAAAAAAGTATTCCTCAAGGAGTATTAACGATAGCGGATTACTCTTACAAGGCAGCTTTCGTTGCAGATCAAGAAGTGAATATGGTTGCTTGTTTAACGGAGATGATGATGAATTGTGAGTTTGTATGAAAATAATAAGACCAATATGTGAATATTGTGAAAAAGACCCAGCAGACGATAAGGGTTCTCATGAATGGAGGAAATATTGTGACAAGTTTGAATGTAAATCATGTCAACGAAAGCGTTTAGGTAAAAGATATTTAACACAGGCATATATGAATGAGAAATTAGATTATTGTGAAAATATAGATGGTAGATTGGGGTTTGTGTGTTTAACGGATATTGATATTTGGTATAAAAGACATGGCAATTATTATTTTTTACAAGTAGATCATGCTAATGAAAATCATCAAGACGATAATCCGTTGAATTATCAAACTCTTTGTGTATTGTGTCATCAGTATAAAACTAGAATTGCTGTTGATACACAATATATTTGTGAAGAAGGTAACAAGGCTGATGATATAATGTTGCATATGTTTACTTGTATGTATCCAAATAATGATAAACAAGTACAAAAGGCTTTTAAAGAATTAAAAGAGAATGTTGTAAGAGATAAAAAAAGAACGAATAAATTTAAGTTTAGTTCTTCAGAAGCTCCTTCTCTTTTTTTCTTGCATTTATAATTGTGAATTTGTATAACTTTTTCCTTGTATTTGGAATTAGTTTTTGGTATAATAGTATTAATAATTAGATTAAGGAATTTTTAGAGTAACTCCCTTTTAGGGAATTTTTATTCTAACTCCTTAAACTTATTAAAACCATTGAAATGAATTTTATTTGTAACTCCAATTTATTGGAATTTTTCCTCTAACTCATTTTGATATTATTTTAATTATTGGCATTTAAAAATAAAGGAGCCAAAAAAATGAAACAAAAAAAGATTGAACCGAGATATATAGCAGATTATGGTAAAGGAAAATATCATGTTTATGATCGAATGGGAGATAAGAATGATGTTATGATTCCTGATTTGTCGAAGGATAAGTTTCTTAATCTTAGTTGGATGATAGATAGAGGAATTGGATCAATTATAGGTGAATCTGCACATTTTGCTAGAGTATCAGAACTTTCAGCTGCACAACCATTAGACGAAGATGAAATTAGATCCTTAATGAAATTGTGTGCAAGTAAGGAAATAGAATTTCGTTTTTCACCTGAGAAGTCAATCTGGAAATATCGTAAGAAATATTTTCCTGATGAGGACAAAAGTGATGAGCTTGATCTTAGAACTTGGGACAAAGCACTTACCGATAAACCAAGTATTTGGAAAGTTGCATTGACATTTAACAATGTTGAATTTCACGATCCAAATGATCCGATTGAAGTAAACTCAAAGTATACTGCAGGTAATACATATAAGGCACAATTAAAACAAGTATCTCGTATTGTTTCTGCGAGTAAGACACCTTATAAGGATACAGTACCCGGACAAGTTGCGATTGAAAAGGCTTGTCTTGATATTGTTGCAGAACGATTGGAGAACCATAGTTCTGAATGTGGTAAGATTAAAAATGGAGTAGCAAGTATTACGATTAATGGAAAGGAGGTTAATCTTTCTTTGTTAGAAGTTCTTGGATTTGAAAAAACCAATAATGGAAAAACTTGGAAACTAGGTTCTTTGAATGATTGTCAATTAGTAACTTGCATGATGTTGTTGATAGATCAAAATGGAGAGCGTTATTTAAATCCTTTAACGAATAAGCCAGTTGGTTTTAAGATGATGAAACAGTTTGGTATGGTATCATCTGGATTTCATATGAAGCCAGGTTTTGTTCGTCCAAAGTTTTATTGGCATGGAACTAGATCAGTATCAAAAAAATTATTTAAAGATGTTTTTGGTATTGATGGTTATAGTTTTGGTAAAATGGATTTTACCGATCAAGATCAGGAAGATTTGAAAGTATTTATTATGACAACTTGCCGTATAGCTTATGAGCAGACAGTCAAAGCAATGAAACAATATCTTGATACACCAAAACATAATTTGGAGAAATTTGTAGCTTGAGGAATTTTTGTCGCAACTCCATTAATGAATTTTCTTTGCAACTCCAATTTATTGGAATTTTAGACCTAACTCATTGTATGGAATTTTACTACTAACTCCTCAAACTTAAAATAATAGAAAGGATTTTATATTATGAATAAATTGAGATACTCAGAAATGTTTTACTCACTTCAAGGAGAGGGAAGGTACGTTGGTGTGCCTTCTCTTTTTTTGCGTTTGTTTGGTTGTAACTTTGAGTGTACTGGTTTTGGTCAAGATAGAGATAGATCGAAATGGATTCCACACGATAAGATGCCACACAACCAAGAACATCCAGATGTAAAATCACTTGTTGATTTACCAGTTCCTCATGTTGGATGTGATAGTTCATTCAGTTGGGGAAAGAAATGGGGACATCTAGCTTCTAATGATGACATTGATACACTTGTTAAGAAGATGGATATGGTTAATTGGTATGGTGACAAAGAACATAAAAGTACACCGACAGCATATAAGTATTCGCCGTGTTTGCTTCAGGATGATGGAGTCCATTTAGTTATAACTGGTGGAGAACCTTTACTTAAAGGATTCCAACCGGGATTGGCTGAGTTGATGATTCATCCTGATTTGCATACACGGTTTGTTACTATTGAAACTAATGGTACACAAGAATTTAGTTTTAATGAGCAGATTGCACACAAATCACAAGATTATTATATTGAATATCATAGAAAATATGGTATTAATAAAAATGGTGGTGTGACATTTTCTGTATCACCAAAACTTTCTAATAGTGGTGAGAAGTGGGAAGAAGCAATTAAACCAGAGGTACTTGAATCATATAATAGATGGCCTCATTCTTATTTGTATCTTAAGTTTGTTGTGAGAGATGATGATGATATGAAAGAAGTCCATGAAGCTATTAGAGCATATGACCATGCAGATGTTGATATAGATGCAGTTTATTTAATGCCAGAAACAGGACCTCATGGTATGTTAGATTATGAAGTGGCACAGTTGGCATTGAAATATGGTTACAAGTTTAGTCCAAGACTACAGATTAATTTGTTTGGAAACGAATGGGGGACATAGATGGCAAAAGGAAGGATGGTTTATCTTGATGAAGATAAAAAGATAGGTCATTATAGAGCAAGTGAAGAATTGATTTCAGAGTTAGCAGAGTTAGCAAAAGAAATTGGTATGTCACGAAGTGGTTTAACACGAAGAGCTTTGGAATGTTTTGTTCAGTATATGAATGACGCAAAGGCGTTAAAGAAGATAACTATGTTTGGTAAAAAACCAACAGTAGAAACATGGTTGAGTGAACGGAATGATATATATGAAATGACCGCTCAAGTTCAAAGGTATTCAGAACAAATAGGGTCAGTAAATACACCAGATGAAAAAATACAGTTGATAGCTTCACAGAATAATACAATAGCAAGAATGATTAATCTCTTACATAAGAATACAATGACATGACAGATATAAAAAAATATCATTATTATTATGACCAATATTATAATGATGTTGTGACTTTAAAAGAACGCTTTGATAAGATACCAGATCCTCATATTGTTTCAATTTATCGTGGTTCATTACCACTTGGAGTACATTTAAGTAATGCATTGAATTGTCCATTGAGTATTGTCAAGTATCAATCCAGAGATGGAGAAGATCATAAAGCTGAATGGATATTGAATTTAACAGGTAATAAGAAACTTCATCCAAAGTTTTTTCCAGAACTTATTGTTGTAGATGATATTTATGATACTGGTGTAACATTTAGGGCAGTTTTGAATCTTCCAGAGTTCCATAATAATCCAAATTATCGGGCTATTGCATTGTTTGGAAATCCAAATGATGATAAAGTTCTTTACTTGAATGAACAGTTATATAGATGGATTGTGTTTCCGTGGGAAAGAGTAACAGGAGATATGTGATGTATAAAAGTACAAAAACATATGGTAATGAAGTTGGATTGAGTTGTGCATTTCGTCAATGGAGAGCTGATAGTCATTGTAATAAACTTCACGGATATAGTTTGGGGTTTCGTTTTATATTTGAAGCTGTACAACTTGATGAACGAAATTGGGTTTATGACTTTGGTGATTGTAGATGGATTAAAAAATATTTAGAAATTGAATTTGACCATAGATTAATTGTTGCAAAAGATGATCCTAAACTTGAAAGGATTTTGCACACAGTTTATAATGAGATAGCAGATATTAATGTTGTGGATGATGTTGGTTGTGAGAAATTTGCAGAGAAAGTATATAATTATGTATCACCAAAAGTATATACTGATACAAAAGGCCGAGTGTCTGTTTATAGTGTAGAGGTATTTGAACATGGTGCGAATAGTGCCATTTATATAAATCCTTATGGGAGTTCTGTAACATGAAAGGAGAAGTAATATGAAAGCTTTAACAGTTTTATCAGGTGGCCAAGATAGTACAACTTGTTTGTATTGGGCGTTAGCAAATTTTGATGAGAATATTGCTATTACTTTTGATTATGGTCAAAAACATAGTCGAGAGATAGAATGTGCTACAAAGATTGCTAAAGATGCAGATGTCGGTCATGAAGTTATTGAAGTAGGTAATATTTTGCAAGGGACTAGTCCTTTAGTAAATAAAGATTATGATGTTGAGCAATATAAAGATGCAGAATCATTGCCAGGAGGTTTAGAAAAAACATTTGTTCCATCAAGAAATATGTTGTTTCTAACGATTGCATCTAATCGTGCTTATGTAAATGGATGTGATGTTGTTATTACAGGTGTGTCTGAAGAAGATTATGGTGGGTATCCAGATTGTCGTGAAGAATTTATTAAAGGCATGGAAAATGTTTATGTTGAAGGATTGGAAAAAGATATTAAAATTCTTACTCCACTTATTCATTTGGACAAGAAACAAACTGTTGAGATGGCTATTGGACTTCCGGGTTGTATGGAAGCTATGCAGTATAGTCATACTTGTTATAATGGAGAATTTCCTCCTTGTGGAAAATGTCATGCGTGTCTGTTGAGAGAGAAAGGTTTTGAATTGGCAGGTGTTCCTGATCCTATGTTTGCAGAGGTTAATTGATGCATATTTCAGATGAATTAGTTAAAAGGATGACGACAATAAAGCATAAACATTTTGCAAATGATACGATCTTTGCATATCTTGACCCAGGAGATGTCGATAGAATTGAAGATGAAGTTGCAGAAGCATTTCAAGGAGTATTGAAGGCATTGGTTATTAATACTACTGATGACCATAATTCAAAAGATACAGCTCGTAGAGTTGCTAAGATGTTTGTGCATGAGATTTTTAAAGGTAGATACTATCCACCTCCAGAAGTTACAGCATTTCCAAATGCAAAAGAGTATGACCAGTTATATATTACCGGTCCTATTACTATTAATTCAACTTGTGCTCATCATTTTCAACCAATAACAGGTAGTGCTTATATTGGTATTTTTCCGGGAAAGAAAGTAATAGGTCTTTCAAAGTTTAATCGTGTAGTTGATTGGATTGCATCAAGACCACAGATACAAGAAGAAATGACAGAACAAATTGCAGATGAAATTGAAAAACAAACAGAAGCAAAGGGTGTAGCTGTTGTTATTAAAGCAAAACATTTCTGTATGTCGGCAAGAGGAGTTAAAGAACATGATAGTGATATGTTGACATCTGTAATTCGTGGAGATTTTTTAAAGATAGAACATTTGAAAGCAGAGTTCTTTTCTCTTTTGAATAATATGAAAGGGATGTGAATGAGAGACGCAATATATATTCCAGCATATAGTGATGGTTTGATGTCTATGTTTTATTCAATGGATGATGATGAAATAGCAAAGAAGTATCAACCAGATTTTACACAAAAGAAATCATTACGAATCTATAATAAAAAATATGATGCTTATTTCTATAATCCATATATGTTAATTTCAGCTGGTACACAGTATCAGAAAACAAATTTTAGAGAGAAGTTGGATATTGGAGAGGAGTGTAAAATCTTTGTGGATTCTGGTGGATACCAGTTGGCTATGGGTACAGTTAATGCAGAGAAATTTACAGATGAAATTGCATTGAAATGGAGTGAGGCTAATGGAAATATCTTTCCGATCTTGGATAGACCTGCATTTTCTAAGTTATATGATTATAATTTTAGTTTAACTGCATCTCTTAATTCAGCAAAATATTATCAAGAGAATCGTTCTAGGTCAGATGCAGATGTTTTGAATGTTCTGCAAGGACAGAATAAAGAGGACATGGAGAATTGGTATAAGGAGATTTCAAAGTATAAGTTTAATGGATGGGGTTTTGGTGGTTCAAAAGGAAACATGGCTTTGGTTGGATTATCAATTTTGATTTTATTAAATAATGGAGAGTTTGAAAGAGAGGATTGTAAGTATCTTCATATTTTTGGTGTGAGTTCTAATGAGATAATGGTTTATCTTCAGTTTATTCAGAGGTTGTTGGATAGACAAGATATTGATATACAATTGACATATGATTCGACATACTGGAATCGTACTTGTGTTTTTGGTGGATACTTTATTAGAGAAAGATATGTTGTTGGTACGGGTATGGAATCTATGAATTGGCCTAATTCGATTGATTATTCCAAGCTTGGAAAAGAATTTAGATTACCATGTTTGTGTCCTATTTGTGAGGATCTGGATGACAGTTATTCATTCTTTAATACATATAAGACGAATAAAAAGGGTGAAGAAAAACTTGCTTTTGTTAAATTTAATATGATGGTTGGTTTTCATAATCTATTTCTTCAAATGATGTATAATAAGATGACGAATAGATTATTACACGCAGATATGATGGAAGTATATAAAGAGTTTTTTGCACCAAAAGTGTATAAAAATCTTGTAATATTGGAAACAGTTTTTTCTAATCCAAAAAATGGTGATAATTATCAATTATTGCAACAAGTATTTAATGAACGCAAACAAGAAACTCAAGCACCAAGTGTGTTCGACTTATAAATACTAGTGGAGGTATCTAATGTCTGAAGAAGAAAAACCAAAAAAAGAACCAGATAAAAAGAAACTTGTTAACGATCAAAACAAACTTGTATTGAAACTTGGTGAAGATGATAGTGCTTTGGTTGTGCGTACTAATGGAGAGATTGAATTAATTAGTCGTGATCTTCAAGGAAAACATGATGATTATCTTGGTGATTTGGAAGATTTAAATAAGACATTTACTCTTGTTTTAGCATTTGCAGCTGCATTGGAAAATGAACAATTGTATCATAATATTTTTCAAAACTTGAATATGGTTTTACACCGACAATGGAATAGATTACCTCCAGAAGAAAAAGCACGAATAAAAGATATTCGTATGCATCATTTATTAAATCCAGATGAAAATGATAAGAAGAATATAGATAGAAAGATTGCAGATAAACAAGAATGGTTGGCTCGCTGGAGAGATGAGATTGAACGAGGTCGAGCTCAGTTAGAAGAATATATGAATCAACATCCAGATGAAAGAGATGCTGGAGGTCCCTTCGGTCCTGAGATGATGGAAGGACCACGAAGAAAAAAACGAAAGAAACGAAATCCACTTGCTAAGTTGAAAGATGTAGCATGGAATCCGTATGACGAAACTTTGAAAGCAAATTTCAAAAGTAAGTGGAGAGAAGATTCTCCACCTGATGAGGAGGATTAATGAATCCATTTGAGTATGCGAATGATTTGATGAAGAAGAAAGATTATGATGGTGATTGTATTAGAGAACGAAAAGATTACAAACCATTTTTTATAAATCGTTCTTTATCTTATCATCCAGATTTGATACACTATGCTAATATGATGAATGAGAATCCAATGCTTGAAACAAAAGCTCATTATGATTTTTTACATCAGACTGTTGAGAAAAGGAAAAGACCTTTCAAGGGTTGGATTAAAGTAAAGAAGTTGGAAGATTTAGCAATAGTTAAAGAGTATTATAAGTATAGTAACAAAAGAGCGTTAGAATGTTTAGATATATTGACTGAGGATGATATAAAACAACTCAAACAGAAGTTGTTTAAGGGTGGAAAATCTCCATAGTATAAATATTATATAATGGTTGTTTTATGAATTTGAAAGGAGATTACAATGGAAGATGTTGCGAAATGGTCTATTGATGATATGGTTGAAGTGAAGTTAAAAGAAGATGATGATTTTCTCAAAGTCAAAGAAACTCTCACCAGAATTGGAATAGCTTCAAGGAAAGAAAAGAAGTTATTTCAATCATGCCATATTTTACACAAACAAGGTAAATATTATATAGTTCACTTCAAAGAATTGTTTGCACTTGATGGTAAGCCAACAAACATTTCAGAGAATGATCTTGAACGCAGAAACACAATTGCCAATCTATTACATGAATGGGAACTTGTGAAACTTGTTGTTCCAGAAAAAGCACAACCAACTGTTCCGATCCGTCAATTAAAAATTCTGCCTTTTGGAGAAAAAGAGGAATGGGACTTGCAAGCAAAATATAGTATAGGTAATGTTGGAATAAAATCAGCAACTGAGAAAGAAGCTAAAGGGGTTACAGAACTTGATAATAATTCATTTGAATAATGCTGGTGTAGCTCAGTTAGTAGAGCAGCTGATTTGTAATCAGCAGGTCCGGGGGGCAGAGCCTCGCACCAGCTCCAAGAGATGATATGAATATAAAAGTTGTAAGATTAATTTCGTCAGAAGAACTCATCGGTGATTGGAATGAAGAAACTAATACAATTACTAATCCTGTTGTAATGGTTCCTGTTGCTAAAGATCAATTAGGATTTTCGCCTTGGATTCCATATGTAGATGAAGAAGATGTACAGTTAAAGGAACAACATATTATGACAGTTTTAACTCCTGATAATAAATTACAGAATGAATATAACAGAGTGTATGGTTCTGGTCTTATAGTACCAGATGCTGATAAAATTATTCATTAATCTTAATGAATTTTAACTGTAACTCCCTTTTGGGAATTTTCTATCTAACTCATTAAGTTTTCCTTGTATTTTAGTTTGTTTTTTGGTATAATTATATTATGAAGTTTTATACTTACATTGGAATGTTGAAGAATCAGATATATGTAAGAGAGTTGTCTGAGAATGAAGAACATTCATTTAAAGAAAACTTTCAACCCACCATGTACACCACAGCACCATCAGAGAAATGTAATTATACTACTCTTGATGGTACACCAGTTGGTCATATCAAGTTTGATAATATTGCTTCTTGTAAAGATTTCATAAAACAGTATAGTGGTACAACCAATTATCCAATTTTTGGTAATACTAATTATATTGTGCAATATATTTCTGAAAAATATCCAAAGAAAATTCAATGGAATACGAATAAGTTACAAATCTATACGATAGATATTGAAGTATCAGCTGAAGATGGATTTCCAAATATCCAATCGGCTGCATCAGAGGTTACAGCTATTACAGTACATGATAGTGTGAGTCAAACTTATTATGTATGGGGAACTGGTGGTTATGTACCACATGATGATACAAAACATATTAGATATAATGAGTGTGATGATGAAGATGAGATGATAGAGAGTTTTCTTCTTTGGTGGGAACATAATTATCCACATATTATTACAGGATGGAATTGTAAGTTTTTTGATATTCCATATCTGGTTAATCGTATTAAGTATCTTGATAAAAGACCTTCCAGATTATCACCAATAGGTTTGATAAATGATCGTAGTGTTTTTATAGCTGGTAGAGAGAATCAGTATTATACTATATTTGGTATTTCAACATTAGATTATATTGATTTGTATAAGAAGTTTACATATAAAGTTAGAGAATCATATCGTTTGGATTATATTGGTTCAGTAGAACTTGGATTAAAGAAACTAGAAGTTGGAGATGTACAGGGATATGATCTATATAAAACCAATTACCAGAAGTTTATTGAGTATAATATTCGTGATGTTGAGATTGTAGAGAAGCTTGAGGAGAAGATGAAGTTGTTGGAATTGGTTATTACTCTGGCATATGAATCTAAGATTAACTTTGAAGATGTATTTTCTCCTGTAAGAACATGGGATGCTATTATCTATAATTTCTTAAAGAAAAATAATATTGTTATTCCACCTCCTCAAAAACAAGATGAACGAAAAGAAATTATTGGTGCATATGTCAAAGAACCACAAGCTGGATTACATAATTGGGTTGTGAGTTTTGATCTAAATTCTTTGTATCCACATTTGATTCAACAGTATAATATAAGTCCAGAAACTTTATATGATGGAGTTGTATGTGCAGATTCACAAGATATTGGAGTAGCGGGATTATTGGAACAGAAATTAGACACAGATTATTTAAAAGACAAGCAGTTGACACTTACTCCAAATGGACAACATTTTACTTTAAAGAAAAAAGGATTTCTTCCACAGTTGATGGAAGATATGTATAATGAACGAGTAGAGTTTAAGAAGAAGATGTTGCAGGAGCAACAGAAATTAGAGGATGGAAACTATGAGAATAAACAGACAGTCATTAATAATATATCCAGATGTAATAATATTCAGATGTCTAAAAAGATTTTGTTGAATAGTGCTTATGGTGCATTAGCTAATCAACACTTTCGTTATTATTCGTTAGAAATGGCTGAGGGTATTACAACATCAGGACAGTTAGCTATCCGATGGATTGACAAAAGTATAAATACATATATTAATAATCTACTTCACACAGAAAATATAGATTATGTTGTCGCATCAGATACGGATAGTATATATATCACGTTTGACCGATTGGTTTCTCAAGTCTTTAAAGAGGCAGGAGATTCTAAACAAACTTCAAAAATTATCACCTTCCTTGATAGGATCAGTAAAGATAAAATTGAACCATATATTGATAGCTGTTATCAAAATCTTCATTCGTATGTAAATTCATATGCACAAAAGATGTATATGGGTCGAGAAGTAATCGCTGATAAAGGAATATGGACAGCAAAGAAAAGATACATACTTAATGTTTATGATTCAGAAGGGGTAAAATATAAAGAGCCCAAGTTAAAGATAATGGGTATAGAGAGTGTACGCAGTTCTACGCCTGAGTGGTGTCGTGATAAGATTAGAGAATTGATTGGAGTAATTATAAATACAGATGAAGCTACTGTTATGCAAAGTATATTAGAGTATCGTGATAAGTTTAAGGCATTAGATTTTGACCAGATAGCATTTCCACGATCCGTTCATGGTATAGAAAAATATTCATCAAATAAAAGTATATATAGTAAAGGAACACCAATCCAAGTGAGAGGTGTTTTATTGTATAATCATTTGTTAAGAAAACATAAGTTAACAAAAAAGTATCAAGCAATTCGTGAAGGTGAGAAGATTAAGTTTGCATATTTAAAAGAACCTAATCCACTTCAAGAGAATGTAATTTCTGTTTCGACACATCTTCCAAAAGAATTTAAATTAGAGAAGTATATAGATTATGATTTACAGTTTGATAAAGCTTTTCTTCAACCCATTAAAAATATTTTAGATGTGATTGGATGGAAAACAGAAGAGCAGGGTAGTTTAGAAGATTTTTTCGGGCCTGTTAATTAGGAGATTT
>VTLG01009775.1_pt1 | contig 19344 bp, 26 predicted proteins | sample 4694571 | NCBI WGS metagenome assembly VTLG01 (sample SAMN12604809, study PRJNA352737) | marine metagenome | biome: ENVO:00000447; feature: ENVO:00000209|ENVO:00000569|ENVO:01000036; material: ENVO:00002151; isolation source: viral sequences binned using virsorter ...
CCTGCTCATGTGGGATACCGCCGGCACAAAGTGCCATCAATAGCTGACCTTTGCCTTGCATGAATGTGCCGGCTGACTTGACTCCCATCTGTGGCGACGTGTGGACCTTTTCAATTACGCAATAGCACTCACTAGCCTCAAGTCCCGCGATTAATTGCCATAGGTCGCCTATCGTCGCCGGCATCTTTTCCGCGTGCGGACCGTCGGCATCTATCCAGGCGATACCGCCGCTGACGCCTGGGTCGATTCCGATATGTCGTTGCACTTGGTTGGCTCCTCGATTTGAATTGCGTCGAGTTCTTCGTTCAGGTCACAACCTAGCGCCTCGACTTTCTTGCGTAGGCACGTCTTCCAGTAGGCAGCGGGGCTTTTAAGATCGTGCTTGGTGCGGATTGCCAGCGCCAGTTCCTTGAGCCACTCGCGGGCCTCAAATCTATGAATAATCATCGGCACCGCTTTCCTGACAAGTTCGCGGTCTGCTGGTCGTGCGCGAACGCCAGGCCGGCCGTTGAACAAGTCAACCAATTCGTTACATTCCTTGGCCAGTCCTCGGAACTCCTCGCTTGTAATTTTAACTATCTCGCCGGTCTTTTCGATCGATCGATTAACTTTGGTTGGGTTAGGTTGGGTTAGAGTGATAGGTTGCAATCCTGGTTGTTTACCAGGTTCCTCACCTGGTTGCTCTGTGCTATCGCTAGCAGGTTCGCCCTGCTCTCTTGCCATAACACCTTTGAGCCAATTCGGCATATGCTCCCACCAGGCGTGGACAGTCAGCCGGTCGCCCTCTCGGTCGAGCCAGCGGGTTTCAACCAATCCGTCAATCAAGTCGGTCGCGTCGTGCGGCCACTCAAGCCAGGCGGCTATTTCATCGGCTGAGAACTTTGAGAGGTCACCGTCTCGTGCGTTGATCTCGGTAAACTTCCACAGCGTTTCGAGTACGCCGGCTGCAAAGCATCGCGGCAACTTGAGCCGCCTTTGTAGGTTTGCAAACTTTACGTTTAAAATCGTTTGGTGTTTCACTTCGCGTGCTCCTCCAAACTGGTTTACGCTTTCGCGCTCTGTCTACGTGGCAAAACCACCTTTACCCCAAGGCCCCTCAATTGGTCTCTACGCAGTGCCGCCGTGTGAAAGTCGTTTACCTGCCACGCGTGAACGAGTGAGCTAAACAACGAAACCATCTGGACCGCTTGTTCCCGTTCTTCTTCTGTCAGTCTTACACCCATCTCCTGCCCTCCAAGATTACGCCTGGCCCTAACGCCTCGGCCGCCTCATCGTGTACAGTGTCAACCCGCCACTAATCCGCTGGCACGTTATCGACCCGCCGCACTTCGCCAGGTGCCGCCTTAGGTCGCTTATGCGGCTGGTATACTTCAATGAGTGCCTGGCTAGCTCTTTGTTGGTTCTCGGCTTGTCGGCTAAAAGGCGGTAGATCTTCGCGTTCTGGCCAGTTAAACGCGGTTGATCCTGTGCCGGCGCTGCGTAGGGTTGCACGCTGCCAGTGATGTTATCCCAGTCAATCGTTTTCTGGTCGCTCATTCCTTAACTCTTATACAGTTAACGGTTTTCCCTTCCAGATCACAGGTGCTCGGTACAATGGTAATTTTGCACCCGGCCCAGTTGTTTAACTCTTCGCCGTGGTGGGCCGCGATTCGGTTGCCGTTGGTGCGGTTTAATACAAGCCCGCGGTCGCCGGTTTCTTTGAAATACAAAACCGTTTTCAATTGGCCTTCTCGGCCAACGGGTACACATGTCTCATAGCGTTCGATTGTTAAGGTGCGGGGCTCGCCGTCCAGTTCGCGGGCCTCCATGAATCGACTCGGAAAAACTTCGTGTAACTTCATTGCTGCGCCTCCACAGGTTTGCTACATGTTTGGTCGGTGTCTGGTTCACAATGCCTATCGCTATAGTTTGCCACGTCCAGATAAAACGCATCGCGAGCCATTGCTATCGCTAATTCTTGGTGGTTGTCAAAGTCTAGAAACGCGCCATTTAGTTCCTCGTAGGCGTCTGGTCTGTCGGTGTAACTTAAAACCCGAAACGCCGCCCGCCAGTTGCTTGTCCAAGAATGGTCTCGGGTAGCCTTCTCCATAGCGGTCGTTCGTTCGCAATATACGCACAGTTCCGCGGTGTCTACCTCGCTCTCATACCCTTGTTCTTTTGACCACTTGCCGTTCTTCTTGAAGTACTCCGCAAGCCTGCGAACTTCAGACCAATACGATTGCTCACTCATAACGCCCCCCAGTTAAATCGATAAAGGTTTGCCGCCGGCCGTTAATGTCGGCGTTGTCGGTTTCGGTAAGAACCAACCCGGCAAGTTCCACGCGTCGCCAGGCGTGTAAGGTGCGGGCCAGTCGTCCTGGTCAATGCACTCAGCCAGTAAGAACAATAAACGCGGTAAATCTACCGCGGCGCGTGTCGTGTCAACCGGTGCAGCGTGTACAAAATACGGCGCCTCGGTTTCAACCGCGACTATCTCGGCCGCTATGCCGATTTCTCCACCAGTGCCTAGCCGGCTTAAAAGTCCGTACTGATAAAACTCTAGTTGTAAATCGTAGCGGTAGCGTGCAATGGCCGTTCCAAAGTCGGCCAGGTCGGCGGTTGTTTTCAGATCAACAATCAAATAATCCGACTCGCCGGCCGTCAGCTCCAGGGCCGCATCGCCGGTTATCAATTTGTCAAGCCTCGCCTTACACGGGAAAGCAACCACCTGGCCAGACTTCGCGGTGACCTCCTCTTGCCAGACTATGGTTACCTCAGTCTCCCCCTCAGCCCGCAACAAGTCGGCCGCTCGATCATTGCGGTGGCACGCTTCGCTACACTCCCAGGCGCGGTTCCAGTCGTCAGCGCTTATTACCTCTTTACCGTCGTGCTTCTGCTGGAAGTCGGCCAACTTGCCGCGGTAGTATTTTGTATTCTTAGAGGTTGTCGGCTTTCCGGTTGCGGTCTGGTTCTCTTCGTCTTGTTCATACGCTGGGAGCACTACGTAACGGTCGTCAAACTCGCTTTGCTCCAAGAGTGCCGTATGGCAGATCGAGCCAAACGTTAAAGACGCGGTCGCCTTGCGTGGGGTAAACTCGCGGTAATGGGCGGGCGAGCGGTCGAGTAGCTTCAACCGCGTTGCGTTGGCTGCCTCAATGTCGAGGTACTCAGGCATCGGCAGGTTGTAGTAAATCCCCGGTTCCGTTTTTGTCATATTAGTATTCCCACGTCCGTGCTTCGGGATTGTTTTGAACTCGCGACCACTCGCGGCGTGCGGCGGACCACTCGCGGCGAACCTCGGCCATTGACTGGGTGATCTCGCTTGGACTCGGTACGGTGGTGCAATAGTTGGCCGGCACTTGCTTACGCTTGCCGTCGCTGATCGCCTTGTACACCAACGTTACGCCGTCGCTTTCTTCCACGATTCCTAAGTCTGTCAGGATCGGATGGGCGGCGCATGATGGGATTGAGATTTCCACCCAGTTGCCTGGCGTGTGATCGCGTGTTCGTTCTGCTGGTGGCATAAGAAAAAACCGCGCCGCCGCCTTGCTTCTTGCTGCGATTCCGTGCAGCGGCGGCGCGGCCCAGAGGTTAAATCCTGTTGTCGAGAGGAACCAGTTGCCCGCGTGCCCCTAAAGATACGTCAACCCGCAGCGGCTGCCGTGCCGGTTGCATAGTTTCGCCGCCGAGGTGTTTGGTGATTTTGTCGAGATACACCAGCCAAAACGCGGCCTTGTTGCGTAGTCGCCTGGCTTCGCCTACAGACTCGATCTCTAACGCCGCATCAAGCACCGCGTCAGATGCCCGCAATACACACTCGGTAAACTGTGATCGGCGTTGCTGGTCGTTGTCGTAATCCATTACGTTGAGACTCCATTTTAAAGGTTAGAAAAAACCGCGGCCGCGAAGCGATCGGCCGCGGTGCCGCATGGCTGACAGGGTGTCAGTTGCGACAAGGAAAGAACCTACTCGACGATTTGCCACCGCAAGACGCAAAGTTTCAAGAATGGTCAATGGCACTCCCAGAGACAAAAAACCATCGGGGATCGTCGCAAAAAAGTTTTTGGGATCGGGTGCGGTGATCGGCTAGCGTGCTGGATGACTGCGCACCTGGTGGGCGTTTCGGGCGATACGTCCAGGCGTTTTTTAGAGTTGGGATTTTTTGGCCTGGTTTGAGCTGTCAGCGGCGCGCTTCGCTTTGCGCTCCGCTTTTTTTGCGGTGGTGCGTTTGGCCTCTTGTTTTGTGGGCTCAATCGCTGCACCCTCTGCTCCTTCAGGGAGCATTGTACCTAGTCCCGCTGGCACTCCCAGAGACGCCCAGAGACTCGGCCCAGCGTTTTTGGCAATATTTGCCTTAAGGTAGGCAAGATTGGGACTGTCAGAGACGATCGGCGCGCTACGCTTTGCGCTCCGCTTTTGCGAGTAGTCTGGAAAGTGAAGCGCGCTGGATCTCGCGGACTGCCGAACGTGCTCATCTCGCCTGTAGTGTTGCAACATTACCGAGGGAGAGTGTCCCAGGACGCTAGTAGCCTCTTGTAATGGTCTGCACGACAACAGATCCCAGGCCGCGCTTGCCCTGGCGTTGATAAAAGGTTTCGGCCACAGGGGCACCTCAGCGAGACGTGCCGCCCTGGTTAGGCGCTCTTTCCAAGTGGTCTGGCTGACGCCTCTGGCGAATAGGTGACAATAGACCTCGCCAGGTTCTGCTAGTTCATACGCTGCCCAGTAATAGTCGAGGAGCTCATCGTAGATCGGAATGCGGCAGACCACGCCAGTCTTATGACGTTCAACCGTCAAGATCGATCGGTCGAAGTCCCAGTCGGTCCACTTGACCGTGGGGACAGTCGACGGAGAAATCCCAACGATCCGCACCAGCGCCAGCGCCAGCCGCACGTCAGCACGGTCCACGTAAGACAACACTCGCTCCCAGTCTGTGAATGGTATGTAAGTGTCGCGACTTGTGTCCTTGACGTGCTTAGATTTGCAGTGGTCGAATGTGCAGCAATTGGGTCCGGGCTTCCATCCGTTGAGTTTTGCCGTCTGATAAAACTCTTTGGCTCGCCTGAGCCGTAGCGCCACCGTGCCAGGTGCGAGCGGTCCACGCTCATCTCCTGAACGTGGTTTCTTGCCGTGCGTCCTTAGCCACCGCTCGAACAGGTCGACTTGCTGCCTGGTGATCTCAATAGGTGTATCGGCGCCAAAAAACTCAACCAGATTGGCACCGGCTACCTTGAGGTGATCGATGGTACTCTGTGCAGATCCTTGGTTCTTGTGCCGCTTAAGGTGCGCATCGACCAGGCTGGCAAAGGTAAATCGAGAGCGGCGAGCGACCAGGCCGATACGCGCTAGGTAGTCAGCGTGCCGGTCGCTGAGAGTCTCCACCCAGGCCAAGAGATCAACATCGATCGGGAAGCCGGCCCCAACCAGGTCGACCATGCGCTGAATATTGGCTTGAAACGTTACCCGCTGGGCAGTGGTCAACCCCTTGCCTAGCCGCATCGTGCGGCGCTTGCCGCCAAATGAAAACCAGACAATCTGCGTGCCGTTTTTTTGCTGTGTGCCGCTAGCCACTGCCTCACTCGCGCTCCCATTTCCTGATCAGTTTGTCTAGCATGTCCCGGCTGTACCTTGGCCCATGTGGGAAGGACGTAGGTGCTGGGATTTTGCCTTCCCTTTGCATCCTATAGAGGGTGCTTTTACCTATGGCGAGGTACTCGCAAGCTGCATCGATTTTAAGTAATGCGGGCTGCACCGCAACCGGCGTGCTCACCTTTTCGTCAACCTGCTTGCTTACCAAAGTCTCCAGGATTTCACTAATCGATAAATCTACTGTCATTGTTAAAATCCTCCAGTCGGGAAGTTCCCGCCCACTGGCTTGACCTACGGTCTGGCGGTGGGCATCTAGCTATAGTAGCGCGCGCGCTTACGTGCTAAACTCCACACTAAGGCAACATTAGACGCGCTTCAACGCGTTTGATGGGGTAGCACCAGCTAAAAGCGCTTTGGTGCTGCCCTGCCTTTTCTACGGCAAACCGCTGCGGCTTACCGCTATCGGATACCAACCTAGCGGGTTCCCGCTATCGGGTCAAGAAGAATTTCCAACCCTATTTCTAGGGGCTTCCCTCACATAGCGGCCGATTCTAGACGCCGACGGTGGGTGGCGGGTTCTTCTCAGATCCGCCTGTGTGCCCCAGGGTGGGTGCTGTCGGCAACGCCATCCAGTTTCTGCCCCACGACGGAAAAGGACTAAAATACCCGTCCGCCATTTGTTCCGCAGATCCGGTTTTGGCATCGACGCGGAAAACCCACGCCCCGCCGTTACCGTAAGACCCATACGGCCCCAGAACATATATTGCACCGTCTACCCCCTCACAAATCGCGCTAGGAAAGCCACGGTCGAACCGCGTGATTTCCACCCATTCTCCATCATATTTATAAACAACGGTTTTCTGGGCTAAGTCGGAATCCGCCAACGTCACTGAATCGAGTTCGCCCGGCGTCCTTATGCCTTCAGATAGCACCAAATCATCCCTGAAGGTGCCGACAATTACCGGTGACCCTATCGCGTGTGAATACGCGATGTGTATGTTTCTCAATACTACTGTAACGTTTTTCGTTTCCTTCAATGTAATAATAAAAGGCGGCATCAACCCCCACGATGGCGGCTGGATTGTCCATTGCGAAACAGGCACCGTCCAGTCGTAATGTCCTTCGTTATATTCAACAGACCCCTCCGCGGTTGGGCACATCGCTAGCGGTTCATCGTTTTTTATGAGGAAATCAAAACGCTGAAAATTCGGGAAGGACGCTGCATCTATTATGCTTTCGTCTTTTACCAATTCCACGAATGGAAACGCAGAGTCTACTTGTAGCGGCCCATAGTCGACATCTGGCAAAAATGGCCAAGGCCCCCCCCCCCAATAATAATTTTCGTCTCGAAACCTCCACAACTCTTTCCTCGCGTGCGCTAGCCAATAGACGTCGCTTCCGGTGGGCGCAAATTCTCGCCTAAAGTCTACGTGTAGCAGTTCGTCAAAATTTTTTATTTCGCTAGATGAGGCCCCTGGAACGCTATACTTTTTAACACGACTGTTCTTTTCGTACACTTCAAAGCCGTTGGCGTTCTCTATCGCTTGAATTGTTTCGCGTTGCCATGCCACGTAATCAGGGTTCCAATGAGTGTATGGCCATGGGCCTTGTCGTGTGAACCATGGTATTTCGTCGCTGGGGTCGAGCGAAACTTGTTCTTGAGTTGTACTTCTAAGCGGCCCTTGTACAACGTCGTCGTGACCAATAACTGTAAATATATCCTCTAAGCTTCTCGCCTCGCGGCCCGGCGTCCTTGGTGTGATTTTTGGCGTGTGTCCACTAAACTCGTCTTTAGTGATGACTGGCGGAAAGTCGCCAGAAACCTCCGCTGTGTATTTGCCCGTTGTTATATCAAACCCCAGCATTATATACGCGAATCTGGTTGTGTTCTGTGTGTGATACCGGTCAACTGGGACAAGATCAATGCCTTCGCGGCGGCCGATGAAATACACCCACCCGCCAGGCGTCTGCACAATGCCGGCCGCGCACGTTAAATAATCAGGTAGATCTTCTGCGGTGCGGCTGAGTAGACCCGACAACGGCGAAAAATCCAACCACTTCGCCGCCTCGCTGTCGCCGTCAATCGTGGCGTTAATATTCGCAACCCAGCCCGGCAAACCAGTAAACGCGTAATACCTTTCGTCTGATAGCTGTAAAAGTTTGGCGTCTGGCAGGGTGAAAATATGCGGCTTACAACAAGTGCAACCAGGGCTGTTTTTCTTCATGCCGGGTTACTCGCATGGCTCAACGTCGACCACAATAACAGACTGGCCATCGATATTGATTTTCTTGCCCTGGACTAATCGCCCCTTGTGAACCTTGCCGGTGCAGGTATTTATCCAGGCGTCTACCTGTTTTGTCTTTCCCTCATTCAGGAAGTTGCCTTCCACGTCTACTGCGTAATCTTTCTGTGACACTAGTGCATCTTTATTTCCAATCGTCAAGCTGACCCTGGCGACTTCGCCCCAGAATAATTTGTACTGCTTCGGCGCGTTCGGCATGTCGGCCGGTGGGTCAATTAGTTCCGCTGGCGGAATATCCTCAAGGGTAATGCCCAACACCCCCTCAAATGTGGATGGCTTACCACCGCCGCCGCCGCTTCGCCGTTGCCGGCCGCGTGTGGTTGGTTCCGACGCCATCACCTGGCGCACCACCTTATCAATTAGCCGGATAGAATCGGCGTCGAGTTTGTAGCCGGTTGCCATGCTAATTCGCTGGCGTTACGGTAGCACCGCCGCCCAGGTTAATGGTGATTGTTTCAATTCCGTTGGGGCAACTGATTGCTGGATAAGACGAGATAGCACCGGATCGGTCCCAGATTTTAGCGCCTGCGTATGCTGTCCATGTGACCAGCCCAGCAAACCCGCATGTGTTGCAGCTTCCCTCAAAACTAATGGTTCCCGACTGGTTAATAACTGAAGGCACGGCGCTAGTTGTTGCCTGCGAGTATAGGCACGTTCCGCCGTATACGTTCAACGCCTTTTGGTTGACGCCCTTCAGGAGCACGCTTCTTGCGTCTCGCAATGTGATGTCTTCTTGAATCATACACGCCGCGTAAAACGTACCCCCCGACACACTAAGCCGCGACGGATAAAGCGTCACGCCTGACGGCGCGAACGTAACATCAGGTCCAAGGTATAAGTCGCCGCCCGCCATAACGACCGCTTGCAGGATGTTAGAACCTTCCCCCGACGCCTGCGGCCTGTCATCAATTGCCACTGTCCCAGTTTCTACAGTAACAAAATTCCTTAACGTGTCTTTATCTAGTTCCAAGTTAACAGCGGCTCGCTCGCCTTGTAATGGCTTGCCGGTTTTGCGAACAGCTACCGCCACGGTAATATCGGTTGACCCATCTCCAACATGGCCGATATTCACTAACCGTGGACCGGTTCCGCCGTTATCCTTCTCGCCAACTATAATGTCTACCGTTTCGCCTGTGTCGCTGGTCAGTACAGCGTACCGTTCGCGGTACTCTGAGTAGGGGCGCCCGCCATAGTTGTTCGTGGCTGGTAGTCCCAGCATCCCCGTAAAACCTTCGGTGATATGCAGCTCGTCGATTTCCAGGCCATCACCTGAGACTGGCAGTCCATACTGGCAACTTCGGCCGCCTGCTCGGTGATCAAACCAGAGCTTATCACCGTTGGCTGGTACGCCGGTGGCTCCTGTTTCGTCGAGCCAGTTGTCGGCATTATCCCAGTGAGCCGAACCGGTTGCAGTCTGTACGGTTGACGCGCTAACGGTTCCCGAGCTACTCGTCTCTGAGAACGACAAGGTGTAAGGAATACCAGGCGGCCCAAAAAAAGAAACCACCGAGCCCGACACTGTGGCTTGTAGCCCGCCGAAGAATGGTATTTCTTGCCCGCCACAGTTACGGCTTTCATCATCTTGTAGGTTGTCGTCGAATCGGCCAGCAGAAAACGCCGCCCATATCTTGGTAGCGATGCCCGCTGTGGTTACGTCAGTGGTTCCAACGTTTATTGTTAGGTCTCGTGAGTTGATTGAGACCGTCACCGTGTCGCTCGCCGCCCAGGTGCCCCCTACTGTTAGGTCGCATTTATACGGAATAGAAACGGCCGCGCCTGAGTAATACAGTGTGCCCATGTGTTACGCTCCCGCGACGCGCCGCGCCGCCTCTTGTCTGGAAATTTTACGGAACACGTCACGAGCCGATACGCCTGCTATAGCCAGGTCAGTCGTGTTGTCACCGTGTGCCAGTGTGATAGTTGTTGTCGTTCCGGCCTGCGTTATCTTCACAACGCGGTCGGTCTGGATGAAATTCAAGGTATCGATTTCAGCGATCACGGTTTCTGTTCCTATGGATAACAGCCAAAGCATCGGCTAGCACGTCTTCGAGTAGGTGGGTGGCGCTTGTGTAAATGGCAGCCCGTTGTAATTCACCTGGTGATAGACCACCCAGTCAGTTGTGGTCGTGGCTGGTAGGTTTCCGTCTTTGTCCACCTCTACGACTTGCCCGTTCGCGTCGAGTGTGACGTATTCAGATTCGTAGACAACTTCCGACTCTGCGGGTTCTCCCGCCTCGTTACTTCCTGTGCCTGGCTTAATGTGCTGCCGCCCACGCTCTACCGCACGGTGTATCCACCGCCTCGGCTCAATAGCAATACGAAATGTCACCTTGTAGAAGCTTTCGCTGCCTTCGGTTTGCTGTTCAGAAACGACGACTTCACGCGTCAACCCGGTCCCCTTGGCAACCCGGATTATATTGTTTTTCCCTGATTCTTCCGCACCTGTGTAGATAGTGTAGTCGGTGCGGTTAATCGTGCCCTGGTAGATAGACACTGCTTCGCTCGCGGTCTTTAAATCTGCTACGTTATAGGTCACAACAATAACTGACCGCGTTTTAATCACCTCAACCGGTGCATCGTAAAGACCGCCGGCTGAATTGCGGATTTCTACCTCTTTTCCGTCTTCGCCGGCTTGCTTCGGTTTCTCGCCGGTTTCCTCATCGCCGCCGCGTGGTTGTGGTACGCCGTGCTGCACCTCTTCGCGGAACGTCTCCCGGTCAAAGGTGACCCGCGCCGGCCTGGATGTCGGTGTAGTGTTTGCGTCTTTCTCTGTTTCGTTCGGGTCGCCTGGACGGAAGTTGGCGACAATTGACCACTTCTGGCCGCCGTCTGCTAGTGTTGCCACTTGATCTAGCGTGATGTCCTTACACAGCGAGTGCTCATCTGAATTAGAGGCGGTCAACCCAGTGCCAAACCATTCCCACTTACAGAACATATTCGGCACTTTAACCGTGCGTGTCGTCCCGCCCTTAATAGGTAGCGAACTGTCCCAGGTGTCGTATTGTGCATCTGTCAATACAGCCTCGGCGCCCATCTCGGTATTTGTTCGCGCGATAAATCGCAGCGTATAAGTGCCACGCCTACGCTCATCAAACTGTGCGCTTTGTGGGTCGCCTGTTCTGTAGTCCAGTTCAGTAATTGGCATAATTAGGGGATCGCTCCAAGTCGCACAACGGTTTTTTTTGCTCGCCGCAAGTCTTCGTTCTGCTCGCGTGTCCTCTCGTCTATAGACTCAAGCGCGCGTATCGTGCGGCGTGCCATTAGCATTTGATTGCGTGCTGTCATTGTGTCTGTGCTCATTTGACGGTCATTGATGCCGGCCGGCGGCAGGCCTTGTTGTATATTTGGCAATGTATGCGCCCAACGGGCACCGATGCGCCGGCCGCCTCTAGCTTCCCTGGTGCGCCGCAATTCGTCTGGCGTAACCCGCCGCATGTTGTAGATGCTAGAAACCCACGAATCCATCTCCAGCGCGAAGTCCTGCGTCCTTTTTGCCGTGCCTTTTCCAAAAAGGCTATCCGTCAACATGTCATCAAACGCCCTATAACTTTTATCTTCCTGGAACGCCAGCCAGTTGGCGACTTTGCCTTGAAGTGTTTCCTCGGGGGCAAGTCTTTTGAATGGTATTAGTTTTCGCATCCATGAATTCTGGCTGAACATATCATCCCAACCGCGGCTAATCAGTTTAAATCCCTCTATAGCTTCTAACATTGCCTCCGCAAACTTTGTTGCCGCTGGTGCGATTGAAATTGCGATTTGCTGCCCAGTCACTTGAGACACGAGCGACAACTCTGTCATCGCTGCGGTAAACCTTCCCATTTGTGCCAACTTGATCTCGTTGAACTCTAAGCCTAGCCTCTGGAATCGGCGCCGTATACGATCGAGGCCGGCCGCTCCACCTTTCAAGCTAGTCACCAACGCGGCACCTTCCGAATCCCAGAGTTTGAAAGACACACGAATTTTATCTGCCTGGTTTGGAATGCCCTTCATTGCCTCCGAAATTAACCGAAATTGTTCGTACGGCGACAATCTATTAAGCGCCTTTGCATCCAGTCCTAATTCCTTGAGGGCGGCCGCTGCTTCGCCGGTTCCCATAGCGGCCTCGGCGATCCTCCTGACCTGGCGTTGTAACGCCATATTTAGCGTCTCAGTGCTGACGCCAGTGAGGTTGGCCGCGTGTTGTAGTTGGCGTAAGTGGTTCACACTGATACCTAGCTTGGCAGACACGTCGTTAAGCTTTTGGACTCCTGCCGCCGCCGCAAAGAATGTTCTTGCCGTGAACCCGGCCGCAATCGCGCCACCTGCCGCCGCCCCTAACATGCGAAGTTTGCTGCCCAGCATAGCAACACCAGCAGAACCAGAACGCGCAACCTTGCCCGTCTTCTTTGCAGACTTTTGAAACTTCTTTAAGTTGCCAACGGCTTTGGCTGTTTTTGCCTGAACGTTGACGGTAATTGTGCCGGCTGCCATCTACATCCTCGCTGCGGTTTGCATCTCTTCGGCTTCTCGTTGCTGCTCTTCTTGTCGCAACCTGGCGGCCGCGTGGTACTCGCTTATCTCATAGCTAGTTAACTGCTGAAGCAATTCACGCGGTGTCATACTAAACGACTGGGCTAGCTCTAGAATAAACCGGCGACCAGGCCGGCGCTCTAGTTTTTTGCTGCGTCGTCCTCATCTCCCAGGTCGATGCCGCTTAACTTGCAGGCGAGCGAAAATATCTTGTCTAGTGCTGCGGAACTTTTGCGGCCCAGTTGCGTGACTTCGGATTCGCGCTGTATTAGCAGAACGCCGTCCGCGTCGCACAGTGTTTTAGAAACTACCAGCGACCGCAGGCCGGCCATATCAACCGGGCCGTCCTCAGTTGAGGCGTTTACCTTTTCGCCCCAAGCAGAATCGAACCGGTCCCGGTCGTCGCCACTCATTCCAACCACGTAGACCGCACCGCCCCACTCTGGCACCTCCACCTCAACAGGTGCCCTATCCTGGGCCGCCATAATCTCTTGGAGAGTTAACGCCATGCAATTTTAATCCTTGGTTAATTGTTCAACCGCGGCCCGTCGGCACTCGTCGCGGTCGTGGTCATCCATGACCACTTGACTAGTCATATACGGCAGGAACCTTATTGCCTCGGGCCTCTCTGGCCTGGTGTAACCTACGCGGCAGTTATTGAACCACACGCAATACAACGGGCCACGAACGTGTAGCACGTCAATTTTATTGCCAACTTGAAACGCGCCGGCAGGTTCTGGCAACTCATCCATACTTTAATCCGGTCACTTATGATGTAGTAACTGTGCTGTCACCAGCCTTAGTTATCACAAGTTCCGCTGTCATGCGTTCGCCACTTTCAAGCGCGCCTGGCGTGTAGCTTGTGATGATCCCGTCGAACGAATCCCTTGTGTTCTCGGAAGATGAGTTGGCTGGGTACAAGAGCTCGCACACACCGAGCGACCCCATAGCTACCGCCCAATTATCATGTGGGTCTACGCTAATCGTTGCCGACAACTCGCCGCCATCAATACCACCCGCCGCCGCTTTTGGGATAACTTTGTCGTCCTCTATACCGAGGTGGGGGAAGTCAACCACCTCACAAGTTGTTGTAGGTGGCGTAATTGAGATTATGCTATAGCTAGCTAAGATGTTGGTATTCTCGTCGTCTTCGCCGATCGCTGGGGTAAATGTCAATGTCGCTCCGTGTCCTGACTGGTGTTGCTGTGCCATGATCTGCCTCTAATCGTTTGGTGTTGGTGTTGGTATTTCGTGGCCGATTACAAAATCAAGAACCACGCGGCGCCGGCTTACACCTTGGCCGGTCGCTGGTCGGTCTGCTCGGTAATAGCGATTGTCTTTAAAGCACTCAAAAACCTGGATTGAACTAATCTCTGTGTCTGCCAGGCCGTCGAGCTTGTCGACAATTGCGTCGGCTAAGTCGTTCGCGGCTGCTCGTGTTGTTGCGTAGCAGTCAAGTTGCAACCGCGTTTCTGCCAGGCCAACTTTGCCGCTGTGCGTCTTGTAGCCATCTTCAGCCATTACGGTGTAACGTACGGCCGGCAGTGTTTCGCCTTCTGCCAGTTCGTCGGGTCGAAACCGAGTGCCAGCCAGGTCAGTCACTGCTGTGATTGTTTTTAGGTGCGTGATTATTGCTTCGCCAATGTCGGCCATGTTAGCCCGCTATCTTGTATCGCTTGGTGCGCTTCGACTTATTGACCTCAACAATCCAGCTGAACATATGGTTTTGAAATTCTTTAAGTGCCTTTGCTTTGTTCTCATACAGTCCCCGCCGCAAGTAGCTATCTTCCTCAACGTACCCGACATACTTGCCGCTCTTGTGGTAGCGTGCTTTGGTTCCAAACTCGACGAACCCACCGTAAAACGTATCGCCACGAAATAAGTCCTCGCCGCCTAGTGTCACCATGTGCCCCTGCCGCACTCGTGACCGCTTTAGACTTCGCACTTTTAATGTGCTTTCCAGGTAGTTCGTATCGCTTGGAATGTATTTCTTAACGGCTGGTAATACATAGTGCCGGGTCACTTTTCTGGTAACCTTGCGCATCTGCGCCTTAATGCTTTTTAGTCCGTCCTCTTTTGCTATAGCTGTCAATAGTTGGTCGAGTTCTTTGTCTCCGGTTACCTCGATGCCGCCTGAACCTTTTGGCTTGCGGCCCATCGTCGAGACGGTTCTGAGACCTTTCATTAACCCCATTTAACCAACCTCCTGGCACGCTAGTTCAATCCGTTCACCGCGCCCGTCTGGGTCGGCGGCCGATACAATGTCTAGTGTCCTGGTTCCTGTCTTCACCCTCATGCCGGCGGTGATTTCGCTGGCGTCGGCGTACCGCATAGCAACACGGCACGCGGTGCTGGCTTCTGTCTGGTCACCGCGTCGCGTTTCTGTTCCGCCGGTTTGCCGTATCTCGGCCCGCGCTGAAGTAATGAACGTTGTCCAGCTTTGCGTTGGCTCGCCTGTGCTTAGGTATGTGTCGCTCTTTTGCTCAACGCTGACCTGGTGCCGTAGTCTACCACCCCTCATATTTGCACCTCCTGCCCCCAACGAAACGCGGCCAGCAGATCGGTTGCGGCTTGTGGTAAGGTGGTCGCAGTTGTTCCCGTGATCACCTGTTCGCGGTTCTCGTAGTAATGGCCGCAGAAGAGCATAATTGCCTGCTTAATTGCGCTGGGCACTTCGTTTGCTGACGCGTAGCCGGCAACGTACGTTATTTGGATTGGGTGAGCCGCGTCACTCGATACACTCGGCCAACTCTTATTCTTGATCAAACAAATGCGGCCAGGCGTGCTGGTTGTGTCTACTGTGTAATCAGTCGACGCGGTTAGCGTCTGCTCTGCTTCGCCCGTGTCCGTGTATCGGACCTCGGTCACTGAGGTTAGCGGTGGCTTAGGTAGTTCGATAAAATTGCCCGGCCAGGTGCGTAAGGTGTACTTGTAGGTCGTCGCCATAATGGCCCGGTCTAGTTCCCGCTCGCACCGCTCACGGGCCGCCTCGATCAGCAAAGCTACCTGCACGTCTTCGCCAGCCGATAACCGGAGATGCCGCTTTGCCTCGGCCACGTCAACCGGTTCTTCGGTTGGTTGCGTTGTAATAATTAGCGCCATTGGGTCGCCTTAATAAAACGGCGAGCCGGCGCGCTGTGCTGAGAAGTCGCGCCGGCCCACCGGAAAGGGGGCTGGTTATGCCGTAAATTTCAACTCGGAGTAGGCGCTGGCGTCATGCACGTTGATGTCGTACTTAACGGTTGCCCGTACTGCCAGGTTGTCCTCGTCGAAATAACGCTCGCTTGAGGTTTGCACCCGCACGCCAGCACGGTCGCCGATAATGACCGCTTTATCAAACGCGCCAAACAGGCAGTTAGAGCCGACCGAGGTTGACGCGGTTGGTAGCTGGTCCGTGAGGAACACGGGGTAACCCAAGAATGACGGTTGGCCAGCACCGGCTGCCAATGTAGCTAACGTGTTGCCGCCAGCATCGGCTAGCAAATCGAGCATGACAGAGTGATAGAACGCGGCCGAGGCAATCCAACTGGCACCCGTGCCCCAGTATTTCGCTCCGACTTTGCCCATCAATGCCGTAAGGTCACCCATAGTCGCCGCAGTCCAGTCGCCCGTTACTTCGGTAGCCTGAGTAGCGGAAGAAACCAATCCAGTCTCTGACCCATAGGTCGAAGTGCCGTCACCGTTAATCAGTTCATTATCTTCCTGGATCGCCAGGTCCGAACCAATCTCAGCGGCCAGGTCGTCAATCACTGGAATGATTGCGTCGTCGACCAGGTCTTGCGAAACCTTCGCCAGGCACGCGCGACGAACGGCAGTTAAGGCCACTTGGCCCCAGGTCTGATCGTCGGCCGTAATTGCGGCGGCTTCCGATGGATAGTCAACCGTGACTGTTCCGGTTTTCTTAGGAATACTCAACGTGTCGCTGGTCATTGGAACAACGCGGCAAATCTGCCGACTAATACCGCTGACTTCGCGAACGTTGATAATCGCGGCGCTAACCGGATCGGGAACCAGGTAACCGCCGGCGCTGTTGGTGCCTTCGGTTGCTGTTGCCAAGATTGGCGAACCGTAGCGGGCGGCCAACTGTTCGGCTTGCTCGTCACGTCGACCGGCTTGAAGTGCCACAACAGCCTTGAGCCATTGGCCGGCGCCGTAGGCTCCACCCAATTCGTCGTCTTTAAACGCTTTAAGTTTACCGGCAAACTTGTTCTTTACCGTTGGCAATTTCGCCTCGGCCTGGTACGCGCCTTCGATCGGTGCTTCTTCGGCAACCGGCTGAAGTGATCCAGCAGAGATTAGGCTTTGGCGATTTGCGAGAAGTCGCTTCTGCTCGCTGACCACCTTTTCGAGTTGCTGCTTTTTGGCGGTGATGGTTGCCAGTTCGCCGGCGTCTTCGTCCATAAGTTCAGACCAACGGGCCTGTTGGGAATCGTCGAGTTGTTCGCCGCTGTCGATAATCTTGGAAATTGCTTCGGCCTCGGCGTTGGCTTCTGCCAACTGTTCGAGGGTTGCGTTGAGGTGTTGCTGAGAATTCACGGTTTCGGTTCCTATTGCTTCTAGGTCTGCCGGCTCCGCACGCACGAAAAAACGGCGGCACGAATTGCCGGCGTTAACGGTTAAGTAACGCCTGGTGCAATTCGCGCCGCCGTTTCGGTGGTCGCTTGTTTATTGCGTCTTCCCGCGTTGGTGGCCGGCCGTTCGCCGGTCACCGCCTGGGAGGTCGTTAGGTTGTGCCTCTTATTTTACCTGTACGCATGGATAGTGCAATTGGTGCAAATCGCCGGGAATAGGCCAATCCTGGCCGCTGTGGGGCTTTTGCTGCTGGGTGGCTCTGTACACCTGTTTGTAGCGTTGGTGCTGCCTGGCGGCGGATTTCGAGCCTGGTTCAGTGACACAGGCCGCCAAACAGGACATTTGTCGAGAGATGTCCTCTTTTTAGGTAAAACAGTACTGCTTTACCTACTTTTTTGTGTGCCGATCTGTTATAGGGCCGCCGAGAAAATCGGGATTTCTGGAAAACTGGGGCTTGTCGGGGTGTTGTTGTTGTCGTATGATGTACGATAACAGTTGAGGACAAACAGTTTCCCCCGCATGAAAGGCTAACGCAATGAACCAAAAGGAAATTAGACAAATCGAGCGGCTATTCGTCGAATGGGACGACCATAATGATAAGTTTATCGCCGGCGCGATTTTTAAGGATGGGACGCAGACTCGGACTGATTACGATGGAGTTGGGCCTACCGTCACACACGACACCGCGCGAGAACTGGCAGACGCTGTTGTCGCTTTGGCGTGGCACCATGGGCATAACATCGACTCTAACGCAGTCTCGGTATACAACGATGGTGACGTCTACGCGGAATGGATTCCATCGAACGGCGAGACGAGCACATGCACCATTATAAGCTGATCACACTAGCCGGCGCCGCTCGGCTAGTGCAAACTCCGAAAACCACACTGCGTTCAGCGGCCGACCGTGGCGAGCTCAAAACGTATTCGCTCGCCTGCGGCGCCGTGGTGTATCATGTGGACGACCTCCAGCGGTGGCGTGATGTGCCACGCCAGCCGGGACCGTCTAGCCGGCGTTGAGTTCCAGCCTTGCCCGTGCCAACCGCAACCGATCCGCCGCCCGTAGCCGGCTGGTCGTTGCCCGTGGCTTCTCCGCTCGTGCGATCGGCGTCAGTGGCTGGTTGCGGTACCCAAACTCTGCCGGCACTGCACAGGCCGCCGCGCGGGTTTCTGTGATCGTCGAGGCGAAACCGTACTGGAACGCCTCGTCGGCAGTAAACCACGTTTCAGCGTCCATCCACTCGCGGACATCTTCGACGCTTTGGCCGCTCTTAGTTGCGTAGGCTTTGGCCAGGCTGGCGGTTAGTTTTTCCAGCAGTTGCTCGGTCCTGGCGTGTTCAGACGCGTCGCCCACTGTAATGGTCCAAGGGTTGTGGACCATGTAAAACCCGCCGTCTGATATCTCGACATTCTCGGCATGGGCTGCAATATAGCTCGCCGCACTGGCTGCCACGCCATCGATTCGCGCAGAAACGCGGTAATCACTCAGCAGGCTGACAATCGCCTCAGCTTCGAACACGTCGCCGCCTGGCGAGTTGATCCGCAACAACAACTCACCGCCCCGCTCTACGTCGGCTAGTTCGTCGCGGATTGTTCGGGCGCTGAGACCCTCGCCTAAAATGTCTTCGCCGATCACGTCATATAAATACAATTCATTCATGGCTGTTGGTCCCTAATATCTCAGAGGTTAAAGTTCCTGCCCGTTGGGTAATTGCCTGGCGTGCTGCCGCGTCACTGAGCCAACTGGTAACACTCGCCGCCGCGTGTTTCTGGATTGCGTCGCGCCACCTGGCTGCCGGATAACGTCCCGCCCTCGCCACGTCAACCGCCGCGGCCAGGTATGGTTCAGCGAACGCTTCAAACCGATCAGCCTTGTAGAAGTCTTTTAACTTCGGGTGTTTGGCTGGGTCGCTAGCCATGCGGCTGGCCCGCTGTACCTCGGCCGACAGTAGCGCGCCTACCTGCGTATTTATCAACGCCTCAATTGCCGCCTCTTCGGCCTGGTCGCCGTCGGCCTGGTCGGGGCTCGTGTCGATAGCTGGGTTAAGGTATTCGTCGCCGCCGTCATACGGATTTAGATCTTCTTTAGCCCGTGCCTCGTTTGGTGACATAATCCGGCTAGCAATCGCAGTGGCGTAGGTGGTAAACCGCGTCTGTGTGTCGCCGCGGAGAAACGCTTCCGGGAACCACCGAAAAAAGTGGTTGCCGCTTTTGCGTTCTTGAGCGGTTAGCAGTTTGCGCCGGAACTCCTCGGCTAACTTATTGGTCCACCTGCTGAGCGATGTCATAAAGTAATCTTTGTTCTGCTCTTCCAGGTTGGCCCGCACGCCGCCGGCATCGAGCGCGTTGAGCTTGAACGCCGGGACGTTGAAAATACTCGCGATAAACTCGCGGT
>VTLG01015842.1_pt1 | contig 19342 bp, 24 predicted proteins | sample 4694571 | NCBI WGS metagenome assembly VTLG01 (sample SAMN12604809, study PRJNA352737) | marine metagenome | biome: ENVO:00000447; feature: ENVO:00000209|ENVO:00000569|ENVO:01000036; material: ENVO:00002151; isolation source: viral sequences binned using virsorter ...
CCTCTCCTCCAGGGGCAGCCTAAAAACTGCCCCATTTTTTTTTAAAGGTTTATTATGGCAAGTGTTGTTGATATATGTAATTCAGCTTTGAATTTAATTGGTGCATCAAATATTTTAGCTTTAACTGAGGACAGTAAATCAGCTAGAATTTGTAATCAAAGATATTTAAATGTAAGAGATGCAACTTTTAGATCTCATCCCTGGAACTGTTTGCTAAGAAGAGCAACTCTTGCGGCAGATACTGAAACACCCAACTTTGACTTTTCAAATCAATTTACCCTTCCCACAGATCCATTTTGTCTAAGAGTTTTACAGCTGCAAGATCAGGACTTAGTATATAAAGTTGAAGGCAGAAAAATTTTGGCTAATACAACTGAAATTAAGTTACTTTATGTAGCAAGAGTTGAAGATCCAAATGAATATGATCAACTTCTTATCGAAGCTTTAGCTGCTAGACTTGCAGCTGATATAGCTTATGCCCTGGTTAATAGCGCATCATTAATGGTGCAGCTTAATCAAATGTATAAAGCTAAACTTGTTGAAGCTAGATTTGTTGATGCCAACGAAGGAACACCAGCAACAATAAATAACGAATCAAGTCTTACAGTTGCAGAAAGTAATGTCTTTCTAGCATCGAGGTTGTAATATGGCTAAAGTCACAACAGCCAAGCAGAATTTTACAGCTGGTGAATTATCGCCAAGACTAACTGGTCGTACTGATCTTGGTCGTTATGATAATGGCGCACAACTTATTGAAAATTTTTTAGTGCAACCTCATGGCGGACTAACCAGGCGCCCTGGCACACAATTTATAAGAGAAGTTAAAACCAGTTCAGCTAAAACAAGACTTATACCTTTTCAATTTAATGTTGAACAAGCTTACATCTTAGAATTTGGTAATCAGTATTTTAGAGTTTATAAAGATGGTGGCATTGTGGTTTCAGGTGGTAATCCAGTTGAATTTGCAACGCCATATACAACAGCGCAGCTTGATGACATAAAGTTTGCTCAAACAGCTGACGTTATGTATATAGCGCATCCTGATCATGCACCAAGAAAAATAACCAGGACAGCGCATACTGCCTGGACAGTAACTGAAGTAAACTTACAGCGTGGTGCAATGTTAGATACAAATCTAACTACTACAACTCTAACTGCTAATGCTAGAACTGGTTCTGTTACAATAACAGCTAGTGCTAGTACTTTTGTTTCTACTGACGTAGGGCGCCTTGTGAAGTTGCATAAAGGTTTTGCTAAGATAACTTCATTTACAAATGCAACAACAGTAGTTGCAACTGTTCAAGAATTAGAAGATGGAAGAGCAGAATTAATGCCTTCCTATACTTCAAATACAATATCCTTTCATGAAGGAGATCCTGACAGTACTGGTTTAGAACATAATGATAGAATAGAAGATAGTGCTGGTAACTTTATTACTCAGGGTTTTGAAAATGGTATGAAGATTACTATAAGTAGTTCTTCAAGTAATAATGGCTCAGGTCGTTTAATTGTAGATGTTACAGATACTGTTCTTACTATGGCGCCAGGTATTGATTTAGCAAATGAGGGTGCTGGAAGTAATAAAACTATTGAAGGTGAATTGATAGCAGATAGTAATTTTGCGCTTGGTGCTTTTTCTTCTACAACTGGTTTCCCAGCAGCTGTTGCTTTTTATGAACAACGTCTAGTGTTTGCTGGAACAAGTGATCAACCGCAAACAATATTCTTTTCTCAAAGTGGTGACTTTGAAAACTTTGAGCGTGGCACAAATGCTGATGATGGTTTGGTTTACACAATTGGTTCAAATGAAGTTAATGTTATTAGATACCTGGCATCAGGGCGGCAGCTTATTGTAGGCACAAGCGGTGGTGAGTTCATTGTAAGGGCATCAGGTTTTGACGAGCCTTTGAAGCCTGACAACACTCAAATCAAGCAGCAAACGACATATGGTTCAGCAAACATACAACCATTACAAGTTGGCAACGCAACTTTGTTTTTACAAAGAGCAAAAAGAAAAATAAGAGAATTAATTTTTAGTAATCAATCTGATAGTTATGTGGCACCTGACATGACCATACTTGCAGAACATATTACTGAAGGCGGTATCAGCGGTTTTGCTTATCAGCAAGAGCCTGATAGTATTGCCTGGACAGTAAGAAATGATGGCGTGTTAGCTTGCATGACATATAGAAGAGAAGAACAAGTTGTTGCCTGGCATAGACATATTATTGGTGGCGCTTTTGGATCAGGTAATGCTGTTGTCGAAAGTGTTGCAACTATACCAGGTGACCTTGACGAAGATGAAGTTTACATCATTGTTAAAAGAACAATAGGTGGCGCAACTAAAAGATATGTAGAACGCATGAGAAACTTCGATTTTGGTACAAGTGTAAGTGATGCTTTTTTTGTTGATAGCGGATTAACTTACTCAGGATCAGCTGCAACTACAATAAGTGGTTTAGATCACCTGGAAGGACAAACAGTTTCAGTACTGGCTGATGGTTCTATTCATCCTGACGTTACAGTTAGTTCAGGTGCAATTACTTTGCAAAGATCTGTCACTAAAGCGCATATTGGTTTACCTTTTACAAGTAAAGTTGAAACACTAAGAATTGATTCAGGTTCTGCTTTAGGAAGCGCTCAGGGCAAGGTAAAAAGAATATCAGAAGTAACAGTAAGATTATTTAGATCTGTTGGTTTAAAAGTAGGTACATCAACAAGTGAATTAGATGTTGTGCCTTTTAGAGATTCAGGAGATGATATGGATACAGCTATTCCATTGTTTACTGGAGATAAAACTGTTGAATTTAGAGGTGGATACGATGAGGATGCAACGATTGTGATACAACAAGATCAGCCATTGCCTATGACAATCCTGGCAATATTCCCAACAGTATCTGTATTTGATAAATGATTATTATTGATTTTCAAGGCGATCATGCCAGGACACTTTACGATGGTAATTTAAATAGTGAAAACAATAGACCAGCTATAGAAATATCACAGTTTATGGATGAAGTTGTAGTGCAAGATCTTTGTTTTACTGGTATTATAAATGAAGAAATAGTTGCTTGTGGAGGTATATATCCTATGTGGGATGGCGTTGGTGAAGCTTGGTTTATTGGATCTAAGCTGGTGTATAAACATCCAATTCTAATAACAAAAACAATAAGACAATATTTAAATAAATTAATGAACATCAAAAATTTTCATCGAGTACAAGCCTATGTCAAACAAGATTGGGAGCAAGCTAAACGATGGATTGAACTTGTAGGAATGCAAGAAGAAGGAATGGTCAGGAAATTTAGTCCTGATGGAAGAGATCATATTTTATACGCAAAGGTGAATTAATGGAAGCTACAGTATTAACTGCAATAGGAACTGGTGTATCGACCTATGGACAATTTCAAGCTGCTAAAGGTGTAAAAAGAGCAGCCAGGTACAATCAACAAGTTGCTGAAAGAAATGCCAAGGTAGCAGAACAGAAAGCTGAAATTGCTTTATTTGATGCTACAAGAAATGCAGTAAAATTTAGAAAAGATTTTAGAGGACTAAACGATGCTTCTGCAATGGCAATGAGAAAAAATAATGTTGCTATTACTGGTTCAGCTTTAGATGTACTATTAAATAACGCTTTGAACTTTGAAATAGATACACAAAACAGTATACGCCAGGCAGCGTTTACTGCTAGTGATTTTAGAGAATCAGCTGTTAATGAAAGACTTAGAGGTCGAATTGCAATGTATGAAGCAAGAGTAACTGCAAGAGCAATGAAAACAGCAGCTGTTGGAAAAGCTTTTACAACTGCGGCAAGTGTAGCATAAATGAGAGTTCCAACATACAAACAACAAACATCCTTCACAACTAAAGGTGGTGGCGGTCGTTTTTTAACTGCACAAATCAATCCATCTGTAATGGCAAAACAAGGTCAAGTCATATCAGAAATTGGAGATGATATAACACGCATAGGTCTTAGGAAACTTGAAGTTGAAACAGATACAGAAGTAAATGTTGCTAAAAGAGCAATGAATACTGAATTGTATTTAATTAGAGAAAAATTTTTAAAAAGTGAAAATCCAGTTAAAGCTGAATTAAAAGCTAAAGCTGAAATGCAAACTCTTTTAAAACAGTATGTTAATGGCACTAAAATTAATCCAGCTACAACTGAGCCATATATATCAACAAATAAATCTAAAGCTAGATTTTTAAGCGTTGGTCAAGATTTGCTAAGTAGTAACATACTTGAATATGTAAAAGAAAATAACAAACTTATAAGTGAAGTTAACAAGGCAAACATTTCAGATACTACAAATGAACTTGTTAAAAGTGCTATAGATGCTGATAATTTTGGTGAGTTTAATCAGCGCTATCAACAAATATTTTCTGTAAATGATAAAAATCCTGGCGTACTAAGATTAGCACTAACAAATGGTGATTATGATCAAAAGGAATATGCAACTGCTTTTGACAAAACAGCTGAAATATTAGTTGATGGATTGATACTAAAAAAATTAAAATCAAGTCCTAGCGCTTTAGCAGCTGCTATAGAAATATTTGACGATCCAAGTGCAAATGTAGCAATAACTAACGCTTTAGGTTTGTTAGACAACAAAGCTGATAAAAGAGCAAAAGTTATAAAACTAGCAAAACAAATTGATGATGAAAAAGTACAAGAAATTGAAAAAGAAGAAAAAGAACAAATTGAAAAAAATGATAAGATTTATGCTGAAATTATAAATTCTGATTTAGATAATGAAGATAAAAGAAGTGCAGCTATTTCAAAACATAAAATTTTAAAAACTCAAAATTATTATGAAAGTACAAGTAAGTTAAATGAAACTGAAAAACTTCTTGGCATTCAAGAAAATAAAACAAATAGTGATACAAAAAAATCAGATAGAGCGTCTATAAAACTACTTGATAAACTTGATAGAAATAATCTTTTAACTGTTGCAGCTTTAGAAAAGGAAGCAGAAAAGTTATCTGATACTGATTACAAAAATTATTTAAAAAGAATACAAACAGAAATAAATGATGGTTTTAAAGAAGCGCATAATATGTTTAAGGTCGAACTTAATTATAATGAAAATTTAGATGATAATTCCGCTGCTGGAAAATCGATACAACTTCTTTACAATCAGGCATTACAAAAGTTACAAGCCTGGAAAAGATCAGAAAACAAAGCTGGTAGAGAAATTACTTTCAATAGTACACTTGATAAAGCAGATGACATTATAGATCAAAACAAACTTGCGTATAGAAAAATTATGAAAGAATCACTTATATCTTATCTTGGCAATATTAAATCACAACTTGAAAGAAAAATTCCAGGATTTACTTTTGATTTAAATAAACCTTACCAATCAACAATTGACGCAATATCTACGCTTGGTAATCCAGCCTTATCAGATGATTTAATTATAAAAGGCGTATATCAAAATTTGCTTGGTTATAAAAAATTTAATGTGGATGCTATACAATGACAAGTTATTTAGATGAACAACTCAACGAATATGAAAATGCAGAGGTAGCTAGTTTTTTTAATCTAAGTCCAAAAGTACAATTAGTAGATCCTCCTAAAGAAAAAGAAACAATTCCTGAAACAATTGGAAGAGCAAGTGTTAAGGGTGTTGTCCAAGGAATGATTGAAGCGCCAAATAATTTAGCTACAATTGTTGGATTGCCAGTTGACATTATGACAGCTGGTTTGAATAAATTAGGTTTAAATATACAGTATCCATTAATGGGCAGCGAGATGCTGCAAGATGGTATTGATTTCATAAGAAAATCCGCAGATCAACTTGTGCCATCAAGTTTGAATAAAAAATTCAACGACTATCTATCAAAACCATATGACAATCAACTTACTGGTCAATTATCAGAAGCTATTGCACAATTTGGAACCACAGCTATTCCAGCTGCAAGTTTTGTTAAATTAGCTACAAACACTAATCCATTTACAAGAAGTCTTATATGGGGAGGTATAGCTGATGCAACAGCATTTAACGCAGATGATCAAACTTTAGTTGGACAACTTATATCAAATCCTGAAGGTGTAAGTGAGCAAGATACTAACGCATTTAGAGAAATGCTTGGCAGTTTATTAGAAAAATATGAGGATGACCCTGAAGCTGTTAAATTAGGTAAATCAGCTTTAGAAGGTATGTTAATAGGTGGATTACTTGAAACTGCTTTTAAAGTAGGTCGTAAAATACCCTGGAAAAAAGTTTTAACTGGCGGTGGTTTAGCCGCTGGATCTGTTGCAACAAGTGATGCAGAAGCTGGTGTAGCAAGTAAAATTTCAGATATACTTATTTCACCTAGAAATCCACAAGCTGTAAATAGAACTGAAGATCCAGTAAAAAATTATTTGTCTGTTGGACTAGCTGAAAGTAAAACAAACAAAGCACAATTTGATCATAATATTGGTATTTTAAGTGATTATCCAAATTTAAAAGTAAGTGAAGTAACAAACAAATCAAGTGATGAAATTGCTGAAACTTTTATAGATCATGCAAAAAACAATCTACTGTATTTGTTTGATAAAGTTCCAACAGCCACAAGAAATAGATCTAAGTTATGGTATGTAGGTGCAAACAAAATTGCCCAAGATTTTAGTAAAAAATATGGTGTTTCATTACAATCAGCAAGCGGAGTATTAGCAGCTTTATCACCGCAAAAAGATTGGTACATGAATGTTTCACTAGCAGAAAGAACATTAGATATTGTTACTAACAAAAAAGATTTTGTTTACGATGATAAAATGAGAGCAATGGGTTTAGAAAAATTTGGCAAACCTCAATATAAAAAATTACTTGATGCTATTGATGGAAAAAAATTAAGTGAGTTAGAAACACCTGAAGAAAAAGCAATATGGGTTAGAATATATGATGAAACATTTAATGATAGATCTTTTAAAATAATTACTCCTGAAGGTGATATGGGAGATTTTGTTTTAACTGATGATGGCGTTAATGCTCGTGCTGCCTGGAACTCTAATGTCATGATCAAAAATGCAATTATTTCTTTAGAAAGTAATGGTGACAAAGCGATCATATCAGGCGCTTTAGGAGATGCACACAAAGTTAGAAGTTTTTATAATAATATAGTAGATCCAAATTCTAAAAATGGTGATGTAACAATAGATACACACGCAGTAGCTGCGGCAATGTTAAGACCAGTAGGTGGCAAACATACTATTGTAAATCATAACTTTGGCACAGCACCTTCTGTAAAAGATCAAAAGGCAGATTGGAAAGGTGCAACTAAAAATTCAAAAGTAAATGGTATTAAAGGTTTATATAGTATTTATGCAGAAGCATATAGAAGAGCAGCAGCTGAAAGGGGTGTTTTGCCAAGAGAGATGCAATCAATAACCTGGGAAGCTGTAAGAGGGTTGTATCCATCAACATTCAAACAATCACCAAAAAAAGTAGAAGCAATTGACAGTTTATGGTATAAATATAGAAACAATGAATTATCTTTAGATGAGGTTATAAATGGAATTGAAAGAGAAACTGGAGGTATCGAAAAACCAGCCTGGGAACAATGAGGATGGTTTTATATCTTTAATGAAAAAGTACGACATACCATTAACAAGACAAAATTATTTAGAGTTGATTTATAATGGTGACGTACCTACTGAATTAGAAGCTGAAGAAATAGCAGCATTGCCTGAAATGTTTCAAGATAATAATGAAATTGAAAATGATGGACAAATGAGTTTAGTATAAAAAAATTCACAAATGTCCTAAAATTTGGTATATACAAGATATAGTTGGGATGCTTATGGCATCCCTTTTTTTATGAGAGTTTCATGGCAACACCTGAAGAACAAATAATAGATGCTCAAAATACTGGCGTAAATACAGTAGCAAGCACTCGACCTGATAAAAGCAAAGATCTGCAAGTAGCTGGATTAGGTAAAGAGATACTTGGCACAATAGGTGAGATACTAAGCAGAGAAAGAAAAGGTGGTGTAACTGGATCTGTGTCAGGAAGTGACACAACATCAAGGGTTCCTGAGCCAAGTACTGAAGGTTTGTTAAAAGAAGGTGAAACTTACGAAGAAGTACAAAAAAAATTAGCACCTGGTGTTTTAACTGAGCAAGGTGCAGAAAGATTTTCAAAGGCTGGTTTTAGTGCAAAGGCTGTTACCCCTGAAGAAGATGTAATTGGTATAGCTAAAGAAGCAGCTGAAACACAAGCTACATTAGATGCAAAAGCTTCTTATAGAACTAATTTTAGACAAGGATTAACTGACGAAGGTAATGTAAAAGATTACCTTGAAATAAAAGATAAAAACTTAATATCAGGTGATACTGGTTTAGATTTTAATTTTAACAATTTTGATAGTGGTGCAGATGTCACGAAAGCAATTAACTCTATTAGCGAAATTTTCGCAGATACTCAACAAGTTGAAAAAAGGGGTATCAAAACAAACAAAGAAACTATTGACGAAGCTTCGAGCCTTCTTGCGGATGAAATAGGATTTACAAAAAAACTTTTAAATAAAAAAGTTGGTCAGCTGTTAAATGCGGAACAAATGACAGCTGCTCGATATTTGTTACAAAAATCAGCTGCTCGATTAGAAGAACTTGCAAAAAAAATCGAAAGTGGAAATGCAAGTCCAAATGACATGGTTGCTTTTAGAAGGCAAATGTCAATTCATGCTGGTATACAAATGAAGGTAAAAGGGGCGCAAACTGAAATTGCCAGGGCATTGCAATCTTTTAAAATTCAAACTGGTACAAATCAGCCATTAGTCCAGGCACAAGTTATTCTTGATGAAACTGGTGGAACAGATCTTGTTCAAAAAATGGCAAAAGGATATTTAGATGCTGTTAAAGAAGGCGGACAAGCTAATGGTAATAAATACGTTGCTGGAGCATGGTATCAAAAACTTGGCGATGTATGGCAAGAAGTATACATAAATGGGTTACTTAGCTGGGCGCCTACACATTTAAAAAACGCTTTGGCTACGCCTTTATTTATGATTTACAATTCAATGGCAGATATTCTTGCAGCTGGTATTGGAACAACTGTTAGACTAGGGCAAAAGACACTTGGCAAACAAGTAAACCCTGAAGGTGTTTTTTTTGAAGATATATTTGCTAGATACTATGGTTATCATAAATCTTTGAGAGATGCCTATATTGTGATGGGTAAAACATTTAAAACTGGCGTACCAGCAGATGTTTTAAATAAAATTGAAAATAGTAATTACAAAGCAATAGATGCTGAAACATTAAATTTATCAGGCGATCTTGGTAAAGCTGTTGATTTATTAGGTAAAATCATTAGATACCCAGGAACTGCTTTACAAGCTGCTGACGATTTTTGGAGAGTTATTTCAAGTCGAGGTGAATTATACGAACAAGCTGTAAGGCAAGTTAGAAAGTCCAGGGCGTTAGGAAAGACAAATGATGATTCAGTAGATGATGCATTAATGGTTTTATTAGATCCTAAATTTAAATCTGATGAATTAGATAATGCAGCTAGGTATGTAACAATGACAAGTGATCTAGGTGATGGATTACTTGGTGGATTAACTAAAAATATTAGAAGAGGATTTATTGGTAAATTGTTGATGCCTTTTGCTAAGGCGCCAACAAACAGTATGCTTAGAGTTGCAGAAGGTCATCCTTTAATAAATGCAGCTTTGTTACTTACACCAAGCCGCAGCCAGGTAAGAGATAATATACTTGGTAAAAATGGTGCAAGAATACAACAAAGAACAATGGGCAAAATGTCTTTGGGTGCAATGACATTATCAATGTTCCATGAATACGCATTGAATGGTCAACTAACTGGATCTTATCCAAGAGATAAACAAGCACAAAAAATGTTACCACCTGGATGGCAACCTTACAGCATTGTATTTAGAGCAGAAGGTTTTCCAACTGATGAAGATGGTGATGTTTTGCCAATGTACAATAAAGAAACTGGATTACCAAATGGTAAGCTTGTTTATGTTAGCTATCAAGGTTTGGAACCAGTAAGTGCATTTTTAGGTATTGCTGCAAGTACTGCTCAATATCAAACTATGTTTTATGATCCTGAAGATCGTATGAATTTAATATCTGCTAGTGTTATAGCAACATATGATTATTTTAGAGATTTGCCTTTTTTACAAGGTCTAGGATCTATTGCTAGAGCAATTGAATATGGTGATCCTGGATTAATAGTAGATAGTCCTCTTGGTAGTATGGTAGGTGCATTGCCTTTACCTTATTCAAGTGCGGTTAGAAATGTATCTAAACTTACAAAAGAAGAGCAAGGCGTTGATGGTCAAGGAACTATAATACCAAGAAAAAATCCAGCTGTACCTGGACAATATTACAGCATAGCTGACGTTGAAAAGTTATTTGAAGATAGTAAAAAAACAGACAATCCATTTTCTGAAATACCTTATGGATTGGTAGGAACTTTAAAAAATATTGATGGTGATAGTGCCGCACAATTTTTCTACGACAATATGGCATATGGTTGGAATCAACAAGTAATGACATTGCCATATGTTAATGGTGTAGAAGAAAAGTTTGCATACAAATATGATATGCTTGGATTTAAAAAAGAGCGTGGTGTTCCATTTAGTGTAAACCCAATACTTGCTATGTGGAATAGTATTACGCCTTTTCGTATGTCTTATGGTGAAGATGAAATAGAACCTTTTCATGCAGAACTTATTAGATTAGGCGCACCTCTGACAGAAGAAAAAAAACGAATGAGAGGTATATCTCTTGATGACATTAGAAGAGGACAACTTACTGAAATAGCTAAAAACCAGGTTATGTTACCTTTAAGAATAAAAGGTTCACTAAAAGGTCAAGGCGGTTATACATTTAGAGATTACTTAAAAATATTGATGATTAACCCTGAATATGTAAAAGCAAATGATGATGAAAAAATACAAATGATTAAAAATGCAGAAAGATTTTTTTATGAAGCTGCTTTGCCAATTCTTTTAGCTTCGCCAGGTAATGAAGATTTAGCGGATGCATTTAGAGATGAAAGCACAGTTGATCAATCGATTAAAATTTTAAGAGGACAATAATATGGCAATATCAGGAACCACCACCAAGAGTAGTGCAAGTGCAAATGGAACTCAGCATTCTTTTGCATATGGATTTAAAATATTTGCAAATGGTGATTTAACTGTAATTGTACGATCAGCAACTGGCTCAGAAACAGTAAAAGTATTAGATACAGATTACATTGTAACAAATGCTGGGAATGCAAATGGTGGTAATGTTTTATTTAAATTTAATACTGGAAATTCAAGTGATGCACATTTTTCATCTACTGATAAAAGACCACAAAGTGGAGAAACAGTTTTAATTAGAAGAAACTTAACTCTTACCCAGGGAACTGATTATGTAGAAAATGATCCATTTCCAGCTGCAAGTCATGAAGATGCGCTTGATAGACTAACAATGATCACTCAACAAATACAAGAAAATGTTGATAGATCAATACAATTATCAAGAACAAATACTATGACTTCTACAGAATTTACTGTAGGTGCAACAGATAGAGCAAATAAAATTTTAGCTTTTGATTCATCAGGTGAAATTTCAGTTACTCAAGAATTAGGAACATTTAGAGGTAATTGGGCGGCAAGTACAGCTTATGCTATTAGAGATTTAGTAAAAGACACAAGCACAAATAATATCTTTATTGTAAATACAGCACACACTTCAAGCGGATCACAACCTCTTACAACAAATGCAAATAGTGCTAAATATACTTTGCTTGTTGACGCAGCTACTGCAACAACTCAAGCAAGTAATGCAGCTAGTTCTGCAACAGCTGCTAGTAATAGTGCGACAGCAGCTGCAAATTCAGCTACAGCAGCTGCCAATACATTAACAACTTTTCAAGGGCAGTATCATGGTGCAGCAAGTTCAAACCCATCATCAAACTTAGATGCTGGTGATTTGTATTTTAATACAACTGATGGTGAGTTAAGAGTTTATACTGGCAGCGCCTGGATATCAGCAAAACCAACAGCAACAGAACAAGCAAATATTAATGCTCTTGGTCAAAGTGATGTAATAGCAGATATGGCACTTTTAGCAACTACAGATGTAATTGCTGACATGGCATTACTTGCTAATGCTGATGTAATAGCTGATATGAACACCTTAGCAACAGCAGACATTGTATCTGACTTAAACACTTTAGCTACATCAGACATTGTTTCAGATTTAAATACTTTGGCAACTAGCGACATTGTTAGTGATCTTAATACGTTAGCAACAAGTGATATTGTTTCTGATATAAATACACTTGCTACAAGTGATATTGTTTCAGACTTAAATACTTTAGCAACAAGTGATATTGTTGCTGATCTTAATATACTAGCTACTTCAGCTAATGTCACAAATATGGCAACATTAGGTGCAAGCGGAGTTGTTGCGAACATTGCTACTGTTGCTGGTGATTCAACAGATATAGGTACAGTTGCAACTAATATTAATAACGTAAATACAGTTGCGCAAAATATTAGTACAATTTCAGCAAAAGCAACAAAAGGTTTTGCAACAGCTATGGCAATCGCACTTTGAATAGGAGAAAATAAATGGCACAAGATTTTGAAAGAGATAAGCAAAGAAATATAGGAACATCTGCTGTGACTATAAGAACTGCAAACTCAGATGATACCTTGGTTGGATTGAACCTGGCAAATGTTCATACTGCTCAAGTTGAAGTAGATGTTTTTATTAATGATGGTGCAAATGATTTTTATCTCATCAAAGGTGCGCCAATACCAAAAGGATCTGCATTATCTATGCTTGATGGCGGTGCAAAAATAGTTATGCAAAATGGTGACATTTTAAAAGTTCAAAGCAATACAGCAAGTTCTATAGATGCCTGGGCATCTGTGGTTGACACAATAAGTGAGTAAATAAAATGGGATATATAGGAAATCAAATAACAACAGTATTTCCAAGTTCTATAAGCGTTGATAGTGCTACTATAAGTGGTAATACAACTATAGGTGGAACTCTAGGTGTTACTGGCGCAACAACATTATCAAATAAACTTGCAGATACAAATATGTCTACTGGTTCAATAGTTCAAATTGTGCAGACTTATGATAATACAAATGAAGCAAGTTATACTAACACATCCTTTACCAATATTACCCATCTTGATACAACTATTACACCTCAAGTTAGTGGATCAAAATTTTTAATTGAATGTACGATAAGTGGCGCACACAATGATGATGCTTATGTTGCATTTAAATTATATGAGGGTAGTTCAGAGGTAACTGGTGCAACACATACTGCTGGTTCGCCTGGTACTGGTTGTATGTTTGGATTCACAGTTGATCGTGCTTCAGGTGGTAATGTAGGTCACCATTTACAAACTGTATCTGCAAGATTTTTACATACTCATGGCGGTGATACTTCTACAGCACAAACCTATAAAATATTTGTTTCACCAATGAGAACAGCTACACGATCATTTTTTTACAATAGGGTTGGTATTTATAATGATGCAAATCAATTAAGTGGCGCATCATCAATAACAATTTATGAGATAGTAGCATGACAGATATTACACAATCTATATTAGCAATAAATCCACAAGCTGAATTTTCAGTAGATAACAATGATGTAAATAAAATTACATGGTTTAATGACACAACACCAATCCCTGGAAAAGATATATTAGCTAAACAAAAAGAATTACAAACTGCTTATAATAATAATAAATATCAGCGTGATCGAGCAGAAGCATATCCATCTATTGAAGATCAACTAGATGACTTATATCACAATGGTATCGATGGTTGGAAAACAACTATAAAAAAAGTTAAAGATAAATATCCAAAGGAATAAATCATGCCCTATATAGGAAGATCATTATCTAATGGTGTAAGACGCATTTACACTTACACCGCAAGTGGTGGACAAGACACTTTTCAAAATGCAAGCGCTGAGGGCAGCACACTTGCATATATAGATACGAATTATTTAGATGTATTTCAAAATGGCGTATTACTAGGATCTGCTGATTACACCGCAACAAATGGTACATCTGTTGTCCTGGCTACAGCTGCTTCAGCTAATGATATCATAGTTATAATAGCGTATGATATTTTTGCTGTCAGCGATACAGTTTCAAAAAAAGATGGTGGCACATTTGATGGTAATGTTACTATGGGTGGCACATTAAATGTAAGTGGTGCTTTTACTTCACAAGGTATAGACGATAATTCTGATGCAACTGCTATTACGATAGACAGTTCTGAAAATGTAGGCATAGGAACAACTAGTCCAAGTGGTAAATTAAATTTAGCAACGGGTGCTGGAACAGCTTGTGAGTTACGTTTAACATCAAATAATACTGGCTCGGGTGCTGGAGATAGAGGAAGAATTTCCGTTCATAGTGCAAAAAATGATGGCACAGCTTACGAAGCTGGAAAAATAGAAGTAGATAGGTCATCTGGAACAGCTACTACAGCACATATGCTTTTTGCTACTAACAATGGAAGTAGTGTTACAGAAAAAATGAGAATAGATAGTAACGGAAATGTTATTATTGGTGCTACTGCTTTAGATACAGTTGATTCTATTGAATTACAGAATAATGGTATTATTGAAAGTAATAAAGCGTCATCTAGTGGAACAGTACATATGAGGTTTAATAATGGTGGAAGTAATATTGGTTCAATAACAAGTAATACAACTACTACATTTTACAACACATCATCTGATTATAGATTAAAAGAAAATGTTGTAGAAATGGCAGATGCCACAACAAGGTTAAAACAACTGCAACCAAAAAGATTTAATTTTATAGCAGATGCTAGTACAACTGTTGATGGTTTCTTAGCACATGAGGTATCAAGTATAGTACCTGAAGCTATCTTTGGAGATAAAGATGCTGAAGAAAAATATATAGATGATGATGGCAAAGAAAAAACAAGACCAGTTTATCAAGGTATAGACCAATCCAAACTTGTACCTTTACTTGTAAAAACAATCCAAGAACTAGAAGCTAGGATTACCGCATTGGAGAAAGCAAAATGACCAAGGCAAGAGAACTAGCAAAACTAGGTGATGAAGATGCAAAAGCAAAATTGCAAGCAACACAAGATGCAATTGATGCTAAACAAAAAGAAATAAAGGACTTAGAGGGATAAATGACAAAAGCAGCAGACATGGCAAATGTGCTGTCAAATGGTGTTGGCACACAAACTGGCACTATTATGACCTGGAGTAATTCAACTTTACCAAGTGGATTTTTAGAATGTAATGGTGCAAATGTTTCAAGATCTACATATGCTGATTTGTTTGCTGTTATAGGTACAGACTATGGTTCAGGTGATGGATCATCTACATTTACTTTGCCTGATTTACAAGATAAAGTTCATGTTGGTTCAAGTAGCGGTAAAGCAGTAGCGTCTACTGGTGGTGCTGCAAGTGTCACGCCTACTGGTACTGTTGCAAATCATACATTAACAACTTCACAATTAGCAGCGCATAGCCACCAAACAAATATAAATGCAACAGATCAAGTTTCTGGAGTTTTTGAAAGTAGGTTTCCAAGTGGTGGTGGAAATCAAAGAGGTACTGTGACATTTGGCACAACAAGCATGGGTTCAAACTCAGCGCACAATCATGGTCTAACTGTAAATTCAGTATCAGTATTACAACCATATGTGGCAATGAAATTTATGATAAAAACATGATTATGATAACTGACAATTTTTTTGAAGATTTAGCTGAAACAAAAAAAATGTTACAAAAAGCTGACATACCTATGATTGCATCAACCCATTTTGATGGATGGCAAGGCGCCAGGTCAAATGAATTATCAGATGGATATCAACCTATAAAAGAACATATTATTAAAACGATAGAAAAAAAATTTAATTTAAATAGAAAAGACTTTAAAAAAATTGATGTAGGTTTGCATGAAAGAAAAGATTTAAAAGTTAATATTCACCAAGATGAAAGCGATCTAAATGTTTTAATTTTTTTACATGGAGAAAATAACATTTACAATGGAACTGGTTTTTACAACAAAACATCAGAAGCTGAAATACTTGATTTATCAGTTGGTTTTAAAGAAAATAGAGCAATTTGTTTCAACCCAAAAACACCTCATGCAAGTTTAACTGGATTGATGCCAGGTCAATCAAGTTTGAGATGGACAATAAATACTTTTTTTTATAAGGAGGTTGCATGAAAATATCAGCAATAGTTGAAGATAAAACTATAGTAAAAGATGGTTTATTAGAAGTTATCGATGATGATACTTTTTGGTCTACATACAATGCAGTTCATGCGTTTCAAATAGATACAGATGCAAAAAGTGTAACTGAAAACAAAGATGGCACACAGACAACAACAACACAAAGTATTATAAATGCATTATCAGATAAGTTTGATTCAACAAAGACAGCTAGAGAAGCGGCAGAAAAAACAGCACAAGATAACTATACAAATAGTTGGGATAGAGTAAGACAAGAAAGAGATGCAGTTTTATCTTGGACAGATAAATATTTACTTTCAGACTATCCAATAACTGATGGAAATAAAACTAAAATAGAAACTTATAGAAAGTCACTAAGAGATTTGCCAGGCACATATTCAAGTGAAGAACCAAAAAATATTGTATTTGCTAATAATGGTAATGTAAGTGTTAGCGGTTCTGTTGTTATAACAAAACCTAGTTTGTAAGTTTGATTAAGTTTCATAAAAGTGAAAACACTAGGACTTTAGTTGTAACATATCCTAGAACTATTGAAATTTTAAGTGGTGTTTATGATAACATTGCTGACATTGAAAACTTTAAAATTCAAATAAAAAATAACATAGACAATAAAATATCTTACAAAACAAATGTAAAAGGCGGCATGACTGACTGGAGATTTTTTGTTGATAAAGATATATTTAAAAGGTTTTTAGATTTTGTTATAGATCAAAACAAAAATTTAAATTCAAAATTATTTGAAAATTTTTATGAAACAAAAAGTATTAGAGATGCTTGGGGCAATGCTTTAAAAAAAGGCGATAGTGTCGATTTACACAAACATCCTTGCTATCATGGAATTTTATATTTAACTGAAGGTAATCCATTAATATTACCTGAACTTGATATTGAAATAAATCCAACTGTTGGAAGTTACTACATATTTCCTCCAGAGGTTTTGCATTATGTAAATGAACAAAAAAACGAAAGTATTAGATATAATTTAATATTTAATATATTTACGTTTTGTTTATAAGAAATAAAATATGTGGGGAATAATAATAAACTATATGCCTAAGCCATCAGTAATAGAAGTAAAATCACAAATTGATACACACGAAGCGGTATGCGCAGAGCGGTGGAAAGAAACTATCCTTCGTATTAAACGAATCGAAGCCATAATGATAGGCACAGCTGGTACAACAATTCTTTTGTTGTTATCAATAGTTTTAAAATAGGAAAATATAATGGATCCAGCATCAATTGGACTCGCCATTACAGCAGCTTCCAAAGCTTTTAGTGCAATTCGTGCTGGTTTTATGGCTGGTCGAGAAATAGAATCAATGGGCAAGGACTTGAGCCGTTGGATGGGTGCGATGAGTGACATTGATAATGCAGAAAAATCTGCGAAGAATGCTTCACCACTTCGTAAATTATTTAAAGGTAAAGAGATTGAAGCAAGTGCTATTGAAGCATTTACCGCAAAAAAAAAGTTAGAAGCACAACGTCAGGAACTAAAAACATTTATCAATTTTCACTATGGAGCCAATTCATGGAATGAGATTTTATCTCTTGAAAAAGACATAAGGCTCCAGCGAAAAAAGGAAATTTATGACAGAGAGCAAATGATCCGCAAAATCTGGGAATACATAGGCTGGTTTGTTTTATTTTGTACAGTTGTTGGATTTATTTTTATGCTTGCCTGGTTATATAAGGAAAGTAGATGAAGGCTGCATTTATATTAATGTGTTTTTTAACAGACCCTTTGCAATACAGCGGAGATCTTAAATTTGCAAATGTAAATAATTGTAATTATTTTAAAAATAGATTGCATGGTCAGGTCATGCAACTTGGGGATCAGGTGCGTAAATATGAATGCGTATGCAAAGCCAGTTTAGTAAACAAAGGCGAAAGGTTGTTTTAATGGCACAAAAGAAATTACAAAAAGGATCTATGATTGATTCATACGATCTAGATGGTGACAACGAAATTACAAATGAAGAACTGAAACAAGCTAAAGAGATAAAAGAAAACGAAAGTCGATTAAGAAAAAATTTAGCGCAGCTTCGTATGGCTAGATATACACTTATTGGTATGGGTGTATTTACAGTTGCTTGCTTTTTCATACCGCTAGATCGCTTGGAAGCTATGTCAGATATTTCAAATTTATTTTATATTAGCGGCGCTGGTATTGTTGGAACTTATATGGGTACAACTGCCTGGATGGATAAGAGTAAAAAATGATACAATTTTTAACACCGCTTGCAAACCTGGCTACATCTTTTTTAGATAGGAAGCTTGAGGAAACAAAAGGCAAAGCTGCTGTTGCTAAAGCTAAAGCAGAAGCTGAAGCTGAGGTAATGAAAACAGCTGCCACCCATGATAGTAAATGGGAACTTATCATGGCGCAAAGTACTCAGAACTCTTGGAAAGATGAGATAATAACTATTATTGTTTTGATACCAGTAATACTAGTTTTTATTCCTGGCATGGAAGATATAGTCAAACAAGGTTTTGATAGATTAAATGAATTACCTGATTGGTATCAGAATGTTTTGTATGTTACCATATTAGCTGGACTAGGTTTGAAAGGTGTAGATAAATTTAGGAAAAGAAAATAATGGAACTATCAACAAATTTTACCTTGGCTGAGATGATTAAAAGTCAAACAGCTGAAAGAAAAGGGATAGATAATTATCCTGACAAAGAACACATAGAAAATTTAAAACTATTAGCTGAAAATATTTTGCAACCTATTCGAGATAAGTTTGGTGCATTCATTGTTTCAAGTGGATATCGATCACCTGAACTGTGTGTAGCTGTTGGATCTACAATCAAAAGCCAACACGCCAAAGGTCAGGCAGCTGACTTTGAAGTATCAGGTATAGATAATTATGATTTAGCCAGGTGGATAGAAAGTAATCTACCATTCGATCAGCTGATATTAGAATGCTACAAGCCTGGAGATAAAAACTCAGGATGGGTTCATTGCAGCTATGTTCATGAACCAAGGAAAGAAACATTAACGTACAATCGAGATACTGGTTATCAGAAAGGTTTGATCTATGGCAGTTAATGCAGCTGGTAATTATACCAAACCAACAATGAGAAAAAGATTATATAAATC
>VTLG01004512.1_pt1 | contig 19339 bp, 5 predicted proteins | sample 4694571 | NCBI WGS metagenome assembly VTLG01 (sample SAMN12604809, study PRJNA352737) | marine metagenome | biome: ENVO:00000447; feature: ENVO:00000209|ENVO:00000569|ENVO:01000036; material: ENVO:00002151; isolation source: viral sequences binned using virsorter ...
ATGTGTAAGAAGATTGTGGAGTCTGTAGAATATCATTGATGTATATGAAGATATTATTAGTAATATCCATATCACTTCCAGGCGGAGTCTTGAGACTTAAAATTTCAGTAGTTCCACTAGTTGTTACAGATAAAGTAAACTTCTTACGTTCTCCATTGAAGAATGAAGATATGTCATCAAATAATATAAACTGGCCAGGATAGAATCCAGAGAATGTATCACTTTCTAGTTCTTCAACAATTAATTGGAACTCGGTGTTCACGCCTACTCTTGGGTCAGTAGCAATACCACTAACAGTTAACCTGTCACCAACTTTATATGCTGTTCCCTCTTCAAGAACACTAAACTCAGAAATGTTTCCATCAACATTGACTCTAAAATCTACTTTAGAGTTTGTTCCTATTCCAGATGTTCCTGAGATATATTCTAATTTTCTGTTAAAGTATGGATCTGGTTCTGTGACATCAACAAAAACAGGTTTAGTAATTTCACCACCTCTCTTGTATAAGGCAATTTGTGTTGTAATTCCAGCATCAATACGGAATTTTGCAGCATCAATCTTTTCAATAACATCGAATCCAGAGAATCCTTGTTCTATAGAAGAAGCAATTCTCTTACCTTGTTGTGAAAGTCCAGCTCTAGCATAGTTGTGATCAACTGTAGATATACCAACATTTACAACGTAAGTTTTACTATCAATAATCTTATCTACAAATGTACCACCAGCAGCAAAGTCAGTTCCACTAGGAGAGTTGTTATTAAGTCTAGGTGCAAGTATGACACCTTGAATCTTACCACCAGAGTTATAGAAACTAGGTGTGGTAGATGGGCCTACCTGAGTTTCAATCTGGGTATTACTAATAACTCTAGTAATCAGTGAACCATTATAGTAAGGATCTCCTCCCTTTGGATAGAATTGTTTTGTAGCATAGTTGTCTTGAGAACATGAGAATAGAATTGACTCATCTTTTAACTTGACATTTCTACCTACTCCAGCAGCAGTTGTAATACCATGAACTGCTGGTAGGAACATAGTCATAATACCAATAGACTCATGATAATCTGCATGGTTAATATTATACTCTACTCTGGTAGAAACACCAACATTTAGAGTTACATTATTAGATGTTACAGCAGTAGGATATAGAGCAGTATCATGAGCAGGGTCAGTAATTCTTGGGTATGCATGTTCTGTTGCATATTGATCCATAGAACATGAATATATCAAACTATTTGTTGCTAATCCAACACTGGTAGTGGTTGATAATCCATGTGATGTGTCCGTGGTTACTGTTGCCAATCCACTATTTGCATCATATGTGGCGTTAGTTATGTTGAACTTGACCCTCGATGTAATTCCTACATTGATTGTGAATGTATCTGTAGTGGAAGTTACAACACCAACCTCTATGTTGTGTATTGGGTCAGTGGTTCTTGGATATGTGTGATCTGTTGCATAATTATCCTGTGAACACCTCCATGTATAAGAATCGGTTGCAAGACCGAGAGTATCTCTGGCAATTAACAATGCATCTAGTTCTGCATTTTCAAATGTATGAATATAGTCACCGCCACTGATAACAGAGTTAGCAGCCGCAGAAACAAATATGTGTTCAGTCTGATTAGATGATTTGCCTACATCCAGTGTAATAGTAGTATCTGTTGTAGCAGTAATCTTAACAGCAGTATTATAAGCAGGGTCTGGGCCAGATATGCCACTTGCCCTTGGGTAGAAGTGATTTGTCGCATGATTGTCTAAGGCGCAAGTAAATTTGAATGCTCTAGTTTTAAGTTTTACGGATGTTCCTTTTTGTAATGAGTGTGATCCAATATCCACAGTCATTAATCCAGTAAACGGATCAAAAGATCCACTTGTAGGACTGTGGTAAACAAGAGGAGATGTTCCTACATTTACACTAAAATTGTTTAGATCTATGGTTGTTACAGATAACCAATTTTGATCTGCTGGATCTTTTCTTCTTGGATAACTCTTGATTGTTTTTCTTTGATTCATCTGGCATCTAAACCTGACAGAATCTCTTTTAAACTGAACTCTATTACCAGTTGTTAAACCATGTTCTTGATTTGTAGTAACGGTCATAATACCACTACCAGCATCATAAGTTGCGAACTGGATTGTTTTATCGCTGATTGCACCATTGAAACCATGAACATTAGAGAACACAGTCATAATACCAGTGCTTGCAGTATAGGCAGCAGTAGAGATATTGTAATTAACTATCGTAGATACACCTACATTAATAGTCAGTGTAGTTGCTGATGTTGATCCGATTCCAACAGATACGTTACCACCTATAGGATCATCGGGTCTTGGATACGCATGTATGGTTGCATGATTATCTCTGGCACAAGTAAAGTTAATAGATGCAGTATTAATCCCAACAGTGTCTCTTGCTTTCTTAAGACCACCAGAAGTTGCAGATACAAATGTGTGGTCTCCACCAAGAGTTGCAATACCAACATAAACAGAAAATGTATTTACACCAACGTTATAAATTGGCAACCACTTATTAAGATATGGATCGGAGTATCTTGGATATGCCTTGGCAGCATTATGACCATCAAGATCACATGTAAATGAGATAGAACCCAAATCAAACTTAACATATTCACCAGCAACAAAACCATGATTTGCAATGGTTGGTTCTAGTACACCAGTACTAGTATTGTACGTTGCCGTCGAAATTGTATGAGCTGATTCATTGATGTATGAGTGTCCAGCACCAACAGTCATTGTAAACTCACCTGTTGCAGGGTTGTATGTTGATGTTGATATAGAACGTTCCTGTATTGTGGAAGGCCCAACTCTTACTTCAAAAGTGTTTTGAGTTACGGAAACTATTCCAAGATTAGTGTTATATGCTGGATCTGTAGGTCTTGGATAGGCATGAATAGTTGCGTAATTATCTTTAGCGCATTTGAATGATAATGCAGCTTTCTGAATTTGAACCTGTTGAGTTGGTCTTTCTAAGGCATTTGCAACTGAATTTTGATACCAATATGGTGTGTAATCTCCACCACCAGTTATAACGGCATCAGTGCCAACACCAACTAGAGAGTAGGGGTAATCTCCACCAGCTATGACTCCTTCTACGGCAACACCTTGATTGGGTAAGAACTGGTACATATTTGCACCACCTGTTGCACCAACATTAACAACAAATTCAGTACCAGCAGCACTAACAAGAGTTACTGGTTTGTCATAATATGGATCTTGTGGTCTTGGATAGAAGTGATTACTCTGGAAACCATCTTGTTCACATTTGAAAGCAACAGAACCATTTTTGAATTTAATTGTTTCACCAGCTTGAAAATTATGTAATCTATCAAGAGAGACAGTCATAATACCTGATGCTGGAGTGTAAGCAGCAAATCTAATATTGTATTTGACTATGGTTGACACACCAGCATTTACAGTAATGGTGGTTCCAGCCGCACCTATAATTGGAACAGCAGTATTATAAGTTGGATCTTTTGATCTTGGATAATATTTTATTGCGGTATTAGCATCGGCCTCACAAGTAAATCCTAATGAACTATCTCTGAACTTAATACTTTGTCCAACTGTAAGATCATGTGTTCCAATACTCATTGTCATGACACCTACAGAGGGTGTGTAATCTGCTCCAGAGACTGTGTAATCTAATCTAGTAGTAATACCAGCAAAGACCTCAAAAGTATCTGTTGTTTTGTTTGATATTGGAACCCAGTTGTTACTTAATGGGTCTGTTGTCCTTGGATAATATTTTGTCGATGTAAATGCATCTAATGAACACTTCCAACCAATAGAATTATCTGCAATCCTAACCATATCACCATTTGCAAATCCGTGACTAGGAACGGTGATAGTTAAGATACCTACTATCGGGTTGTAATTTGCAGTCGTTATTGAATGTTGTGAAGGGCCTGTCAAACCGTGATTATTGACAGTCAATATTAACGAACCAGTACTAGGAGTATAGTCGGCACCTGTAGGTGTGGTGGTTCCGCCCCCGACTATACTAATGCCATCCGCAATTGTCTCAGATGGCACGAATGTATGTGCATAATCTCCACCAACTTTTATTGTTTTTTCATCAGAACTTACATATGTGTGTGCATAATCCCCACCAGCAAACGTAGATGTTGCAGTTGCACCATGAAACTCATGTATGTATGGGCCACCAGTTAGTAATGCACCTTCTTCTGCACGAAGGAATTGGTGAGGATAATCACCACCATATATTAATGCACCAGTGATTGCCTCTTCAAATCTATGAACGTATTGATTTTTAACACGAGATATACCAACATCTATTGCAAGTGCAGTACCAGCATAACCTGTAATTGGTAGAGATGTATCATACGCAGTTGATCTACTTCTTGGATAGTAATGATCTTTTGCACCACCGTCTATGGCACATGTAAATGCAAGACCAGTTAGAATAACATCCTTACCTACCTTGTAGCCGTGAGGTGCGGCAGTAGTGACAGTTAGAACTCCAGTTATGTTATCATACAATGCACTAGAAACGCCTAGGGCAGGGTCATAGTCGCAAGTAAATGCGATACCAGAAAGAACAACACAATCATCTTCTGTGAGGTTATGATTCTTTCTTGTAGTGACAGTTGCAATACCAGACCTCTCATCATATTCAACATGTCCAACTTGAACAGCAGGGGCACTTGTAAATGTGACTGCAATACCTGTGGTTTGAACATAATCATCAGTCTCTAATCCATGTCCTTCAAATTCTATGAATGATCCAATACCAGACTGTGCAGTATGGATGCCAGTGGTTGTCATCGCAGCACCAATATTCACAGTAAAATTCTTTGCACTTATGATACCTGTGACACCAAAATATTTTTGAGAATCTGATGGGAATGTTATGTCTCCAACACCAGTGCTAAATGCAATACCAGTTAGTTTTACAACACTTGAAGTTGTCAATCCGTGAGAAGATGCCGCATGAATGGTTGCAACACCAGAGAATGACTCATAATCTAATTCAGATATGTTTATACTCGTTCCTACCTGATCACCAAAAGCAGTAATGGTTGTAATTCCATTTACAGGAGTTTGATCTAAGAAAGATATTTCTCTAGGTATGTAAAAACCTGTTCCACCTTCAACGATACTAAAGTTTGTAATTATGCCTGCTTCTGCTCTATTGATTACGCCACCAGTGACATATTGATGTTCAAAAGTTGATATACCAACAAATGTTTCAATAGTGTTTGTTGTGATTCCTAATACGTCAAAACCTATTACGTTTCTACCCTCCATAATGGCAGTATCTACACCAGCACGAACAGTTCCACCTCCTTCATAGGTTAAAGGTTGTGTGGCGATGCCCAAGTTAACTAAGACGTTAAGACTATCAATTACTTCTGTAATTGGATAGGCGTCCTCTCTGAGGGTGTATGTGGATATACCGTCACTTACTTGAATACCTTGTAAGAGTAAACTTCTACTTTGATTTTCTCCCACACCAATATAGTGTCCACCAGTTACACCTATAGTTGCAATACCTGAGATGTAGTTAAATCCAAATGTGTTGATATTTCTTGCAGCAGATACAGGAGTAAACGTAAACCCAGCACCAGTGATTCTAACTCTATCATCAATCTCAAATCCATGAGATACTGCACCAGTATTAAATGTAGCAATACCAGCAATATGATTGTAAGTTACAGTAGAAATTGCAATGCTGCTTGAGGAAGATTCACCTAAGAAGGCGGTAATACTTGCACCGTAACCTTGGGATGATCTTACACTTATTTCTGGTACTTCTCTATATCCTTGTCCTTTTCCTTCTATCTGAATGAACTCAAGACTACCAGTTGTACCGACACCAACTCTTGCTGCACCTTTGGTGGGTAAGTAATATCCAGATCCAGTTTGAAGTCCTACTTTACTTATTCTTCCAGCTCTAGGAACTCCACTTAGGAAGTTAATTTTATTTTCTGCACTATCTACTATTTCAAAATCAAGGCCTGGAGTTTGAACAATATTGTTAATTAAAATAAATGGGTTATTATTAATATCTACACCAGTATTCACGCTATTGTAAAGAGCAGTTACAACACCAGTATTTTCAGATAAAGTGAATTGAGTTCCAGCGACACCTGTAAAATCTAATGATATATCATCCAGAATTACGTTTTGATCTTTTGCATCGAAAGGATCTAATTTTCTAGAAAATAACCTACCAGAAAATGATGACCCAGTTTGCAGTCCAGCAGGGCCAGATTTACCATAAGGTGCATCAGTGAAGAATATATTATCATCAACAATATTATAATCACCAGCAAAAACAGAATATGCAATACCAGCTCCATGACCAGCAGCTTGTGTACCAAAAGCTCCTCTTTCTACAGCAATTTCAGAAGATGAAGATGTGCTGAAAACTGGATAATATCCCAATCCAGATTTGAAGATAATAACTTCAGATATAGTTCCAATACCACTTATTACTGGAAAAAAGACTCCCTCCGTTGCTGGATCTGATGTTCCTTCAATTACAATTTTAGGTGGATCTGTTTTTGCATAGCCTGTTCCCCCATTCAAAACTTCTATAGAACTGACTCCATAGAATGAATCGAAAGATGGTTTTAGGAGGGCTCCTGATCCAGGCGTAGTCCTTGGCATTTAATCGTTTCCCTCAACTAATGTTAATAGAACTACTGCAATATACTCTCGTAACTCCAGTACTATCTCTAATGACACTGAACGTTAGAATGTCTTCGTTTGATGTGGCTGGCGGAGGATTTCCACCTACCCATCTAATACCTGTTGCGACTGATGCTCCATTCACTGTTACTGTATCACCATAAGTGTATCCTATCCCTGCATTTATGATTAGTGTCGCTGTGGTAGCTTTACTATTCTGACCACTTACATTTGTAAATGCCCATGAACTGATAGATGTTGTTGCAACACCACATATTACAGATCCCTGCGAAACGTCAATAGTGAATGTACCGCCTGCACTTACGGTCATGACATCACTAAAGTTCCCTACAACCTTTTCAGTAATATCAGAGTTAAAGTTGACCTGATCCATCAGAGTGCTTGCACCACTGACTAAAATATCTCCTTTAACATCTAATCTACATGTCGGAGCAGTAGATCCTATACCAGTATACGCTTCATTAGTAACTACAAATGACTTATTATCTGATACTTCTTGATCGGATACTCGCAATCCATGTCCATTACCTTTTGCAACTGCCCATATAGTTGGTCTTTCATTTGAGAATGATGCGACTTCTAATTGAGATGTAGGCAGAGATGTTCCGATACCAACCATACCGTCAGCTTTAATGCGGAACATTGTTGCAGCAAAACCAACTTCAATTGGGCCATCTGTAATCGCACCAGGCTGTTGAATGGTAATCTTACCAACATCTGCATAACTTGTTGTAACAACACCTGATGTATTGATATCAATATTATCTGTAACACTTGATGCGAGACCAGCAAGAACAGACGTTGATGCAATACCACAGTTTGTAGAATACCCAGCAGTACTAGCGAAAGAAACAAAACTTACAAGATTAGTACCGTCTCCGAACTTATCGTATATTTCATTAAAATTATCGTTGATCTTAATAGTCCCTGCCAATAGGGTATCGCCCGTCCCATCATTGGGAGCCGAACCAGTACTAATCCCTTGTTTAGCCATTACTTAAAAACGTTTTTTCTTTATTTATAGTTAATATGGAGGGTTATCATCTAAAGTCACCGAAGTATCGGAAACTCTGATAACTGTCGAGTTAGATCTGTTGGTATCATAAAAGAAAGCATTATCGACAGTATTTTCAATTTCTGCTGTTCTTGCATTGACAAATGTGGAATCACCTATCTGTTTTACTTTAAGATATTCATCATTCATTCTCAATACATCACCTTTAGTTAGTGATCCTATTCCAGCACTAACTGTTATAGTTTCTGTATTGACACCAACTGCTTCTGATACAGTCACTTTCAATCTTTTGTTTGTCAATGGTGTTTGGATAATATTATCCACCATGATCAAAGCTTGTTTATTTGGTTCAGTAACCGATAATAAATGTGTTCCAGTTCCTAATGAAGTAAAATCAAAAGGCAAAGAAGTAGAAAATCCAGATAATCTAAAATTCAAATCATCTACTTTTTGAATAAACATCAAATCAGGCATAACATTTGTTCCACATTCCACAGGAGTTAATGTAATGTTATCGCCTGGAGTTGCCCCACCTATGTATGTCCCTGCAATTGAGATTGTATTTGTGGTAGCATATCCAGTTCCACCAGTAACAACACTTACACCAGAAATATCTAAGTTGGCATCTCTAGTTACATTAAACGTTGCTCCTGATCCACCACCATCATTGGTTGATGGAATACTGGCATATGTTGTTTCTATTCCAACTCTTGATCCTGTTGTTTTGGTTACAGGGAATGTCAAGTTGTTTGCTGGAGTTGCACCACCAAGATATGTACCAGCAATACTTACGTTATCACCTACAATATAATCTCTACCACCATTAATTAGAGTAACAGCAGTAGATATACATTGTCCTGTGGTTTGGTCAAAGTCAAACTTAACTTGGAATATAGAACCACTACCACTTCCTCCTGTGCCAGGAATACCTCCATCTGCATTTCCAAATCCGTATATTCTGAATAGAGCGCCTGGAGGATTTTCTGTTACGGCAGTTCCTGTTACGGGGCCTGGAATTTGAACATTATAACCATTTTCATACATCGAACTTCCACCAATACCAGATGTGACTACAGACATAACGATGTCTTTTGGCCCTGTGGTATGTGATGTCGTTGCAATACTAATTTTATCTCCACCCTGAGTGTCTAAACTTACAGGTTGACCAGTTTGAAAATCATGATTTTGTATGTTTATGGTGTTAAGAATAAGATCAACTTGAGTCATCACTCCAGTAGCTAGGAATGATTTTTTAAACACTGGACTTCCACCAACAGATAATTGGAATTGTTTACTACCTACTAATGTTCCTGTTCTATCATGTTGACCATTAAAACCATTTGATATATCATCTAAGTTCAAGACCTTATTAGTCTTGTTCATAATAAAACTCTTAATTGGTCTACCTTCTGGGAAGAAAACTCTCTGTATTGATCCATCAGGCAACGGATCATCTTCTGTTACGATAGCAAAGTTATCTCTTCTACCCATATACATTTCATTATCAATATTCAAGATAAGTTCAACAGAAGCATCGACTGGTTTTACCTTCATGTTAGTAGACTTAGCAATTCCTACAACATCAGGGGCATTTGCGATTGGATCACTTTCTATAATTAGATCTGAGAACTCTAAAAATCCAGATGGGTGAACTATAGACTTAACAGACTCTTTCCATGTTGTATATGGCAATCTACTCTTAATTGAGTATGAGAATTTTTGAAAGTAGAAGTTATCTGATATTCTCTGACTGAAATCGTTAAGTATACCAACATTCATGTCATTTTTAGAAACTTTATCTCTAGTGACACCAACAGTTGTCTCAACGCTAAATCTGTTTACATCTCTTACTTGACCTTGTAATTTAGAAACCTCACCAAACAATAAATCACCAGATTGTAAAGAACCTATAGTATCTCTAAGTCTTAACTGTCCTATGTTTACATCCCAACCATTTTCAGACACGATACCTTCAAATTTAGTAGATGTTACTTTTTCTCCAGATAGGTATTTTGCATCATCTATAATTGTCATTTGGAACTTTGCCATATCATTAAAGTTGACAATACTTCCTAAAGTAAAATCATCATCATAAGTTCCTAAAGTTACAGTAGAAATGCCAGGTGCATCTGCCATACTAAACTGTACAGTTGCATTTGCTGTGTTTACACCTGTAACTGTATAGAATGAGAAGTCATAATCAGAAGAGTTAAAGTTTCCTTCCCCAGCTAGAATAGAATTTGGTTTTAATCTACAACCCTCAAGAAATACCTTGTCACCTACAGTAAAAGGCAACTTAACGTCTGTAGATGCATAACCAGTTGTTACTGGAATATTAAATTGTGCATCTAATAGTAATTCAGCAGTAACTGTAGTGCCGCTATGACTAATAGCATCAATATCATAACCATTTGAGTTGTTGGTTGTAATGATACTTAGAGGTTCCTTAAATTCAAAAGCATTTTGTATTACTTCAACTCTATCTACTGATCCACCTTCTATATGAGCTGCAATTTTAACATTACTGTTACCACGAACAGCTAAAGTTGGTGGTTGGTTATATCTTGTTCCACCATCTGTTACTCTGATCTGATCTATTCTAGCAATACCACTTACATCAACTATTGCTGGAACACTTAAGAATGGTAGTAGAGTAGGGTCTGTAGGATAATCAAATCCATCTTTTATTCTTTCAATAAGATCTATCTTACCAATATCGGGAGATGATACTTTTACAATTCCATCTTGACCTTGAGTGCTTGCAAAACCAATAACTTTAGGTAAGATAGTGTATCCTCTGCCTGGGAAGTTTATCTTAGTATCAAATATAGGGCCTTTAGCATGTTTAGATGTTGTACTGTATGTGATTGTACTTACACCAACTCTAGAAACAAACTTCTGAGATTCTAGTGGTTTTTCTTTTAAATTGAAAGAAAAATTCCTATCATCTATCTTTACGATAGAATGTTCGTTTCTTAAAACAAGATCTTTGAATGTTATGTTATTTCTACCAGTTACTTCGGTGTCAGAAGATCCAAACGTTTTTCTAGTATCAGATGGAACAACAGGTGTAAGGTTATAGAAGGTTTTTATTGGCCAATTGATGTTTGTTGCAATAGTTACTGTTGCATCAGCGTTTCCAGATATACCACTTCTAGTAATATTGAATCCAGTAACATTAGTACCATTAACATCTAATTTGTTGTTAAAATTAACATCTTCAAAGAAGTCTAATTTCATATCCAACAAACTTTGATCAGATACGTCAAATGTTATTGTATTTCCAGTGGTAAAGTTTAATGGTGGATTTATTTTAGCAAGATAACTTAAATTGTTAGCACTTGCTGTTGTAACTGTTGATATTGAAACTGGATTTGAATCAAATACGTCAGATTTGTACTTACAAAGTTTTATGGAGTCAGTATCTTCCCTGAGAATAAAGTATGTCTCATTATTGATCAATCCATTGATGCTATTTCCATTATCATAGTAAACGACTTTATCTCCACTCTGTAAATCATCATCATTGATGTTTATTTGAGTCAAATCAGCAGAAAAACTTGTATATGTGAAACCAACACGTTTTGTAGTAATTTTAGCTAAAACTGGGTCATATCTAATGACTGTGCTCTCTGTAGATTCAGGCAAAGCGTCAATACTAATCAAATCTCCACTTACTAGTTCGTGATCTGACTTAACTCCGACTTTTCCGAAGAATTTCTCAACTTTGGATGTTACTTGTTTAAAATTAGTTGCTAAAGAGTGTGCAAACCCAGAATTAGAGGCAACGTTATAAAACCATATTGCATCAGCAGCTGTAGAGAATGCTACAGTAGCTAATCCAATATAATCAGGTTCAAAATTGATTGCATACACATCACCATCAGGTAGAACTTCTGTTCCTACTCCAGATGTTGCGCCAGCAGAGACTTTTGCCCAAACAAGTGAAGTTCCACCAATACCCATGTTGTAGGAGAGTTTTTGACCAGTGAAGAACTTATGATCTTTGATGTAAATTCTTTGTTGTGGTACGAACCTATTTTCTATGGTTTGTATTGTGCTTAAACCAGTTAAAGGTAAAGTATAATGTGTGCCTGTAGAACCAACCCCAACTGTTTGTTGTGGATTGAAATAAGTTATATAATTCTCAAAAGTAAACTTGGTTGCAGTTGAATTACCAACAGGGAAAGAAAACTTATTAGGTTTTAAGATGACATTGTTAGTTCCAGCTGCATGAGTCATTGCAGCACCAACATAATTTTCTCTGTTTACAAATAACCTAGAGAAACTGGTATCTATACCAGTAACAATAAATTTTTCTGTGCCTATTCCGATAGTATCACTAGGAATAAATCCTCGTGTATCAGTAACGAATATATGTGTACTTACTCCAGTATTAGTTACGTTGTCTAGGAATGTTGTTAATCCTACGGTTCTGTTTACAACATTTACTTTTCTGAGACCATTAAATTCAGTAAATTGAGATGTGTTTACGCCACTTATAGAAATAGTTTCACCGTCAATGATATCATGTGGTTCTGTGGTTACACCTGTTATCACTTTCTTGTTTAATCTTAAACTGGTGTTGGTAAATGTGGATACGCCTATCTCTACTGTATCAATATCTTTACCTAAGATTTCACTTACAACAATATTTGCACCAGATCCATTTGTTCCTGTAGAATCTAAAGTTAGTGTATCAGATACTTTATATCCATCTCCTCTAGAGAAAATAGTTACGGATGTAATACCAGCACTTCTAGTTTTAGTAACTTCAAACTCTTGTTTTAAGGCATCTTTAACATCATCAATAAGTTCATAATCAGAGTTACCATATGAAAGATAATATGGTGATATGTTTCTAGTAAGATTTCTAGAGATAATATCAATGTCTTGGTTAAAGAAAGTTACGAAGTTTTCTTCAATTGGAGTATCTTTAAATTTATTTCCAAGTAGATATGGATATTTTGGTTTAGCCACACCACTAGAGTCAATATCTACACTATAGAAGTATGCATAAGTGCCATCAGGGAACTGTGGTGTTACACAATACCTTCCACCGAACTCGTCTAGATCGCCAGAGTTGTCAAAGAGGTAATCATTGACAAAGTATCCAAATGCAAAGCCAGGAGGTCTTATACCCGATAATAGAGAGGTGTTGAGAATGTAACCAGTTTGCAATCTTCTAATAGCACCACCAGTAGGAGTTTGATATCCATATGGGCCGTAGATTGGATTACCATCATAAGCAAATCCTAATATTGGTGAATGGAAAGCATTAGGTGTTTCTAAGTTACCAGAATCAATGTTATCTCCAAGTTGATATCTCAACTTTTGTGGAGGATACATTCCTATTGTCTGTAATTGATATTCTGGGTTTGTACTTGGTTTTGTAAGTATGGAATCTTCTACGTTAATGATATTTTCATTCTTTTGAACTTGGTTGATTTTCCACTCACGAACGTTAGCAATAAACTTAGCAGATTTACCTCTGTTACGCAAATCTAACGTAGTGTCACTACTACCATATCCTATTCCACCATCAAGTATTTGAACACCAGTGATTTTATCACCAGTAATAACAGGTCTAACATCAGCAAAACTTCCTGTGGGACTAAAGATATTAATATCAGAGTCTTTTCTGTATCCTTGACCTGATGCAAGAATTTGAACGTCAACTATAGATCCATCAATAATAATTGGTTTCAATAATGCTTGGAATACAACAGTAGAGATTCCTACATCAGGTCTTCTATGAAAGTCCATGATGTTAGTACAACCATACCCAATTCCACCATCTTCCAAATAAACATTGTCTATAGATCCCAAAACTAGTGGATCAATCTCTGGTTGTATAATAGTCGTGCTACCAATAGCAGATAAACTTTCAATCTTTACTACTATAGGTGGGTACTTTATAGTATGTTTACCACTACCTAAACCACGAATTACAGCGGTTTTATTTTTGTTATAATTCGTAAGATTTCTCTGTGAGGAAACCCCAACATCACATAACTTGAATCTATTACTGTCAATAATTCTAACAGCATATTGTGTTGTTGTAGATAAACCACTAGCAACAGTTCCACTTGTAGAATACTCAACTATCTCTCCGTTATTGAAGTGATGGTTGTATGCCAATATATAATCGTCAGATGTACTAATACCAGATTGAACGTCTCCGTTAACAGGTCTTGCAGGGACAATAACCTTTCTATTTGAATATCCAGAACCAGACTCTTTTACATAAATCTTTGTTATTGTGTTTTTTGCTTCAAGAGAGGTAAATTTATGAAAACCAAAACTTATGTTTCCAATGTTTACTGTATTAATACCAGACTTAGCATCTTCTGGAGTATCATATAGTTTTATCTTCTTTTCATCTACAGGGCCAGCGAAGTAAGTTGATCCATCAACAATATTAACGATAGGAGTGTTACCTCTGGAGTCATATACTATACCTTCACCTACTTCAAAGTTGTGTCTCTCTGGGAAAGTAATACTTTCATCAGTTGTATTAACAGCTGTTCCATCTGCTTTGAAATTTGCAACAATACTTCCTCTAACAAGGTTAGATTCTAGAACTGCACCAGATCCATTACCACCTTCTACAGTAATTTTTGGTTTCTCTTGATATCCAATGCCAGGAGTTACTAGTTTAATTTCTCTAAATGATCCTACAACGTTGGCATGACCAATCGCACCTGTTCCTTGAGAATCGTTTACTATGACAGGAGGCCCTGTGATTACATCATAATCTGTGCCTGAATTTGTTACTTTTATACTGGTTATATCACCATGAAAAATTTGTTCATCAAAAACTGTTGGAGGGAATAGTTCTACACCATTCGCCATCAATCCTATACCTCTATTGTTTATCTCTCTCTTATTAGGATCATCGAATAATTCCTTTTCTTTGATGTATGGATATTTTCTTATTATCTTTTGGTTCTTAAGTGTTTTATTTTCCCAACCAGATTTGTATATGAATTGCCCAGTAGTTCCAGTTCTTAAAGCAATGTATTTTTGTGAGAATACATCAGATCCACTGAATGATAGGTAGAATTCAGTTTGGTTGATTGCAGTTACAAAGTAAACACCAGTATTGATGCCACTGTTAGTGGTATTGTCCCAATAGATCTTATCACCAGTTACATAGTTATGTGGTAGAGGTGGTGGTGATGTTAGAGTGACGTTGGCAGAGTCAAATGATTGAATAGTATAAGTAAACCCGCCACCAAGTAAAGGCGTGCCAGAAGAGTCTGTGGCTTCAACAGAACTTGTTTTTACAAATACTTTATTGTCTGTTGCGAATATAGGATAGTTTGGTAGACCAGAAGAAGTTACATAGAAGAATTTTTGATCCTTATCAATATAACTGTTTTGAATACCTACTGGAAAATTAGATACATCTGCAAAGTAATTGGAATTATGTGATGCCTTAGTAACAGTCTTTGTTATAACACTAGCATTTACTGGAATAGAACCATTAGCCTGAACAACAATAGTATTTGAGTAAATTTGTTCTACATTTGTTGAATCATATTCGATCTGTTTAACACTTATTTCTGTTTGATCACCATTGTCATTCTTTATTATTAAAACCTCATCAATGTAGAAAACACATGAATCAAAGATAGTTACTCTGAAAGTATTAACGTTTACTTGATTAACATTGGATACATTATGACTAGATGGAATGTTGTATATCCAATTATTGAATTTTGCATCATCTCCATAGTCTTTACCGAATGAAAGAAGTTTAAGACTGTCTCCAACTTGCATATTTGTGGAGTCAGAAGTGTCTACTTCATCAATTACGTTAACAAGTCTGAATTGTAGTAATGATGTTTGACCAAAACCAGCATAAGCATATGCCAATTTATTTTCAAGTATGTCGGCACCAAAAACTAAAGAAGTTGAAATACCAGTTACACCTAAAAACTGATTTATAGTTTTATCAGTGTATCTTAGAGTCAAATAGTTTGCACCATCTCTAGGTTTAACTAATAGTGTTCCACTTTGTCCAAAACCGACTGTAGAGTCAACAACTAATGTCGGTGCTTCTGCTGGAGTCAATTCTAAAGCCTTAGTTTTACCAGGCACTTGGAAAGATCCATCAAATGATGTTGAGTCTAATGATATTTCATAAAAATCAACTTGGTTGATTGGTCTATACTCTACATTGTAAATTGAAGCGCTAGCAGTTCCAATTCCAGCAATATCTTGATATAAAAAGTTACCTACAGTCTCTAATGGTTGACCACCAAAAAGGTTTTCAACAAGAACATGTTTAGTTTTGAAATATACGTTATCTGATGGTATAATTGTGCTCTCAATTGGTTTGAGAAGTTCAATATCTTCACCATACAAAAGTTTGAATAGAATCTGATATGAAGAATCAGTTCCTTTTGACATATAGAAGTCTTTTGCCCTTGTAAGGATGTTTGTAACAGATGTTCCATCTATAAAACTTCTATTTTCAAAGCCAGGTAAAAATTCTGTTTTAAATTTAGTAAAGAATGTCTGTAAGAAGAGATTACTTAAATTCTGAACTGTTGCACCTATAAGGTGAACCTCAGCATTAGTTTCTGCAAAGTTAAGAAACTCAGCTGCATCTTCTTTGGATATTTGATCTATTCCACTGAATCCTCTAGAACATCCAATAAATGAAGTAGCGGTTTTATTGGTGTATGTAATTATTTCATTATCTATTTTCAACAAACCATAACTTTGAGGCCATCCAGTGGTAGAAGTTACCCTTATAGTGGCATCACCAGCGTAGACGTTATCAGTTAGAGTAGTAGAAGTAACTAATGTCTCTGCATTAAAAGCCCCGATCTGTCTGTACTGAGCTAGATTGTTTGCTAGGTCAGCTACACCAGATTGATGCTCTTGTGATTGATAATACTGATTTAAGAAACTGACAAAAAGGGGTGATTCGTTAGTCAGAAACTCAGGAATCTGTGATTGTATCACATGAGAGATTTTTACTCTTTTTATTTCTGTCATTTATCTTGTATAGATTGATTCGCTAGCGTAACTGGATGTTGTAACGTATGCCGTTGCAGAAGTGTTCTCACCAGAGGAAACAACATCAGGTAAAGCCTTAACTGTGCTGTTTGAAACATCTAATTGTAAATACAAATCTTTTAAAGCAATGACATCATTAGAATCAGGTATTGCTTCAACTTCAATAACTCCACTTTCCAATGATGTACCTGTTATATTTACCACATCTAAATTAATCTCTCCATGAATGTAATCAACAGTTCCAGCATCGTTCTTAACGATCAATGGAAGGTTATTTACAAGTTTAAAGAAAACTATCTTTCCAACACTCGTCCCAGCAGTAGGAATGTCACCCATATACAAAATTCCGTCAACACCATTGACTGTAAATCCACTAGATCGTATACCATACCCATTTGGTTGGTCATAAAATGCATTTCCGTAACAAAGTTCATATGTTGCGAAAGTAGCAAGCTCAGGAGTTATATTACGTCTCATCTTTACTCTAGTAATGTTAGATGTCACTCCTCTAGCTGAGTCATCTATCAATCCTACAATTTTACTATACTTGAATCTACCACCAAAAGCATTAATATCGGATGAATTGGAATATGTAGTCAATGCTTGTGTAACACTACTAATCAATTCAGTGGCATCTGATGTTGCGTTAGTGTTATAGTAAACAGATGTATCAACTTCAACGTAAAGATACTTGAGATCGATAATTTCTGGTTTAATACCAGCAATCGAGTATTGTTTTAGTTGTCTGGATATATCGTCTTTTGTAATCTGCGAAAGGAAAGAACCGTTCTTTGGTTTTATTGAAATAAACACTTTTCCATACTCAGGAGGTTCTAACTCCTCCCCACCGTAGGCGGTTACAGACTCAACGTTAGGATAAACGAATGGAATTATACCTGTATAGTCATTGGCGGTTACGGCACGATATTGTGAGGAGTATATACGAGGTGCAAGGTATTTGATTGAACTAACATCTTCAATATTGTCTCCACCGTCGGATTTCTGAGATGTTTTTAAAACTGATATGCCTTGTGAGACGGTTGCATCAGTATCATCCTTCAAAATACCAACAAATGAGAAATTTCTAGCACCATTTCCAGTTTTTCCGTTAGTGACAATGTAAGTTACAGTTACGATAGCTCCAGCTGGCGGTTTTTTACCAATAATTCCATCTCCAAACAAAATTTCGTACTGTTCATCTTCAATTTCTTGAATTAGAAACAGTTTAGAGGTAGCATCTACTCTTAAAATGTTATTATAGAGCGTATAAATCTCATCTGTGGTTGAAGATACAGTTACACGGATTGAAGTTGTGTCAATATTTGAGTTTGGAAGGATATATCTCTGATTTGGTTGAGAATAATCAATTTGAAATGATTTTTGAAGGTAAATTCCTTCGTAAATTTTTAAATTACTAAAAGTAGCAGTATTATTATCACTTGTTGTAGCTACAAAGTCGTCTGGAATTGAAAATATGTAATTACTTCCCAACTGATTACCCAAAGCAACTTGTCCAGCCTTCAAAGTTAAGATTTTTGTGTCATTAGTACCTAAATTTACAGTAAAATCAACAATAGCTTGTGCAGCTCTAGAAGATCTTGGAACATAACCAATGTTTCTAGCAAGAGAAACGACATTTTCACGCAATGTAGCGCTATCAAGGAAGCACTCATTGACCGCCATGTTCGTATTGTAAGCAGTAATGTAAGAGTTATACGCTAAAAGGTCAATTAGAGTAGAAAAGTTTGATCCTTCAAAGTCAAAATCAGCGAAATCACTGTTTACTCGAAGGTAATCTTTAATTTGAGCCCTAAGATCAGCGAAATCTAGGTTTGTAAACTGGTTAAATGACATTATACTCTAGTTGATTGGAGAATAAATTCTATATTTTGCTGTGGGAACTGCATCCCAGTAATATCATAAGTGATATTGCAAGTTAATTGGTTAGTATCAAGTGGAAAAAGCACTGTTACAGAACAATTACTGACTCTAGGTTCGTAATTTTCTAATAAAAGTTTTATATCATCTTCTAAAACTTGAGCAACGTCTGGATCTTGCTGCTCAAATAGAGTATCTTCAAGAGGACTACCTAATAATTTCTGATAAAACCTTTCACCTACTCTTGTTCTGACTAAATTTGTGACAGATCTCTTGATTGCATCCTCATTTGCAAAGACACCGATGTCATTAGTCACAGGATGACGACTAAATGAAAGACTAATATCTCTGAAAGGAGTTCTGGTTACAAGTGGTCTATCGACTTTTGCCATTATTCACTTAAATTTTGTTTTCTTTTTTTGTCATTGGCGTCATCACCAACAACTTCACGCAAAAGATCGTCTGCCGCTTCCTCTTCTGGTCGAGGATTAATGTATTTTTTATCGTCTTCCATAGCAAATATACTAATTCAAATCTATTTAGACACAAAAAAAGACCCTTTTGAAGGGTCTTTGAAGTTTTTTAGATGTTTTTAACCAGCAGCGAGTGGTGATTGTGAATCATTTGTGTTTGCGGCAGCTTTTTTTCGTGCTTGAGCACTCACATCATACTGTCCTTTAACACTTCCACTAGCAAAACCAGCACTTTCTACGTTA